>OIEN01001114.1_pt1 | contig 13057 bp, 19 predicted proteins | sample 1581741 | NCBI WGS metagenome assembly OIEN01 (sample SAMN01760944, study PRJEB22395) | human gut metagenome | reverse complement strand
AAGCCTCTGCACCGGCGTTGCCGTTGAAAAATGTTACAGGTGCTGTCAGAATATCTCCGGCGCGAACCACAGCAGGCACTTGCGCCAGGTCTGCCATACGTGGCCGGTCTCGAGGTCGCTGATGAAACTGAAGTCCATATCTGCCGCCTTCAGGTTGTCGACCAGGCCGAGCGCGCCTCTGTAGGCGATGTCGTTGGGGCCGCAGACCACCATGAAGTTGTTGTAGCCGTCTTTCTTGAGAGCTTTTACAGCCGCGGCGTCGTCGCCTCCCATGGAGCCTGAGCTGAACACTCCCACTTCGTTGAAGTAGTCGGGATGTTCGCCGATGAGCTTCATGGTCATGAATCCTCCCATCGAGAGTCCGGCTATGCCGCGGTTCTGTTTGGTCCCGTCGGTGTTGTAGTGCTCTTCGATGTAGGGGATTATGCTGTAGAGCAGGTCGTTGCAGAACTTGTCGCCCGCGGCGAATTCGGGGTCCTGAAGGTTGAAGATGAATTTTTCGGGCAGGGCGGTCTCGCAGGCTGCCAGCTCGTAGGAATTGATGTTGGGGGTGACCACGATCATGGGCTTGCAGAGCTTCCTCTCGATCATGTAGTCCATGATCTCGCAGAGTCTTCCGAGGGTGGGCCAGGATTCTTCGTCTCCTCCGCCGCCGTGCAGCAGGTAGAGGACGGGGTAGGTCTTGCTCTTGTCGGAGGCGTCGTAGCCGTATGGCAGGTAGACTGACATCCTCCTCTGCGCCCCGAAGGATCCGGACTGGTACCATACCTTTTCAAGGACGCCGTGCTGGCTGGAGGACTGTGAGAAGTAGGGCTCGGATTCTGGCCCCCTGATGATCAGGTTCGAGCGGTAGTTGTACATGTCTCTGGTCTGGCTGTAGTTGCCGGGGTCGAGCACCACCATGCCGTCGATGTCGTAGACGTACTGGTAGATTTCGGGCGGAAGCATCGCGATCTTGTAGGTCCAGATTCCGTCGTCGCCTTTCTCCATGAGGTTCTCGGTGTAGAAGTTCTCCCAGGAACCTGTGATGCAGACCCGTCTGGCTTCGGGGGCGTAGACCTTGAAGACGATGCTGTCGCCTTCGAAGACGGGCGATTCGGGCTGGGTGAGCGCGAAAGCGTAGTTTCTCGTGTTGATGTCGGGCTGGGCCGTGGCGGCGAGGATGCTGCCGCCGAGGACGGCCAGTGTCAGAATCAATCTTTTCATGGCGGTGAATTTTCTTCAAGATACGAAAAAAAATTCATTTCCTGGCCGCAGAGGCTGTCAATACTAATATGTTGGTAAAATCGACGGCAGTCAGCAAGGTCTTGTAAAAACAGAATAATCTGATTACTTTGAGCCTGTATTATGATATATGCATGCAGGTATGAAGGAGAAAGCCTTTGTCAGGACGAGAATCTATGAGGCTCCGTGCGGCGTGTTGCTGCTCGGCTCGTATGGTGACATGCTCTGCCTTTGCGACTGGCTGGCGGAGATACATCACGGCCGTGTGAGAAGACGGCTGGAACGCCTGCTGCGGGCGGGTTTCGTGGAGGAGGCGGCGCCTGTCACCGATGAGGCGGCGCGGCAGCTGGACGAATATTTCGCCGGAAAGCGTCGTGCGTTCGATGTGCCGCTGCTGTTTGCGGGCACGGAGTTCCAGAAAGAGGTGTGGAGCGAGCTGCTGAAAATCCCTTACGGGGCGACGGTCTCCTACGGCTGTATCGCGCGGCGCATCGGTATGCCCAAGGCCGTCCGTGCGGTCGCCAATGCCAACGGCGCGAATCCTCTTTCGGTTTTCGTCCCCTGCCACCGCGTGATCGGCAGCGACCGTTCTCTGACAGGCTACGGCGGGGGAATCGAGGTCAAGCGCAGGCTGCTCGAACTGGAGGGGGTGCTGCTTCCCGGTAGGCAGGCGGGGCTCAGTTGAAGATGCTGTCTATACGCTCGGTAATCAGCTCAGCATACTTGTCTTTAAGTTTGTCATTCAGAAATGATCTGCCGATAACTTCCTCCATTTCTGGCAAAAGCTTAATATATTTCTGAATAAGGCGTTCAATAGTCTTCTGTTCAACCCCCATTGTCAAACCGGAGGTGATAAAATCATGACGTTTCAGGTTTTTCCTTTTCCCATTCAAGGTCAAGGCCAGCTCCTCGTCGTCTTTCGGATTCAAGATTACGGCGTTCAGCATATCGTAAGCCGGAGTCAGACGTATATTGCCGTCGTGCGGTTCAAACAATGAAAAATTCTTCAGATGCATGTCATTGTTTCCGGTAATCCATGAGAACAATATAACTTCAAAGAAATTTGTCACATCCATTTTGGGCATTGAAGAATATTGTACTATCGCTTTGGCTATACGTTCATAACTGCTTTTATATTTATGTTCGGTCGGTCTCTCGGTCAACTGGCACATATCTTCCATAGCCACTTTTTCATCAGTACCTGAACGGTCAATCCTCCTTGTCAGATAACACAGACTATTGTCGGCCATGCGCATCAGCGTATGTGGAACTACGTCGATTTTAGCCAATTCGGCCAAATGCATGGTCAGGTCTTCAGTCTCGGGCATCTGTTTGAATTGTATCGTTTGGGGTTTACATATAAAGCCTCCCCATAAGCCGACAATAGTCAATCTTTGGCTCCCTTCATGTTCGTTAAGATGTAAGGACAGCTTGGGCTGTACACCGGTAAGTGAAGTCTGGTCTTTGATAATCTGTGTTGCCAATTTTTCCAAATCCCCACAAGTATAGTCCAAAACGGGGACTCTCTCAGTGCCAAAGAATTTCTTTGCGCACTTGGCATGAAAATCCTTCTCTCCTTTTTCTAAGGGACGGTAACAATACAAGCATCTACACATTTCTGCTTTCCTCCTCAGCTACCGGTTCAACACTTACGGCTCCTATGCAGTCCTTACAGCAAAGCAGTAACAGGGACATTCTGTCAAGCATACTGATATCCGTATTACGCAATGCCACATCCAGCAGCCATCCTTCAGGTATAAGACCATCAAAGAAAGGGAATAGGACATTGCTTCTGTAGGCCTCTTCCCGCAAAGGCATAGTCAGGCTGACAGGTTTCGCTTCATCCGATGTCAGATATTCAGGAAGATAATGGAATTCATAACCGTCATCTCCTTCTGTAAGGACCCCTGCCAATACATTTTTATAATATATATTTGCCTGTTTCATCGCTGTCTGTTTTGTTTCGGTTGAGGAACCATTTCATAATTGAAGAAATCAAGCAATTGATTTACTTTGTCAAGGCGTAATGTGGATTTTCCCTGTTCCAGATCGCGGACAAACCGTAGTCCGACACCGGATTTGACAGAAAGGTCCTCCTGTGTCATATTGAATTGCTTGCGCAATGATTTTACCGTAGCGGACAACTCGTTCATATCTTAATTATATCAGTTCGGGGACAAATATAATGAATTATTTTAAATTATACCATATTGGGTATAAGCTGTATCTTGCTGTTGGTTTTGAAAAGATGTCAATCCAGCTCTGCAAGACGGTCAAGAATATTCACGAGGAGAACAAAAACCATTATTATTCAGACAAACAAATTAAATCCCCGCCAATCTATCTGATTAACAGGGATTTAACAATTATTCCGCGCTTAAAAACGCATTAATATTCCTCCTCGTTGAAAAAATTTATCTATATTGATTATCAATGTATTATGTAATAATCAATGAAATTTGCGCAAACAAACCGCACCGTCTGAGACGGTCTGAGGTGGTGGGAGGAAGGTGAACATATCTTTTATAACAAAATATGAGTGTTAAGCTTGAGAGAATATAATTCACAATCTATTGGAGTTCATACCCGACCTTGACTGAAATCCAGAAGATATCGGCTCTATGTTAAAATCTTATTTATCTTTTTTCTGCTGTATTTACATTTTCCCCTATAGGGTGTTGAATTTATTTATGCATTCAACATCCTGAACTTCATTCATATACAGTTCTCGCGGAAGAACTCTGGGATATGCGTGCCACTGGCGGATAGAGAGCACTCCGCGTCCGCCGGTAAGAATACGCACATTCCCATCCTTATCAGTGAATTTCCCTTCCACGGTATCGAATGTTATTGTTGCTACCGGGTTGTCAGGTACTTTATGTGTAGCTCCCCATGTAGTTGCATTGACTACGTGCGCCCTCACCTCGTAAATTCCGTCTTCAAGTTCAAACCTTAAATTGTAAATCGAAGGAATGAATCCGTCAATCTCACGGTAGAATACCCAGTCCTCGTGTTCAATCGTCATTTTTCCCTCGGGATAATACTTCTTACGGTCAAGATCATAAACAGCAAAATCCTTCATTCCCAGTCTCATGTCGTAGAAAGAGCTGTGTATTTCATTGAAGGCGACCCAGCCCCAGTCTTCCCATCCACCTAGTTCTGCAGCGCTTGAATCCACAGTGAGCTGTACCAAAAAAGTTGGACAAAGTCCAAAAGCAATGGTAAAGAGCAACAGTTTACGAGTGCACCTGATGGTGCTGCTGTACGATTCGTTCAATTCGGGCCTGAGCCACGCGGAAAGCGCGCGTATTCACGGCGTAGGCGTCAGCACGTCGAGATATGCAGCCAGGTGGTGCCGCCGGATCCATTCCGCGGCGGAGTCGTTCGTGACCCGGCAGGGGCTGAATGACCTGCACTATTATCGCACGATGATAGCGCGCGATATCCGCGAATCGCTATCTTTGCAGGAGGGCTGCGCCCGCCACGGCTGCCCGCCGCGGACGTACCGCATGTGGGAGTATGCGTACTACTCCGGCCTGCTGGACCGGAGGGAGTCGGAGCTTACGGGCCGTCAGCCGCAAAAGAAAGGGACAGAGATGGCAGAGACGACAAGAAAGCGCGCCGCGCGCGCCGCAGACCTGGAGAAGGAGCTGGAGGCCGCCCGCGCGGAGAACGAGTATCTCCGCTGCGAGAACGCGTACCTAAAAAAAAAGATGGAGCTGGAGGGGAGGCCGGTGCGCCTGCCGGATCTCCAGTCTGGGCGGAGGCGGTGAGGGCGGTGACCGCCCTGCGCGGGGAGTATCCGCTGGAGCTGCTGCTGCGGGTGTCGGGGATGAGCCGCAGCACGTACTACCACCGCGCGGGGTCGCTGCGCCGCAGGGAGGAGGGCCGCAGGGAGGACGCGCTGATAGCCGAGGTGTTCTCCGGCAGCGGCGGGGAGTACGGCTGCCGGAAGGTGGCGGCCGCGCTGGAGCGCCGCGGGGTGCGCATGAACTTCAAGACGGTGAACCGGCGGATGCGCTCGATGGGGCTGGTGTGCACCTACCGCCGCAAGCGCCGCAGGCGGAGCGGAGGCGGCGCCGGACACGCCCCCAACCTGCTGGACCGGAAGTTCGGAGCCTCCGCCCCTCTGGAGAAGCTGGTGACGGACGTGACGGAGATGCGTGTCCTCGGCGGCGGGCGGCTGTACCTGTCCTCGATAATGGACCTGTACAGCAACATGGTCCTGGCCCACAGCGTGTCCCGGAGCAACTCGTGGGAGATGGTCGGGAAGATGCTCGAGCGCCTGGAGCGGAGGTGGGGCGTGCCGCACGGGGTGATGATCCACAGCGACCAGGGCGGGCTGTACCGGTGCAGGGAGTACCTGCGCTTCGCCCGCGAGCACGGGGTGGTGCGGAGCATGTCCGGCAGGGGCAGCTGCTACGACAACGCCGTCATCGAGAGCCACTTCGGCAACCTCAAGGGACGCCTCGGCAGGCTCGACAGGGTGCCGGCGGACAAGGCCGCCGAGATGATAGACGAGGCCGTGAGGTACTTCAACGAGGAGCGCATACTGCTCAAGCTCGGAGGGCTCTCGCCCGCGGAGTTCCTCAGGGAGTACGAGAAAAGGCAGGAAAGAGGCCGGAAATCGGCCGCTAATATATAAATTATTGTAAATCAGTCTGTTATATGAAGACTGATGAGTATTAACCCGTCCAACTTTTTTGGTACACCTCACAGCCACATACCTTTCTCGTATCCCGAGACCACTGACCTTGATTTTTCTTCCGTCAAGAGTAATTTCTCCATCGACATCTCCAGCCCAGTTATACCCGTATGTGATACTGTGCTGTGTAAGATATGACGGAGTCTCGCGGCCATACCAAAGTGGTGCATGATGAGGCCTGTGCCATAGGTCCGTGGTGTAGACTCCGTCTCCGGAATCCTGCATTATATGCCATGAATTGTCGTCAAAACATTCTACACTATACTCTTTCCCGCAGGTTACGAATATGCTATGTTCCCTGTGTTCAATCTTCAGAGTGCCTGCAGGGTTTCTGAACATCCACTCATGGAGCATTCCTGGGTATTTACCTACCTTATAGACTGATTCTTTCAGTTGGACAGCCCTGCCGCCGTTATCTCTTGATATGTTGATGCTTACAGCATCGAGCTTTTCCACATTCATGGAAAGTATGGCTCCTCCCAATGTGTAGTTTTCACCATCATCCCCCTTCACGGAAAATGAAATAAGCCAATCTAGGAAGCCGCTTCTGACTTCTTCTTTTACACCGATTCTGGCATCATCGGCCAGAGTTACGAATGGATTCTCAATTTTCATGACTATATCAGTTATTTGATGTTGTTCTGTTTTGCAGAAGAATTCCTTGATGTAAGGTCTCTGTCAAGAAACCTGTCCACAAAGGCATCTTCGATTTTCCGATATCCGTTGACTGCACAGCGTTCCACGCGTTTATATGCTTCGACTGAGCATTTCTCAATCTTCCGATAGATGTTGAGAGTCCCGTTTTCTACTGCTTTGTAAACTTTAATCACTTTTTCGCTCATTGCCACATCAGGGCTTGCGATAACAATTGTTTTTTTCATATTGATTTCTTTTTGTGATTCAGCAATGCAAATGTAGGCAGGAAAAAGCTCTCCAATTTATATAAACCTCAGAGAAAGTTTTCCAAATTTCCTATTTTGTCTGAAAATATTGAAATATTTTCTCTTTTTCTTGCCATATTTGCTGAAAAATAAATGTATATGCTTACATACAATCAATGGAAAAACAGTGTGGTGGGTGATTTTTCACACGCTGAAAGAATAGGTGAGGATCTGATACTTTTGAAAGGCGCCGAACTCATGCAGAAGGAACTCGGTCCGTTCCATACAGATATGACAATAGCTATCATACTTAATGAAGGGAGCCTGAAAATAAATATCGATATGACTGACTATGAAGCTGCATCTCCTTGTATGGTTATAATTATGCACAAACAGACTTTCAAGGTTACCGAACTACCCGATAATATGAATGGAGATACTATCATCATGTCGGACAGATTCTCGAATGAATTGTTCAATGAATATTCAACTTTCAGCCAGCTTCGGAAAAACATTGAGTTGAGACCAGTCATCCCTCTGAGCGGAATAGAAAGTGCATTCAGCATATATCTGAGACTGCTGGATAATCTTATCAAGTCTCCGGTGATAGAGGCCTATAAATTCAAGGCCGCGAAACACCTTACACTTTCCATGTTTTACAGTACTGTCTTCTATCTTCACGATATTGAAGAAGTTAAACCAACAGACAGTCAGTCAATTATAATGAGCCGATTTGAAAAAGAGCTGAAATTGAACTATAAAAGGGAAAGGGAAGTCGGATTCTATGCTGAACGGCTTTCCATAACCCCGAAGTATCTCTCTTCCGTTGTGCTCAATCAGACCGGCAAATCAGCTTTGAAGGTGATAAATGAATATGTAGTCAACGAAAGTCAGGCACTCCTTCTGTCTACTGATCTTACCATACAGCAGATATCGGACAAACTAAATTTTCCGTCACAAGCCATATTCAGCAAATTTTTCAAGCGGGTGACAGGAATTTCTCCACGGGAATACAGGAAGCGGTTACTGTAACTCCAATACTTGATTTTTGAAAATATATTGAAACAGCTGCAGGATGGGACCAAGCATATTCACCGGTCGTGACCGGGCAGAAATGGAAAATGTGCTGCAGGCCTGCAGCCTCGGATGCTACCCGGCTCCGCGAATCTGTCAAGAATACTCCCGAAGAAACCAATTACTGACGTATTTCAGACAAACAAATCCTGATTTCTCCTCTAAAAATTGTATTTTGTCCAAACAAACCGCACCGTCTGAGACGGTCTGAGGCGATGGGGGAATAGGTGGACAAACAAACATTATTATTTTTTGACTATGATACTGTCTCAAAAAGTGTGTCTGAAAGTCCGTAAAAAAGGTAAGGCGGTCATTAGATGCCAATATTCATGGGCATCAGATTTTAATGAACAGTAGTATCCATAAATGATATTCAGCTTGCCATAGATATAAATTGGGGCAAAGGAAATCTGATTATTTCTATTCTTTACGTGTTGGTGAAGATTGTTTAGTTTAGTTTCATTTGATCCTCTTAGGACACATCTTCTGAAGAGCCTGCTCACAAAAGAAAGTATTCCTCTGCTAAAAGTAAAAGGAACAGCGCTAATGCTCGGTATAGGTGAAGGACAAGAGAAATTGTTCTTCAAATATCACGAATGCCAAGATCTGCAGACTGGTCACAAATTTATTAATCGTTGAACCGTATGCAGTTTCCTTACGGTAACCTTTATCCCAAGTTGCCTTTCTATGAAATTGGTATATAGTCTTTTTTTGCCGCTGTTTCAGGTAAATATAAACACTATCTTCCTGCAGCAAATAGTTCATCTCCAAAATCTGCTATAGCTGCATTTAGTTGTTTTACATCTTTTACAATAACTGCTAAATCGGCACCTATATTGTTATAAATGCAGTCATAGACTTTTGTACGTATCTCTTCGTCACTCAGATCTGATGTCAAAACAATATTTCCACTTTGTATGTAGGTTTTAACATCTTCGAAACCAATTTCTTCCAGCATGTTTGCTAAAGCAGATATGGAAAGTATTCGATTCTTTCCTTTCGGAGCAACCCCACGTAACAATATAATTTTTTTTTTGCATAATAGTTTAGTATGATTTTAATCTTCAGTAGAGAGAAACCGTATAATACCATGCTTATTATTGCCAAATTTTCGAACTCACCTCCCATATTTTCTCTCAAATAAATCCTTATTCTTTTTTCCCCATTCGAGCATAGCATCAATAATTGGGATAAGAGTAAGTCCAAGAGATGTTATTGAATATTCCGAGCGAGGTGGAAGCTCGGGGAATATGGTTTTCTTTACCAGACCATCTTCTACCAATTCTTTCAATTGTATGTCTAACACTCTTGGAGTAGCTTCTGGTAATGCCTTATGAAGCTCACTGGGCCGCATCGAGCGATAACGCAACTCATCCAATATACACGATTTCCATTTTGAGTCGATCAAGCTCATGGTCAATCGTAATGGACAATCCAAGTCTATAGGTATTTTTCGTTCGTACATATTATTCTGTTTTTGGGTAAAATTACTGATAATATACAGAAGAATAAGTATACCGAATAAATTTTCTGTATATGAATAATTTTACGGTACTTGTATATACAGAGGCTACCACCGAACTTTGTCTTTATAATAGAATTAATAACACATTAAAATATAAAATTATGAGAGCTAATATTGAAGAATACAAAGCAGTGGAAAATGCTGCCATGAAATTTGTTAAAAGTGTAGCAGAAGGAAACAGTAGTTATGCAAAAGATCTATTTGTCGATGAAGCAGTCTTATTCGGCTATTTGGATGGCAAATTAGAACACGGTTCCATCGAGCAATTCTACCATAATGTTGATACAGTAAGTGCTGGTAATAACTTTAAGGCACGTATAGACATCGTTTCAGTGGAAGAAACTGTAGCAGTTGTGCGGGTATTAGAAGAAAAATGGGGCGACAGAATTGATTTTACAGATTATTTGCTCCTGTTAAAGATAAACAACGAATGGAAATGCGTAGCAAAAGCATATAATCAGAACTCAGATACTATTCAAAAATAAAAGGTGGAAATATCATGAAAATAACGGTTATCACAGGAAGTCCACGCAAACATGGCAACAGTTTCGCCATGACAGAAGCTTTTATAAAGGAAGCAAAACATTGTGGGCATGAAATAAAACGTTTTGATGCAGCATTTATGAAGATTGGAGGCTGCCATGCCTGTATGACATGTTACAAGACTGGGAAAGCCTGTTCTTTCAATGAAGAATTTGACATTATCGCATCTTCAATACTTGACTCTGATGCCATTGTATTTACCATGCCCGTTTATTGGTATTCAATTCCAGCACAGGTAAAGGGAGTGATTGATTGTATGTTTTCACTTGTGGTAGGTGGGAAAGAAGTTGCCGGAAAGAAATGGGGGCTGATAACATGTTGTGAAGAAGATGATCCGACTGTTATGGATGGTGTTCGTATTTCTATGGAAAGGACTGCAGCTTTGTTGAAATGGGAACTGGCAGGAGAAGTGCTCATACCAGGTGTACTGAATGAAGGAGAGATAAAGAACACAGATGGTTGTAAGCAGGCGGCAGAACTGGCTCATAAATTTTGACAACAAATGAAAGTATTACTTATAAATGGTAGCCCACATAAAAAGGGCTGCACTTATACGGCGTTACACGAAGTGGAAACAACGTTACAACAGAATGGAATAGAAACCGAAATGCTTTATCTGGGTAAAGCACCTGTTCCAGGTTGCATTGCTTGTATGAATTGCATGACAACAGGTTTCTGTTTCCAAAAAGATATCGTACGGGATATCCAGATGAGGTTGGATGAATTTGACGGAATAGTCATAGGCTCCCCCGTCTATTATAGCGCACCGACAGGTCAACTTATTTCGTTTTTGAACAGACTGTTTTTTGCCACAGAGCAACGTATGGCTGGCAAACTGGGTGCATCTGTAGTTTCTTGCCGACGGGGCGGGGCATCTGCAACCTTTGAGCAGCTCAACCAATATTTCACGATCTGCAACATGCCTATTGTATCATCCCAATATTGGAATTCTGTACATGGCTTCACATCTGATGATGTTAACCAAGACAAAGAAGGGCTACAAACCATGAGAGTCTTGGGGCAAAACATGGCATGGCTACTGAAATGTATTGAAAGCGGTAAGAAAGCCGGTATAGCAAAACCGACATATGAACCAAGACTCAGGACCAATTTCATTTAATTATAGATGAAAGTTTATAATCAAGTCATACGAACTTCTACTACTTCTGATAAATGGTGATGTGTCAGTAAATTTTGATTTTGCAGATTGAACTAATTATTTATTGGAGGGCATACCTGAGATTGATATAAAGGTTTTTATCTACGAATGGTTCTTTTATAAGAATTACGGACAATCTGTGCGGCATATAGAAGACATCTTCTCCTATGCGCCTCTTCCTCTTCATATGGTCTGCGACTGTTCCAGCGAAGATTGGAGCCAGAGTTCTCGCCACCGGTTCCGCCAGCTTGTCAAGAATATTCCCGAGGAAAACAGAAACGTATGTATTTTAGACAAACAAATCCCGATTTCTCCTCCAAAAATCGTATTTTGTCCAAACAAACCGCACCGTCTGAGGCGGTCAAACACTGTTGTCCAAACAAATTAAATCCCCGCCAATCTATCTGATTAACAGGGATTTAATAATTATTACGCGCTTAAAAACGCATTAATATTCCTCCTCGTTGAAGAAAAAGTCTTCTTTGGTCGGGTAGTCCGGCCAGATGTCTTCTATGGATTCGTAGACTTCGCCATCGTCTTCGAGTTCCTCGAGGTTCTCTATAACTTCTTCCGGAGCTCCGGAGCGGTTGGCGTAATCTATGAGTTCTTCTTTGGTCGCGGGCCACGGAGCATCGTCCAGGCTGCCGGCAAGTTCAAGTGTCCAATACATAGTGATGTAAATTAGGTCGCAAATATATAAAATTTATCAATATGTTTCTGTCCTTTATGCACTTATGCTGTCGTGCGAGGGCAGGGGAGTTCTATCAACAACAATGCCATTGACATAGTGTCAACCCCCGGCCCCGTAACCACACAAAAAAACAAGCAGCATGCTTGTCCAACATGCTGCTTGTTCTCTTCGTGACGCCTGCAGGATTCAAACCTGCGACCTTTTGATCCGTAGTCAAATGCTCTATTCAGCTGAGCTAAGGCGCCAAAACCCGACCGGCGAACCGGTCCTATGCTACTCTGCCGAGGCGGTGTCGGTCGTCAGATTGCGCTTCGCCTCCTTGATGCGGGCTTTCTTGCCTGCGAGGTTGCGGAGGTAGAAGATGCGTGCGCGACGTACTTTTCCGACCTTGTTGAGTTCAATCTTTTCAATCGCAGGAGACTCGAAGGGGAAAATCCTCTCTACTCCTACTCCGTTGGAGACCTTGCGGATGGTGAAGGTCTTCACGCTGGGGGTTGCTCCGCAAATCTGTATCACTACGCCGCGGAAGCTCTGGAGCCTGTACTTGTCACCCTCCTTGATCTTGTAGGTGACCGTGATTGTGTCTCCTGCCTTGAACTTGGGATAATTCTCAGCCCTGTGCTCGGAGAACGACTCCTCTACTAACTTAATATAGTCCATAACTGAATTATGTTGTTATAGGCAGCGTCATCAAACCGTCTGAAGAGAGGCTGCACCTTTTTGGGACTGCAAATATAAGGAATATTTCCAATCCTACAAAGTTTTTCAGAAGAAATTCATCTCCTTTCCTATGATTTCCTTGTCCTCCCTCGTCGGATCCGGCTTGAAGCTTTCGCTGTCCCTGATCACCTCGAGCGCATTCTTCTCGTCGCGCTTGAGCTTGTGGGGGATCCACACCAGAATCTTCACGTAGAGGTCGCCCTTGCCGTAGCTGTTGACTGAGGGCAGACCCTTGCCGCGCAGCCTCTCCACGGTTCCGGGCTGGGTTCCGGCAGGCAGCTTCATCCTCTGCGGCCCGTCGAGGCAGGGTATGCTGATCTCGGTGCCGAGTATCGCGTCGGTGACGCTGATCACCCTGGTGTAGAAGAGGTTGTTGCCGTCGCGTCTGAAGTGGCTGTGCGGAACCTCGTGGATGAGCACGTAGAGGTCGCCGTTGGTGCCTCCGTTGGCTCCCGTGTCGCCTTCGCCCTGAAGCGTGATCTGCATGCCGTCGGCGACTCCGGCGGGAATGTTGACCTTGAGAGTCTCGCGCACC
>OIEN01001109.1_pt1 | contig 13130 bp, 12 predicted proteins | sample 1581741 | NCBI WGS metagenome assembly OIEN01 (sample SAMN01760944, study PRJEB22395) | human gut metagenome | reverse complement strand
AGTAATCTGATTAATCATAAATGAGGGGCAAAATACCTTTTGACCCTCATATCATTTTATTTTTCAAAATACAGATTCATCTTATCAGGAGGAAAATCATGACAATTTATGACGAATTAGTTGCCCGCGGCCTTATCGCGCAGGTAACAGACGAAAAAGAAATCAAAGAGCTTATAAACAACGGAAAGGCTACCTTCTACATCGGCTTTGATCCTACAGCAGACAGCCTTCACGTTGGACATTTCATGGCTCTTTGCCTTATGAAGAGACTTCAGATGGCAGGAAACAAGCCTATCGTGCTTATCGGTGGAGGTACTGCACAGATTGGTGATCCATCAGGACGTACAGATATGCGCCAGATGATGACAACAGAGACTATCAACCACAACGTAGAGTGCTTCAAGAAACAGATGAGCCGCTTCATCGACTTTGGCGAGGGAAAAGCTATCATGGTAAACAACGCTGACTGGCTGATGGACTTAAACTACGTGGATGTGCTCCGCGAGGTTGGTGCTCATTTCTCAGTAAACCGTATGCTTACAGCTGAGTGCTACAAGCAGCGTATGGAAAAGGGTCTTTCCTTCCTTGAGTTTAACTACATGATCATGCAGAGCTACGATTTCTACACACTTTTCCAGAAATACGGCTGCAACATGGAGTTCGGTGGAGATGACCAGTGGAGCAACATGCTCGGTGGAACAGAGCTCATCAGACGTAAGCTTGGAAAAGACGCATACGCTATGACAATCAATCTGCTCCTAAACTCTGAGGGCAAGAAGATGGGCAAGACACAGTCCGGTGCAGTATGGCTTGATCCTAACAAGACAACACCTTTCGAGTTCTTCCAGTACTGGAGAAACGTTTCTGATGCCGATGTTCTTAAATGTATCAGAATGCTCACCTTCCTTCCTCTCGAGGAAATTGACAAGATGGAAAGCTGGGAGGGCGCACAACTCAATGAAGCTAAGGAAATCCTGGCATTCGAGCTTACAAAGCTTGTTCATGGTGAAGAGGAAGCCGCAAAGGCTAAAGAGGCAAGCCATGCACTTTTCGCAGGCGGAGCCAACAATGCAAATATGCCTACAGTTACTGTTACAGCTGAGGACTTCCCTGACGGAGAGCTTGATATCATCTCTGTTCTCGTAAAAGCAGGACTTTGCGATTCAAGAGGAGACGGCCGCAGAAATATCCAGCAGGGCGGTGTTTCCGTTGCAGATGAGAAGGTAACTGATATCTCTACCAAATACACTCTCGACGATTTCAAGGGCGAGGGTCTCATTATCAGACGTGGTAAAAAGAAATTTGCCAAGGTTGTAGCTGAATAGACAGAGAATCCCCGGTAGTTACTACCGGGGATTTTTACTTTCAGCCATATTTTATTTTGAAAATTCATTTGCAGGAAATTCATATGGCACAAATTTACTGCTACATATAACTGTATACTCCGTTTCTCCCGAAACCGTTTTTTGTTCTGTGCCAACACCCTCTCCACAAATCCAGTATGAACCATCATTTTTATTCTTTAGCATAATATTCCCCACACTAAATTAGCATAGTGTACAATAGCCATAGGTTGATAGCAGGCAAGCCCTGGGTAGCTGTAATCCATAAAACTTCTAAAACCGCTCTCCAATCCAGCCCAAAAGCTGGAAAAATTCTGGAAAAAAGTAGCTGAAACTGCTGAAATCCTCAAAACAGCTCCCTAACCACAGCGAAACAGCCGGAAAAATCTCCAAAAAAGGTAGCTGAAACCGCTGAAATCACTAAAACAGCTCCCCTAACCCAGCGAAACAGCCGGAAAAATCCCCAAAAAAGTAGCTGAAACTGCCGAAATACCTAAAACAGCTCCCCAACCACAGCGAAACAGCCGGAAAAATTCTGGAAAAAAGTAGCTGAAATCACTAAAATCCCCAAAACAGCTCAAAAATATAGCCTGTTATTTATATTTACAAGATGCTATATCGTCCCATAGCTCACTTCCGTCAGAAAAAACTTCTATATTCATTTTTATCATCTGCTTTTTTTTATATCTGCAAAAGCACTGCTTCTATTTTTAACACAAAACTAAATCATCATCACATATCGCTATATTAATTAAAGTGTTTTCTTCCTTTATCATTTTATGATATGAGGGTCAAAAGGTATTTTGCCCCTCATTTATGATTAATCAGATTACTACATGCTACGCATTCCCGTAATCTGACTACACCTCGAAATCCGCTAATTTCCTGCGTTTCCGCAGCAAATTGCTACTTTTTCCTCATCATCCCTTGACTTCTCATTAATAAGTTAATATAATTTATCTAATTGATACATCAACGCTTTAAAGCGCTGACAAAAGGAGGAATTATCATGAAAAAGAGATCTAAAATTTTAGCTTCACTTGTTCTTGCAGGAACAATGGTTCTTGGACTTGCCGGATGCGGAGATTCCGGTTCAGCAAACGGTGGCACACAGTCAGGCAAGAACTCGGATGCCAAATATCAGGTAGGTATCTGCCAGCTCGTACAGCACGAGGCTCTCGATGCCGCTACAAAGGGCTTTGAGGATGCATTAAAGGACAAGCTCGGAGACGAGGTCTCATTTGACGAGCAGAATGCCGCAGGAGATGCTTCTACATGCTCTACAATCTGCACCAAGTTCGTCACCAACGACTACGACCTTATCCTTGGAAATGCTACAGCAGCTCTTCAGGCCGCTTCAGCAGCTACAGACTCTATTCCGATTCTCGGAACATCTATCACAGACTACGCTACAGCTCTTGATATGTCAGACTGGTCAGGCACTACAGGAAAGAATATTTCAGGTACTACAGACCTCGCTCCACTCGATGAGCAGGCTAAATGCATCAAGGAGCTCTTCCCGGATGCAAAGAACATCGGTATCATCTACTGCTCATCTGAGCCAAACAGTATCTACCAGTCAACAACTATTACCAAATACCTTGAGGACGAGGGATACACTGTAAAAGAGTACACCTTCTCTGATTCAAATGATGTCGCTGCAGTAACACAGAGCGCATGTGATGCATCTGATGCAATCTACATCCCAACTGACAACACTGCTGCTTCATGTACAGAGTCTATCAACAATGTAGCTTCACAGGCTAAGAAACCTATCTTCGCCGGCGAGGAAGGAATCGCTAAGGGCTGTGGTGTGGCAACACTTTCTATCAGCTACTATGACCTTGGATACACAACAGGTGAGATGGCTTACGATATCCTTGTAAATGGTACAGACATCAAAACTCTGGAGGTTAAGAGCGCTCCTAAGTTCACTAAGGAGTACCTTCCGGACCGCGCCAAGGAGCTTGGAATTACAGTTCCGGACGGCTATGAGGAAATCTCAGCTGAATAAACAGCTGCACTATGGAGGTATTTAATAAAATGATTCTAATGAATTATTTTGCAACCTTAAATCCGGTTGCATTCACCAATGCCCTTCCGGGCAATATAGCCCAGGGTCTGATATGGGGCATCATGGCACTCGGTGTTTATATCACTTTCAGACTGCTGGACTTCGCAGATCTGACGGTTGATGGCTCATTTGCAACAGGTGGTGCCGTAACCGTTATGATGACGATTAACGGCTACAATATCTGGGTTTCACTGCTTTGCGCATGTATTGCCGGTCTGCTCGCAGGACTCTGCACCGGTCTCTTACATACAAAGCTCGGCATTCCTCCGATTCTGGCAGGAATCCTTACACAGATAGCGCTCTACTCTATCAACTTAAATATCATGCAGCGCCACGCCAACCAGGCACTTAGCGCAGATAAATATAATCTGGTGCTTTCATCACGTAACCTGACACATGCGATAATTGTCGGTGTGATTTTCTCGGTTGTAATTATCGCGGTGCTTTACTGGTATTTCGGAACAGAGCAGGGCTCTGCTATCCGTGCCACTGGCTGCAACCCTGCAATGAGCAAGGCTCAGGGTATCAACATTGACAACATGAAGCTCATAGGTCTTGCGCTTTCAAATGCAATTGTAGCGCTCTCAGGCGGCCTGCTTTCACAGTACTCAGGCTTTTCCGATGTAAACATGGGCCGTGGTGGAATCGTCATCGGTCTTGCCGCCGTTATCATCGGTGAGGTGCTCGGCGATGCAATCCTCGGAAAGCACATGAATTTCATGGGAAAACTTATCTTTGTCATATTTGGTGGAATTGTTTACTACATTGTAATCGGAATTGTTCTGTGGCTGCAGATGCCAAGTGATGACTTAAAGCTCTTCACTGCAATCATCGTGGCAATTTTCCTTGCAGTGCCTTACCTGAAGGGCAAGAGCAAGGCCTCCTTCAAAAAGGCCGGCAAACGCTCTGCTGCAGCACTTAACGCAAAGGAGGGCAAATAAATGCTAGAGATTAGAAACGTACATAAAACCTTCAATCCGGGCACAATCAATGAAAAGCATGCCCTTAATGGTGTAAACCTAAAACTTGAGGAGGGCGATTTCGTCACTGTTATCGGTGGAAACGGTGCCGGAAAATCGACCATGCTCAATGCCGTTGCAGGCACATGGCCTGTAGACGATGGTTCAATTCTCATCGATGGAGTGGATGTCACAGGACTTCCTGAGTTCAAGCGTGCATCATTTCTTGGACGTGTGTTCCAGGATCCAATGACAGGAACTACCGCAACTATGCAGATTGATGAAAACCTCGCACTTGCAGCGCGCCGCGGAAAGCGCCGTGGTCTTGGCTGGGGCATCACAAAGGCTGAAAAGGAGCATTTCCACGAGCTTTTAAAGGAGCTTGATCTGGGACTCGAGGATCGAATGACCTCAAAGGTTGGTCTGCTCTCAGGTGGACAGCGTCAGGCTGTTACACTGCTCATGGCTTCACTCCAGAAGCCGAAGGTGCTGCTTTTGGATGAGCACACCGCTGCCCTCGACCCTAAGACAGCCGCGAAGGTGCTCTCTCTCACAGACAAAATCATCAAGGAGAACAGCCTGACAGCCATGATGGTCACACACAACATGCGTGATGCCATCGCTCACGGCAACAGACTCATCATGATGAATAACGGACAGGTTGTCCTTAATATTTCAGGCGAGGAAAAGAAAAACCTCACTGTGGAGGATCTGCTCATGAAGTTTGAGGAGGTTTCCGGCGAGGAATTTGCTTCTGATAAGGCTTTGCTTGGATAGACATATCTATATAATAATAACAAAAATTTGCAGCTCAATACACGAGCTGCAATTTTTTGTTATATACTTTTTATATGAGTTCTCCCACCGGCTTAATCATATCAGCCTTGATAAAGCCCTTTATGATCAGATACTGCTCTATCGTTTTCACACAGTTTTCCACACCGACACGTTCACTGTTTAGTGTCAGGTCGTAGTTCACCGGATTGGTCCAGTAGTTTCCGTGTGTATAGTACTTGTAATAATCTGCCCTGAACTTATCTGTTCTCTCAATCGTGGCATTAGCCACCTCCTGTGTCACACCCATATTGGCTATGGTACGCTCCACACAGAATGCACGCGGTGCCTCAATATATATGCTCACCACATTTTGGCGGTTCTTTAATACATAGTCAGCACATTTTCCTACTATGACGCAGGATTCCTTGTCTGCAAGCTCGTTGATAATCTGGCTCTGATACTCAAAAAGCCTGTCATCTGATTTAAACTTCTCATTTCTTGATATATATCCCTTTGCTCTTGGAAGCCCTCGCAAAAAGCTCGTAAATCCGCCCTCTTCACGCAGCTTCTCATTTACCTCCTGAAACACATTCTCGTCAAGTCCGCTCAGCTGGCTTGCAAGAGTCAGAATACGGTTCTCATAACAGTGTATTCCAAGCTCTTTTGCCAGCTGTGATGCTATTGCTTTTCCGCCTGTTCCAAATCCTCTGGCAAAGGTTACTACAAAATTATCCATTTATCATTTCCTCCTTCTGAATTCCAACCATATCTAGCCTGCCAGATATCTGCTTAAGAATTCTCTTGTTCTTGGATTCTTAGGATTTGTAAACAGCTCTGACGGTGCTGCATCCTCTGCCACATATCCTGAGTCCATGAAAATAGTTCTTGTAGAAACATCTCTGGCAAATGCCATCTCATGTGTGACGATTATCATCGTAAGTCCTGTCCTCGCGAGGTCCTTCATGACATTTAGCACCTCTCCGACCATCTCAGGGTCAAGCGCCGATGTAGGCTCATCAAATAAAAGCACCTCCGGGTTCATACAAAGCGACCTGGCAATGGCAACTCGCTGCTTCTGTCCTCCTGATAGCTGCGATGGCTTTGCATTGATATAAGGAGCCATGCCGACTGCCTTCAGATGTGTGATTGCCCTGTCAAAGGCCTCCTGCTTTGGCAGATGAAGCACCCTTCTTGTACAAAGCATACAGTTCTGGAGCACTGTCATATTGTTGAACAAATTGAAGGACTGGAACACCATTCCCACCTTTGAACGGTAATCATTGATATCCTTTTGTACATTTCTGACCTCTTTATCGTGATATAAAATCTTTCCTGAGGTCTGTTTCTCAAGCTTGTTGATGCACCTAAGCAGTGTTGATTTTCCCGAACCTGAGGAGCCCACAATACAGATGACCTCGCCGGAATGCACATCAATATCAATCTTTCTAAGTACCTCATGATCACCAAATGATTTGCTTAAATCCTTAATTGAAATTACTGTCTCACTCATATTGTGCCTCCTATTCATTGTCCATGTACTCAACTGCGAGTGCATAGTCCATCTTGCCCTGCAGCTTCTTTTCAATCAGCTTGAAGAGCTTATCAAATACAAAGCAAAGTACAAAGTAAATTACCGCGATGACCAGATATGACTCAAAGTACTTGTAGTAGTTTCCACCGACTGTCTTGGCAGCCATGAAAAGCTCCTGCACAGCGATAACATTGAGCACTGATGTCATCTTCAGATTTAAAAGGAATGTATTTGCCATCTCAGGAATGATATTCTTGAATGCCTGCGGCAAAACTACATAGAGCATTGTCTTAAACGGTGACATTCCCATGGCCCATGCGCCCTCGCGCTGTCCCATATCTATTGAACCGATTCCTGCTCTGACTGTCTCTCCCATGTAGGCACCTGTATTTAATACAGTTACGAGAATACCTGCAAATACAGGTGTCAGGTTTTCATAGCCCATCTGACGTATTCCATAGTACACGATCATCGCCTGAACTATCATTGGTGTGTCCCTGAATACTTCAACATAAACTGTAAATATCACCTTTACTATACGGATAAGGACCTTTTTTACGATGTTGTCGCCATCGTTAAGCTTTACATCATTTACTATGCCTACGATATATCCCAATACGAAGCCAAGCAATGTACCAACTACCGATATGTACAGCGTAAGCCAGGTTCCTTTGATAAACATGCTTGAATATTTCTGCGCCAGAAATACCATCCATTCTAACGAATTACTTGGATTACTTATCATCATACTGCTACCTCACTTTTATCTCTCTAATCCCCAGCTTACGCCGGTTTATCAGACTATTGTGGGATGATGCGATATAACATCATCCCACAGTCCTTCATCTTTTCGTGAATCAGATAAATCTCTAACAACTAGTTGGCTGCCGGCTGCTGTGTCAGAACCTGATCCATCAGCTCATCCATCTTTGCCTTGTCATTCCAGCCGATTGCATTCATAGCATCCTGGATTTTATCTCTGAGTGCTGTATCATCCTTTCTTGTTGCGATACATACATTTACCATTTCATCATCACCTGTGAATGTATCATTCTCATCCAGCTCGATAATCTGTAAATCATCATTTGTCAGTGCCGCTGACTCTGCTGTCGGAACATCGATTACACATACATCTGCGCTGCCGTTTGATATTGCGAGGAAGCACTCTGATGTAGTCTCAAAGTTTCCTGACTGCTCAGCACCCTTTATCTGGTCTAAAAGTGGAATCCAGCCTGTTCCAAGCTGTGTCGTTACTTTGCAGCCTGTATCTGCGAGATCTGAAAGACCCTTTACATTTGAATACTTGCCGCCCTTCTTAACAACAATACAGTTGTTTCTATAGTAATAAGGCTCTGTGAATGCGTATGACGCTTCTCTTTCCTTTGTCTTGCCCATACCGGCGATGATACAGTCATAATCTCCTGCATCGAGTGAGATACCGATTGATGACCACTCAACCTTATGTACCTCAAGGTCCATTCCCATCTGGTCTGCAAGCTTCTGTGCCACTCCTACATCGTAGCCGTATGCATAGTAATCAGAGCCTGCTATCTTGACTGCCTTGCTGCCGTCCGGTGTGGTATCTGTATCCTGTGTCCAGTTGAATGGAGCATATGCACATTCCATACCAACCTTTAAAACCTTATTTGATGAGCTGTCTGCCGCTGAGCTATCAGAGGCAGCTCCTCCTGATGACGAACCACATCCAAACAATGTTGTCGCTGCCATTACACCTGTCAATATCAATGCTGCAAATCTCTTACTTCTCTTCATCATAATCTTTTCCTCCTTGATTATTGAAATACGAAAAGGCGCCGGAGTTTTTCTCCAGCGCCTTTGCTTAGTTCGTATAATAAACTTAATGAAGCAGCTTTGCAATGTTAATTTTGCACAATTTGTTTGTGTATTTTTACAGTAACTAATTAAACATAAGCCTTTTTACAAGAATACAATTAACTACATCCAGATATTCCATCGAGTCATCAAGGCTGATTTCCAGTATTTCTTCTATCTTTTTCAGACGGTATTGCAGGGAATTACGATGAACGTACATCATCTGTGCCGTTTTTCCGACATTAAAGCCACACATATAGTAATTGAGCAGCGTATCTATGAGAAACGAGCCGTTTGCATTGTCATACATCTCAAGCCGCTTTAGCTTCTCGTTGCAATAATCCATGATTTCCTGCTGATTGCCACTGTTGAACATATACTTGTATATGCCCATGGAGCTAGCACTGATTACCTTCTTGTTGGTCGGATTGGGTAAAATATCCTTTTTGGGGATGAGATTTTTCGCCTCCTGATAGCTCTTGCCAAAATCCGCAGGCTTCCTGTATGCAGCACCGAGAATGCATGTGCTGTGAATGAGCCCTGCGAATGGTGCACGACTGTCTAAGTCCCCAAGTATCCTTTCAATCTGATGCTCTGTCTCCATATCCTTTGTCTCCTCAAAAAGAAGCACAAATTTGTTTAAAAACCTCATATACATAGGCGTTTTCTTCATATGGATAACCTCGCGGTTCAGGCAGTCGGTATAGTATGTATATGTGTGCTCGTCCTGCTCCAGATTCACTCCGTATTTGCGGTCTATCACGATGATTCCCACTCTGTACGGCCGGTCAAAGGTCAGACCAAACTGTGCAGAAATCTTCTCGATATACTTATCATTTACCTCATATCCAAAAAGCAGGTTGTACAGGTAGTCCCCGGTCCTTTTATTATCCACACTGGTCTCTAAAAGCAGCTCTCCGACGCTCTGCGCAATATCTACAAAAGTAGCTCCCTCCCACCGGATATAAAACAACGGCAGCTTGAGTTCATCAGCCTTGTCCTTCATCCTCTGTGGTGTCTCTTCCCTGTCCTCCACAACAGAAATCGCAAAGCCCGATATTCCCAGCTCATTCAGCTCAACCATGGCATCATATGCCTCGTCCATGGAAAATCTCTTGTAATCTACCACAAGCAGCGCAAAGTTGCCCGGATTCATATGATCCTTATAAGGCTTTGTCTGCACCAGATACGTCCATGACACTATCCTATCAAGCCCTGCCGCTCCCGCCACAAGCTCCATTCCGTCCATTTGTAAATTGTTAACATCCCTGCATGAAATCATCTGCGTCTCCCTGATATCATTAAGCTCCGGTAACTATCCCAAACCGCTTCACATTACTTATATCCACAGCCGCTTCGCCCCGGCATATCCTCTCCGTGCACATACCTGGCATTGAACTCCATATTTATCTCACGAAGCTCCTTCTTTCCGTCAATATAGTCCTGATACATCTCGGCAAGCCCCGACATGCAGCCATCGCAGGTAGCCTCGATATTGCCAAGCGACTCAGCCACAATTGCCTCACGTTCCTCTTTTGTTGTCTCACTAATTAAATATCCCATTTCGTATATTTCCTTTTCGTATGTTTCTTGTCCATATGTTTCCTGTCCGTGTATTTCCTGACCGTATGTTTCGTTTCTGTATAATGCATAAAAATGATATGAGGGTCAATATATTAAAAGCCCAGATTCTCATCCACAAGAATAATCTGGAAACGTCCCTTCACCCTTGAGAAGCGTGTAGTCAGAATCTGACAGCAGATACACTGCGGGCTCTTGCAGTCAAAGCAGGTGCCGTTCTTGGAACATGGTGTGTCGATGCCAAAGCGCTGTGCGTTTATTGGCGCTGCCTCATTTCTCGCACGGCTCATAGCGTCAGCCTCAGTCTTTACGACCTTGTTCATGCCTACTATAAGAAGCACATGTTTTGGTCCGTAAGCATATGCAGCCACGCGGTTTGCATTTCCGTCAATATTGATAAATACGCCATCCTCGCTCATCGCATTGACACTTCCAAGGAAATAATCTGATGTAAATGCCTTTAACGCTATCTCCTGCTTCTCCTCCTGCGTAGACACCTTGTCCCTGTCATAAAACTGATATTCTCCGTTTGAGAGCGCCTCATACAGACCACATTCCTTCACCGATGTGGCACCGCCCATATTGATTGAGCTGCCCTTTGGAATCAGCTCCAGTGCCTTCTTAACAGCCTCCTCCTTTGTCTCTACATAGTAGGCTTCCATGTTGCGCGACTCAACCGCAGCCACAAGGCGCTTTCCAAGTAATTCGTTTCTCATTTTTCTTACGTCCATAGTGTAAACCTCATTTCATGCTTATTGCCAATTCCCATTTGTGCAATTAGCTGTATTAATTGTTGTTATTATACTACTTTACAGGGGGTGTCTGCAATTTATTCGGAAATAAATAATCGTATAGTTTCATGCTAATATAAAGAAGTACAGAAACTATTCAGTACAGAAATATGCGGTACCGCATATTTCGTAAGAAAACGTATATTATGTAGGAGCAAGCGCCCATCAGCGCAGCTGATTCTAATGCGCTTGCGGCTCGCAACTGTGAAGGTACTGAACAGTTACGAAGTGCATAACAAAAAGAGCCCTTTCGAGCTCTTCCTGCTTTGTACAACATTAAATTGTAGATGATTACTGTAAGAGTGAAAGTACACCCTGGTTTGACTGATTAGCCTGTGCAAGCATAGACTGTCCAGCCTGTGCAAGAATGTTGTTCTTGCTGTAGTTAACCATCTCTTTAGCCATATCTGTATCACGGATACGAGACTCAGCTGATGTAGTATTCTCAACTACGTTGTCAAGGTTGTTGATTGTGTGCTCAAGTCTGTTCTGAACAGCACCGAGTGATGAACGCTGTGAAGATACTGTTGAGATAGCATCTGCAATTGCATCAATAGCGTATGTAGCATCCTGCTCTGTGTCAGCCTTGATTCCCTTTACTCCAAGTCCTGCAGAGTTCATTGAATCGATGTTGACTGTAATCTTGTTTGTCATATCAGCATCAGCACCTACGTGAAGGTTGAAGCTTAAGGCATTTTTGTATGAAACAGTTCCCTTATTAAGAGTGAATTTTGTGGTTGCTGTATTATATGCATCATTTGCTGTTGTTGCATTTTTAGCGGCTGTGTCAGTTCCAATACTGCTTGCCTTAACTATCTCAGCTGTCTGTAACTGATATGCTTTTGCTGCAGTAATAACTGTTGAGTCATTATCATCAATACCATCTGCATTGGCAGCTGGATCTGTCATGGCTGTATATGTTTTTGTTCCAATGGTTACTGTTGAACCTGCTTTAACTAGATCCGTTAAATCCTTAAGTGTAGCATCAGCTGTATCACCACCATTTCCAGTTAAGGCAGATTTCTTTAACTGATTCTTTCCAGTTGAATCAAACACTCCCGTAGCGCCTACCTGATATGTAGTTCCATTAACTGTGTATGACTTCTTTGCAGCATCTGTTCCAGCTGTAATTTCCTTCTTTATATCATCAGCTGTAGAACCAATTGTATAGTTCTTTCCTGCAATGCTAATCTTATCACCAGCTTTAAGCTCTTTTAATGTAACATCAACTTTATCACCCTTATCTGTAAGTGTAACACCATCAATTCCTGCATCATGTGCATTTACATTATGAGCCTTATCTGCGCCATCACCCTTTAAGAGGTATGTCTCGTTGAATTTTGTTGTCTCTGATACACGGTCAATCTCTGTTGTGAGCTGGTCAATCTCGTCCTGAATTGCCTTACGGTCTGTGTTAGAGTTTGTTCCGTTTGCAGACTGTGTTGCAAGCTCATTCATACGCTGAAGCATTGAGTGAACCTCTGTGAGGGCACCTTCTGCTGTCTGTACTGCTGAAACGCCATCCTCTGCATTTGTTGAAGCTCTGTCAAGTCCCTTAATCTGCTTTCTCATCTTCTCAGAAATTGTAAGTCCGGCTGCATCATCTGCTGCACGATTGATTCTGTAACCTGATAAAAGCTTCTCTGTGCTCTTTGACTGTGCGCTTGTTGTTACATTGAGCATTCTGTTGGCATTTGCTGCCTGCATGTTGTGTTGTACTACCATAATATAATCCTCCTTGTCCCATATTCATGGGTTATTATGTTTGACCTCTGGAAGTCCTTTTCCCGAGGGTGTTTTGTAACTGCTTTGTTTTTTGTATTTGCAGTCACTTTATTACTTTATAACAAACGGCTTTCCGGGTTGTGGCATCTGCCACGGCCGCCTATTAACGTAATTAGTTATGCTTTCTTATCTGTTTCAGATTTTGCCTTTTTCTGTCTTTCATTCCAGATAATCTTCTTGATTTCATGCTGTGCTTCCTCTGAAATCCTTTGCTCCGGATAATATGTATCTTTCCTCTTCTCAGGATTCGGATCGTTGTTTGACCTTGAGATGTTCATCTCTCTTGGAGTATCTATCATGAGACGTCCGTTCTTTCCGCTTCCACCGGCATAGACCACTCTGATGTTGTCACCGATATTCACATATTCTCCTTCTCTGAGCGTTAATTTAAGCATTATGTATACCTCCGTGCACTTGATTTAAGCTGTTTCCATGCTTATGTGAAATGTAACAATT
>OIEN01001105.1_pt1 | contig 13157 bp, 11 predicted proteins | sample 1581741 | NCBI WGS metagenome assembly OIEN01 (sample SAMN01760944, study PRJEB22395) | human gut metagenome | reverse complement strand
GTTCTTCGTCTATAACATTATTTATTTCTAAATATATAACTTTTGTTGTTTGATCCTTATATTTTAATTCTGCATCAAATTCTTTATTATTTAATAAATAACCATCTGGAGCATTTGTTTCTTTTACATAGTATTTACCTAAATGTAAATCAGAGAATTTCACCATTCCATCATCATTTGTAATTGCTTTTGTAACTAAATCTCCTTTTTTATACCAAGTTTTAGTACCTGCAACATTTTTTATATCTTCTCTAGCATATAAAGAGATTTCTGCACCTTTTAGTCTGTTATTATAATTATCAGTTTTATATACAGTTATTTTTCCTGTTGGTGTAGTATCAATTTTTTCAAAACTTTCTAATACGATTTTTTCTGTTTGTCCTTTATAAGATAAAGTAACATTGTGTTTAGTATTATCTATTAAATATCCTGTTGTTGCTTGTGTTTCTTCTACAATATATTTACCTAGTGGAAGATTTGTAATTTCTGCCAATCCATTACTATCTGTTGTAATATTAGCAATTACTTGTCCTTCTGTATAATATTTTTTAGTTCCTGCTACATTTTTTATATTTTCATTTGCTATAACTTTAAATATTGTCCCCTTAATTAAGTCGCCTTGTTCACTTTTTTTAATTACTTGAATTGTTCCCGTTGGCTCATTATTAACTATTGCTTGAGTTGCAGTTTGATTTACTTTCACTTCAACATTATAAGCCTGTGTATTTAATAAATAACCATCAGGAGCTGACTTTTCAGTAATCGTATATATTCCTTTTCTTAATTTATCTATAGTTATTTTTCCATTAGTAACAGTTATATCTTGATTATATCCATTTGGTCCTGTAACATTAAATATTGCACCATTTACTAAATCTCCATTTGTATTTAATTTTTGTAATTCTAATTTACCAAATGTTTCAATTGCTAAAGAAAAATTTAATGTTACTGGATCATTGTAACTCATACAATATAATTGATTTTGCACACCTGCTGCAAATTCAAAATAAACCATTGTATCATTATCTTCTGTTCCATTTTTTATCATTCCCCACTCTCTAAAAGTATTGTCTGAAATTCTGTAATTCTCTAAATTTGTATTTTCATCTACTGAAATAGTCATTGAATTACTACCATTCTGATGAACAAATCTAATTCCATCTTTTGTATTATCTATTGTTCCATATTCTGCAAGAACCCCATTAGAGTCGTTTATTGTTTTTGTTTCTCCTGCTTGAATTGTGATTGTATTCCCATTAAAACTAGGTCTTCTTTCAATACTTGCAATTTCGTTATTTATTCTATTTTTAAAATCTACATACCCTTGTTGCTCATCTGCATTAATAAATGTTGCATTACTTTGTCCTAGTATTTCCCAAATATATTGTTGAGTAAATACATAGTCCCATTTTACCCATTTCATATCACTTGCTAAAATACCACCATCTACTGTATAGCCTCCATTATTTTTATACCATCCTAAATAAGCAACTTTACAAGCCTTTCTAATATTAGAATTAGTTGGAGTATAATAAACTCCATTATATGATGCTCCTGTCTTAAAATCTATTCCATGCTCTGCACAGAATACCGTTCTTCTTTCTCCTGTATTTAAGTTGTTTAATCTTCTTATTAGTACACCTGTTGTTCCACCTGCATTATCTGTTGTTTTCATTCCAGAAGCATATTGACCTCCAGACCATGTTCCACTTCCAGATGCTGCAAAAACAGGTTGTATTACACTAAATATTATTAAGATTAACATCATTGTTGCTAACATTTTATTTAATTTTTTTACTTTCATAAAATTTTACCTCCTATTTTTTTATAAAAAAAGAGCAAGTAGTAATCTACCTGCTCTGCATTATTTTAATATTTTATTTAATTATAATAAAAGTTTATTGTCCATTTTTCACAGAACGGACATGACCAAGTTTCATATCCATAAGGACAATTTTTTTGATATGTTTCATCATCAATCTCAAATTTTTCCCATTTATCTCCCCAAGTTTTTATTATGCCCTGATAATAATTTATAGCTTCTTGTTTTGAATTAAACCATTTATTTGAATTTCCTACTCCTACACCATGATTTGTATCAGTACATTTTGGTGTTTCTGGTTGTTTTATTTCAACTTTTGTTTCTTCCTTTGGTTGTTCTGGTATTTTTGTTTCAACTACTGTTGTTGTTGTTTCTTTTTCTACTGTCTTTTTTGGTGTAGTAACAGGTGTTGTTTTAGGTTGTTCTACTGGTTTTGAACTTTCTACTTTTTTCTCTTGTGTAACTACTGGATCTTTCTTTGGTTCTTCTTGAATATTGGTATTTTTAACATTTACAATATCCGCTTCTTGTTGTATTTCTTCAACTTTCTCTTGTTCTTCTACATTGTTTTCAACAGCAATTACCTCTGTATCTTCTTTTTCTTCGTCATCAGTATTATTTATTTCAGTTACAATCTCTTTCTCATTTTCTATTTTACTAAAACTTAATGTCTTTGATTTTATAATCATCATATTCACAAATAATGCCACTATTAAGGCTATAATTATTAAAACTAATATCTTTTTACTTTTCATTACTACCATCTCCTTATAGCTTAATTATATGGCTTTTTAATATAAAAACAAATGTATAAATTATTATAATATTATTTTATATATTATCTTTTAGTTTGTAATATAGTATGTATTTATAAGGGATTGTAAGGGAAAACTTTGTAAAGTGTTCACACAAACAAGTATAACTAAATATATCTAATTTTGTTCACACACTATCTGGAATTTCTTTCTTGTTTTATTCGTTCTCGCCTAATATAATCTTGCACACATTGAATAATAAAATCTTCAACATTTCCAGATTCTTTAACTCTACTTGGAATATATTTTTCTATTTTTTCATTGTGTATCTTTATATATTCTTTTTGATTTGGCTTTTCCTGTTGCAATATTTCTTCTATTTTTTCTTCTGTTAGGTTTCCTTCTTGTTCTAATTTCTTTAATCTTATTGCTTGACTTAAAGAAGGTGTTACCTCATCAAATTCAAATATATTTTCTACAACATATTGATTTTCTTCACTTAAATATGATAATTCTACTGCTGGTCTAAAAGCTATTCTTTTGTTATCAACTTGTTCTAATAACTCTGGTATTAAATAAGTAAGTCGAATATATCTCTGTATAGTTCTTGCACTTTCTCCAACTTCTTCTCCCATTCTTTCTGCACTTTTTAACTTGTCGCCCAATGGTCGCGAAGTTATATCTTCTTCTAAATCAACTCTTTTCCCCTGATGTTTCATAGCTTCAAGTTTCATTTTATATGCAAATGCTTTTTCACTAGGCAATATTTCTTCTCTTTGAATATTACTATCTACCATAAGAATTGTTGCCTCATCATCAGTTAATTCTTTAACAATACATTTTATTTTATCTATTCCTGCAAGTTCACACGCTCTTTTTCTTCTATGTCCAGAAATCATTTGATAATTTCCTTCTCCTCGTTTTCTTACTATAACAGGTAATAAAACTCCATGTTCTTTTACACTTTTAACCATTTCTTCCATTTTATCATCATCTATAACTCTAAAAGGGTGGTCTGGAAATTCTCCTATTTTATATAGTTCTATTTCCTTTACCTCATCAACAACTGGATTATCTCTTTGTTCTTGACTTGTGAATAAATCATCTAACTTTGGAAGTACCATCTTTTTGTCTTGTTCTTTCATTCTCTAATACCTCCTTTGCTAAATTATTGTATGCGTTTGCAACAGGACTATTTTTATCAAACTCAAATATACTCTTTCCTGTTGATGTTGATTTTGCTGTATTTATTGCTTTGGGTATTTCAGCACCATATATTTTCACATATTGTCCATAATTGTCGATTAAAGTATCTCTTACATCTTTTGATAAATTTGTTCTTTTATCTACTAATGTAAGTAATACTCCACCTATTTTCAAATTAGGATTTATTTGCTTCTGTACTCTCGTAACTGTCTTTAATAAATGTCCCATTCCTTTTGCAGCTAGATATTCTCCCTGTACTGGAATTATTATCTTATCACTACAAGCAAGTGCATTTATTGTTATCATTCCAAGAGATGGCATACAATCTATCAATACATAATCATAATTGTCTTTAATATCTCTTATAGAATTTTTTAATGTAAACTCTCTGCTCATTGCATTAACTAATGAAAACTCTATTGCTGATAAATCTAAATTTGCAGGAATTAAATCTACTCCTTCTTTATGATGAAGAATAGCATTTTCTGCATTTATTTCATTATCACATATAGTATCAGACATTAATGTTCCAATAGTATTCTGCAATTCATCTTGATTATAGTAACCCATACAAGTAGTTAAATCTCCGTTGTGGATCTGCATCAATTAGTAATACTCTTTTTCCTTGTTTACTAAGTGCAACTCCTAAACTAAATGTAGTTGTTGTTTTTCCAACTCCACCTTTTTGATTTGCTATTGCAATTATCTGACACTTTCCCATTCTTGCTCCTTTCCTCAAAAAAAGAGCTAACTCCTAAAAGCTAACTCTTGTCTTGAATATTTATTCCTCTGTTATTTCTTTATCATCTTGTAAATGAGTAGAAACATATATAAACTCCTCATCATCTGCTAATTTACCAAATAAATTGTTAAGTCCTGCAATAAAAGGTTTTATATCTTCTTGAACATTATAACTATATGAATAATTCAAATAGTATTCATTTAAATTATCATATAAAGGTACAATATTTACTAATCCTGGTCTTATCTTTTTTCTTAATATTACCCAATTAGGTATATCGTCTTTTATAATATTAACAATTTTATCTTCAGAAATTAACATTCTCATAATTCCATTCATTATATCTGAAAAGTCTTTTTCTTCATCACAAAATATTTTATTCATCATAGCACTCATTGACCTTACAAAATCTGATAAGTAATCATCTTTTATACAAGCAAAATATTGTGTTTCAATATCATCTAAACTACTAATTGCTGTTAAGCACTCATGATAATTTGATGCCATAATATAATAAAATTGTTCAAATTCTTTCTTTAAATTTCTTGAGTTCATTCTTTTAATATAAATACCTGTCTCCCTTCTTATAATTTCTTTAATTTTTTCTGTTTCTTTTTTAATTTTAGCATTGTTTTTTGTTTTGTTTTTTTCATTTTTTTTCATTTTCTTTTTACTCCTTCCTTTTTTGAAGGCAAAATAAAAAATCTAATATTTCTATTAGATTTCTTATATATGTTAGATATTATTTCAATAACTATAATATTTTATTTTTTCTTTAAATCTTTTGAATAATATATTAAATCAGTACAAGTTAGTTCTCCATCTTTTATTTCTTCTTTATAATTATCTATAAAGAAGTTCTTAATTGTTTTTTCGTATTTATCAAATCCCTGCTTAACATAGAAAGGAATATTATTTTCTGTTGTTCCTACCAACATTCTGTCATATTTTTGTTTATAATTACCACATAATGATTTTAAAAGTGTTTTTCCATAACCTTTATTTCTGTAATTTTCTTTTGTAACTATGTTCTTTAACTCTAATGTTTTTCTATCAATGTGCAAAATAACTGCAATAGAAATTAGCTCATCTTCTTTTTTTAATGCATATACATCAGAATCGTTCAAATACTTATGTATCATGTCTTTTGAAGGATCTGCCTCTAAAAGTAAGTCTATATAATCTTCTTTATTTTCTATTTTTTTAACCTGCATTCTAGGCTCTTTCGGTATCTCGTAACCATTGGTAGCCCTCGCTTGTATAGGATTGCGGTTATAATATCTCATCTCCTCACTGAACACACATCCACAATATTTTTGCATATATAACCCTAGGTCGTGAGCCTTCTGATGTCCTTCCCAAAATCCAACTCTAAAATCTCTGTACAAGAAGTCTATTCCATATTCTTTGCTGTATTGCTCCATTATTTTTTTTATAAAATCATGCTTTTGATATATGCTGTATAACAAGGTAGTCGTAACAGTATCATATCCATGTTCTTTAGCATATTCAAATGTTTTTCTTAGCCTAACTGGATAACAATAATTTACACATCTCGCATTTAAATTTTTTACCGCTTCTTTACAAAACTCATCTAAGCCATATTCTTCTTCGAATATGGCTTGTATATTTATTGATTTTGTATATTCTTTTAGGCAGTCTCTACGTGCTTTGTACTCCGTATATGGGTGAATATTGGGATTATACCAGTATACTGTTGGCTCAACTCCTTCTTCTCTCAACTTGTCTATGCAGTACACACTACATGGTGCACAGCACGTATGCATTAATAATTTCATACAGACCAAACCTTTCTATTATTATTTTATTAAAATTTTTCTAATTTTTAAAATGTACATATATGAAGAGTATCTCCATCGAATTCAAGCTGTTTAATATCAAATTCGTTACAATCTCTATCTTTGAAATATTCTGTATATTTTTCCTCTGGTTCTTTTATTTCAACATTTCTATTTAAATAATATCTCAAAAAGTCCATTCTAGCATATGTTGTATGAATGCTTTGAATTGTAAAAGTATTATTTTTATAATTGTTGAATGTTTTTAGTGATGATTTATCCTTGTAAATGGCTATTCTTTTTATTAAATTTCCTGTTTCATTTTCATATTTTTTTATTTGCTTGATTATAGCATTAGCATATTGTTTTTCCATCCTATTAGATTTTAATAATATCCATCCATTTCTTAGGTAGGCATACTCATTTGCAGTAAATAATATAATTGTCAAAAGAAATATAGCAATCAAATTAACTTTATTTTCTTTGGTCATTTTTGCTAAAATAATTATTGAAAATCCCGCTATTCCTCCTATCGCACTAGCTGTTCTTGCAGAAATCGTGCCTCTTCCTGTAAAAAGTATAAGTATTGTGCATGACCCAACTATTATTATAATGTATAATAAGTATTGTAATATTGGGTAATATCTCTTATTTATTAATAAAATTATCAATGTTGTAGTAATCGTTAATATTATTAAATTAGGAACTCCTATATTAAAGGTTAAATATAATATTGATATTGAAATTTCAAATATCATTTTTAAGTTTTCTTTATTCATTGAATTTATAACCGCTCTTTTATCTTGAGAGCCAATTACCCAATTACATATTTTTATTTCTATAAATACAAAAATAAAAACACATATACAAATAAGTACAATTTTCAAAATATCTTTTATGATTTCTTTGAATTTTTCTGTTCTCGTCGCTATAAAAATAATTGCCGTAATTACGAATACATTTAATATTCCTTGGTAGCAAAACATTGCTATTGTAAGTATCATTAATGATTTTATTTTTCTATTTTGTACTATTAATTTTTGAGCCGAAATTACACATAACATTTTTCCTATGCACATTATACCCGTCTCAAAATATGCAAGATGTTCCATTGAAAATTGATTGAATACAACAATAAAAGCCCCAACAAATAATATAATTTTTTCAAATTTGTCATTATCATCATTTTCTATATTTTTATAGATTATATACACAGAAATGCAATTAGCGGTTAAAGCAATAATATTACTCGTTACATCTAATACATTTATTGGAATCTTGATGATTTCACCTAACCATAGAAATAGTGCACTAAAAATTCTTCCATCTTGCAAAAATGTCGTGCAATAATCCTGTTGCCTCCATAATACATTATATGTGTCTGGTACAGTATGAAATGGCAGAAAAAATATTGTTGTGATAGTTCCTAATAAAAAAATAATTATAATTAAATACATATCTTTTTTGGTTATAACTGCTTTTTTCATTTTTCTTCCTTTGTATCTTTTTCAAATATTGTTAATTTTTCTGTAATTATAAATAGGCATATAACTGTTATGCACAATATCCTATATGTAAAAAATGAGTGGATCATTGAGTGTTGTTTAAGTACAGAGTACCATGCAAATGGTAGTATTCCTATAAATAAATATGGCAATGCAATTTGTACGTTTTTCTTAATGTTAAATTTTTCATTTCTATTTATTATTAATCTTATAATTGTATATGTCCCAGCTATTGCTATAGAAATAAAAGGTATAAAATATGATAAAAAAGAAAGATTTCTTTCTAATACTTTTACATAAGATATGCTTTGATTCTCAGTTCTATATTTTGCTTGGATAATTGCATTTTGTATCATTGATCTATTACATATTATAGATGTTATTATCCACTTTGTTGCCCATGTTAATCCATAGCCTATAGCCCAACATACACATAATTTTATAAAAGTAATTATATTTTCTTTTATCATCTTATTCTTTTTTTCTGTCAATAAGAAATATACTGCAAGCGGTATTCCAAGTGTAACTAGTGGTTCTGTTAATAAATCCATAAAAGCTGTTACAGAACCTATAACTAAAAAATTAATTCCAATATTTTTATCAACGTCTTTTTTTAGTAGCAAATAAATTGAAGATATTATTGCTATAAAAAACACTATAATCTCGTTAAAAGACTGCGTTGCTATAAAAACATTTGCAAAAAATAACCCTAATAGAAATATTATTGCTATTTTTATATTTGATTTTTTTGTTAGTAAGTACATCATAAATCCTACTAAAGCAATCATTAAAACTAAAAGTGTAATTCTTATTTCTTTATAACTTGTAAGAACTAACAACGGTCTTAATATCACTAGATAACCATGCCAATATCTTGCATATTCATATGAATCTGTTATATCTTCTCCATGCATTAGTCCATACAGTTCTGCTGTTTGAAATACATTTCCATAAGCATCAACGTAATTTTTAGATGCACCTAAGTTGTATTGTTGGTCTTTATGAACTATCAATGTTTGACCTGGTATATAGTTTTTTCTATCTAGCAGTGCACTTTCTACCGGAGAATTTGAATCAATAGAGTATGCTGTATTAATCATTAAAGCATCTGTGAATAGAAACATATATACATCTTTGTATCCAATGTTTATACATTTCTTTTCTCCCTCTGTCTTAAGTATTTCCGAACTTTTTACAACATTATCTTTCATCCAATTTGATGGAATAAGGCTTGTTCCTATAAGCGATAGCATATACACGCAAATTAAAATTATAAATACTAACACATATTTTTCTCCATGGATAGCATATTCTTTTATTGATTTTTCTATTTTCATAGTTTTCCTCTATTCATTATAATTGTAATTGGTATGATGCCCCAATATGTTTATATGCTGCTGGCAATGGGACTCTTCCTCTTTGTGTTCTAGATATGAAGCCTATCTGTATTAAATATGGTTCATAAACATCTTCCAATGTATCTATGTCTTCACCAACCGTTGTTGCCAAAGCCTCTATTCCAATAGGTTTTCCTTGATATTTTATTATCATAGTCTCTAGAATTTTTCTATCTATTTCGTCTAAGCCTAATTCATCTATTTCTAGTTTATTTAATGCTGTTTTTGCAATTTTTAAATCTATTTTACCATTTCCAAGAACCATAGCATAATCTCTAACTCTTTTTAATAATCTATTTGCAATTCTAGGAGTTCCTCTAGATCTTCTTGCAATTTCACTACTTGCCTCTTCATCAATTTCTACACATAATATTTTTGCTGACCTGTTTATTATTTTAATTAAGTCTTTCTCATCATATAATTCTAATCTATGTACTATTCCAAATCTATCTCTTAATGGAGTAGTAAGAGAACCTGCTTTTGTTGTAGCTCCAATTAAAGTAAACGGAGGCAGATTTATTCTTATAGATTTTGCCGTTGGTCCTTTTCCAATTATAATGTCTAAAACATAATCCTCTAATGCAGGATATAGAATTTCCTCTACATTTTTATTTAAACGATGAATCTCATCTATAAATATGACTTCGTTTGGAGTTAAATTTGTTAATAGTGCTGCAAGATCTCCAGGTTTTGTTATTGCTGGTCCGGATGTGATTTTTAATTTTGCTCCCATCTCATTTGCAATTATTCCAGCAAGTGTAGTCTTACCAAGTCCTGGAGGGCCATATAATAGCACATGGTCTAATGCTTCTTCTCTCTTTTTCGCAGCTTCTATATACACTTTCATGCTCTCTTTTACTTTAGTTTGTCCAATGTACTCTTTTAATAACTGAGGTCTTAAAGTTGTTTCGAGCGTTTCTTCATTGTTATCTGCAATTTCCGGATTCATTATTAATTTTTCCTTCATTTTGTAAGCCTCTCTAGTAATTTTTTTATTTATCGTTCATTTCTTTTTCTCCATTGTATTCGTTTACTAAATATAATGGTCTATGTTTTGATTCATTGAATATTCTTCCTAAATACTCTCCCATAATTCCAATTAGTATTATTTGTACTCCAGAGAAGAATAATATTAGCAATATAAATGCTTGGAATGCTTGTATTGCAGTGTGTGTAACACAGGCTTTTACAATTACATATATAAAATATACAAATAATGCTAAAAATGTTGGTATACTTAGCATTGTAGATATTCTAAGTGGTGATGTTGTAAATGATGTAATTCCATCTATTGCTAAATCTATCAATTTTTTGTAGTTCCATTTTGTTTTTCCGGCAATACGTGGATCTCTATCATACATTATTTCTTTCTTGTTATAACCAATCCAGCTAAACATGCTCTTAGAGCATCTACCCGTTTCTCTCATTTTTTTCAGTGCATTTACACATCTTCTATCTAATAATCTAAAGTCTCCTGTATCTTTTTGTATTTCAACCTTTGTTAGGCTTTGTAATACTCTATAGTACATTTTTGATGTGAATTTTTTTAGCCATGTCTCGCCTGCTCTTGATCTTCTCTTTGCATATACGTCATCATAACCTTTTTCCCATAATTTTATCATTTCTGGAATAAGCTCTGGTGGGTCTTGAAGGTCTGCATCCATTATTATTACACAGTCTCCTGTTGCATAATCAAGCCCTGCTATCATTCCTATCTCTTTTCCAAAGTTTCTTGAAAAATCTACATAGCATACTCTTTTGTCTTGCTCTCTTAATTTTTTTATTTCATTTAATGTGTTGTCTTTACTTCCATCGTTTACAAATAATAATTCAAATTCATAATCTTTTACTTCATTCATTATTTTGCTTACTCTTTCATATAAGAAAGGTAATGATTCTTCTTCATTATACGCTGGTACTAAAATTGTAATCTTTTTCATATTATCGTCCTTTTCTACAAATTTATATATTTTTATCCGTTCTGTTTGACTTTAGCTTTTCATTTTCTATTTCTTCATTATCTCTTAAATGTACTATGTCTTTATATCCTATTGCAACTATAGCAATTACAAGTAATGCAAATGATAAGGCTTTCCATACACCACTATCAAGCAATATTATTGCAATCATTCCAAGTGTTGCAGTTACTCCATATAAGATTAAAACAGCTTGTCTTTGTGTATATCCTTTTGCCATTAGCCTATGGTGTAAATGTCCTTTATCAGCTTTAAATACTCCTTTTATTGACTTGGTTTTTACTATTCTTCTAACAATCGCCCACAAAGTATCGAATATTGGAAGTGCAAGTACTATTATTGGAGCAATAATTACAATTGCCGTATATGTTTTTGCGACTCCTAATATTGATATTATTGAAATTGAATAGCCCATAAAGTTTGAGCCAACGTCCCCAATAAATGTTTTTGCAGGATTAAAATTATATGGCAAAAATCCAACTATTGCACCTGCAAGAGCTGTTATTAATATAATTGCAATTAATGGTGATTCATTCAAAGAGAATATTATTAGCATTGAAATACATGCAATTAATGTTATTCCAGATGATAGTCCATCTAATCCATCAATTAAGTTTATTGCATTTGTTATTCCTACAATCCAACCAATAGTTAAAATATAGCTTATTACTTCGTTTATCATTATGCTGTTTTCTTTAAATGGTATAGTAAAGTTATCTATGCGTACTCCACAACTTACTACTATTATTGCAGCAATTAATTGTCCTGCTAACTTAGCTAATGGGCTTATTCCCTTAACATCATCAATATAACAGGTAATTCCAAGAACCATGGCTCCAAATAAAAAGCCTAATAATTTCTTTCCTAGTCCATCTGTTATAAAATCAATATTGTTTTCTATTCTCATTGTTATTATTAAATAAATTGCTGATACTAAGAACCCTGCAATTACAGCTATACCACCAAGCCTTGGCATTGGTTTTTTATTTACTCTTCTATCGTTTGGATAATCTACCGCTCCTACTTTTTTTGCCCACCTTATAGAATATGGCGTTATAACAAATGCTGTTATAAATGCAAGTAAAAACGCAATGGCAATGTCTCCCCACATACTAAAAAATTCCTTTCAAATCTAATTGTTTTTACATTAAAATTATATCATATTACCGTCATTTTTCAACTTTATTTATCATTTTTATGTATTTTTCACATTTTTTTAGCTCTGTTTCTTCATTCTTATTTTCGTTGCAATTTTGCCTGGTATAAATAAAACTGAAACCATTATTTTATTCATTAATCCATTAACATTTTTTATTGGATGTTTTTCTTTTGTTAAAACACTAAACAATATGTAGTGCTTATATACATATAGTCTCTTTTTAAAAGTCACTCCATGCATGTCTTGATTAAATATCTCTTTAAAATAGTTATAGTATCCGAATGGACTCGTAGTAAATAATTTACTGATATTTTTGGTATACCCTTCCCTTTGATATTCACATATCATTATAGGCTTATTAAAGCATCTTACTTGATATTGTAAGTCCATTTCATGGTGTAATCTTGCCTCTGTTACAAATTTTTCGTCATGTTCAAGCTTGTATTCAAATTGTTTTCTTATTGAAGCATTGTACACTAGGGCTTTTTCTCCTGTAATACCATTTTTAAAGTACAAATCAAACATTGTGCTTGGATAATCATTTTCTATAAAATTGTTGCCCATATTTTGTCCATCTTTAGTATATTTTAAAAATACTAAAGCATAAGTTTCACCCATATCTTTGCATTCTTGCAATGATTGCACAATAATCTTAAAAGCATCTTTTGTAAAGAAATCATCAGAATCGCATTCCACTATTAAATCTCCTGTTGTTTCTTTTATAAGGTTATTTATAGCTGTCATTTTTCCTTGATTTTCTTGATGAAAATATTTAACATCTATTAAATTTTCTTTA
>OIEN01001097.1_pt1 | contig 13198 bp, 15 predicted proteins | sample 1581741 | NCBI WGS metagenome assembly OIEN01 (sample SAMN01760944, study PRJEB22395) | human gut metagenome | reverse complement strand
TCTTTCGTGCGCAACGGCATCTGACCCAACTAAGGATTATCATTTGGAGTTTACTGTTGCGTTTTTGAATCTTTCAAAAAGCCTTGTTACTCTTTTGGAGGAAATTGACCTTGCGCCTAAAACCGCTAACAGAAAGGGATATAATATAGTATATTTTAAAGACAGTGAGGCTATTGAGGATTGTCTTTATATTATGGGAGCAAGCACTTCAATGTTTGATATGATGAACGTTGAAATAGTTAAGGATTTCAGGAATAAGGCTAACAGAGCGGCAAATTGTGAAACCGCAAATATTGAGAGAACGGTTAAAGCAAGTTGGGAGCAAAGCGCCGCTATCGAGAAAATTGAGGAGAAAAAAGGACTTGATTTTCTTAAGCCCGACCTTAAGGAAATGGCTGTTTTGAGGCAAGATAATCCTGAAGCTTCTCTTGCAGAACTTTCAAAACTCAGCGGTCTTTCACGCTCTGGAGTTAACCACAGATTAAAGAAAATAGTTGAAATAGCTAAGGAATTATAATGGTATATTAGTTAATTAATATATAATAAAAGGAACGATAATATGTTTACTCATTTGCACACTCATACCGAGTTTTCTTTGCTTGACGGCGCTTGCCGTATCGAGCAGCTTGTTTCACGTGCAAAGAGTCTTGGAATGCAGTCTCTTGCTATTACCGACCACGGTAATATGTACGGGGCTGTTGATTTTTATAAGGCTTGCAAAAAAGAAGGTATCAAGCCTATTATAGGCTGCGAGGTTTATGTTGCGCCGAGAATGAGGTTTGATAAGGACAAGGTGCTTGATAAGGAATACAATCATCTTGTTTTGCTTTGCAAAAATGAAAAGGGATATAAAAATCTTATAAAAATGGTGTCAAAATCGTATACCGAAGGATTTTATTTCAAACCGAGAATTGACCATGATTTGCTTGAAAAATACAGTGAAGGTTTAGTATGCCTTTCTGCTTGCCTTGCAGGTGAAATTCCGCAGGCGTTGCTCCAAAAGGATTATGATAAAGCTAAACGTGTCGCTTTGTGGTATGATGAACTTTTCGGCAGAGGAAGCTATTACTTGGAACTTCAAAATCACGGGATTAACGAGCAGGCAATAGTCAACGAGGGGCTAAAGCGCCTTTCGAGAGAAACGGGTATTCCTCTTGTTGCCACAAATGATGTTCATTATATTGAAAAGCAAGATGCTAAAATTCAGCAGGTGCTTATTTGTATTGCGACTAATAAAACTATCGGCGATGATACGGGACTCGAATTTCATGCAGATGAGTTTTATTTAAAGAGCGAGCAGCAGATGAGGGAAATTTTTGTCGACACTCCGGATGCAATTGATAATACGCAGATTATTGCCGATATGTGCAATTTCGATTTTGAATTCGGCCACACTAAACTCCCTTATTATGAAACACCGAATAATATGGATCATTTTGAATATTTCAAAATGCTTTGTATGAACGGTATGAAAAAAAGATACGGCGAAAATCCGCCTGAAAAATATTATGACCGCCTTGAATATGAACTTGAAACAGTAGAAAAAATGGGTTATACGGATTATTACCTCATAGTTGCCGACTTTGTGTCGTTTGCAAAAAGCAGAAAAATTCCCGTAGGCCCCGGCAGAGGTTCGGGCGCAGGCTCAATTGCGGCGTATTGTATGGAAATAACCGACCTCGACCCGATGAAATATAATCTTCTTTTTGAAAGATTTTTAAATCCGGAGCGTGTTTCTATGCCCGATTTTGATATAGATTTTTGCTATGTCAGACGTGGCGAGGTTATTGATTATGTAACTAATAAATACGGCGCCGACCACGTGGCTCAGATTGTTACGTTTGGAACTCTTGCAACAAAGGCAGCTATCCGTGATGTAGGCAGGGCTATGGGTATGCCTTATGCCGCTGTTGACGCTGTTGCAAAGCTTGTACCTAACGATTTTCATATTACGATTGACGAGGCTGTTAAAAAATCTAAAGAACTTTCAAACCTTATGCAGGAAAATGAACAGATAAACGAACTTATCAAAACTGCAAAAAAGGTTGAGGGTATGCCGAGAAATACGTCTACCCATGCGGCAGGCGTTGTTATTACTCACGACCCTGTAAGCTCTTATGTTCCGCTTGCAACTAATGACGGAGTGCCGGTTACTCAATACATTATGACTTCTCTTGAGGAACTTGGGCTTCTTAAGATGGATTTTCTTGGACTTCGCACATTGACTGTTATTAATGACGCAAGCAAGGCAGCGGGAATTGATATTAACGAGATACCTATTGATGATAAAAAGGTATACAGTCTTTTTGCAAGAGGCCAGACAGAGGGCGTATTTCAGTTTGAGTCAAGCGGAATGAAGCGTATGCTTATGAATTTGAAGCCGACAAGGCTTGAGGATTTAATCGCTGCTACATCGCTTTACCGTCCGGGTCCGGCTAATCAAATCGACACTTTCGTAGAAAATTCACATAATCCCCAAAAAGTGAGATATATAACCGATAAGCTTAAACCGATACTTGAAAATACGTATGGCTGTATGGTTTATCAGGAACAGGTTATGCAAATATTCCGTGAGCTTGCGGGATATTCCTATGGCAGGGCAGATATTGTTCGCCGTGCCATGAGCAAGAAAAAAATAGATGTTATGGAAAAAGAACGTACTGCTTTTGTTTCGGGTTGTGAAAAAAACGGCATTTCAAGTTCTGTAGCTAACACTATTTTTGACCAAATGTCGGAATTTGCAAAATATGCTTTTAATAAGTCGCACGCTGCCTGTTATGCGCTTGTTGCGTATAGAACTGCGTATTTGAAATGCTATTATCCGGCAGAATTTATGGCGGCTTTAATGACGTCTGTTCTTGATCAGTCAAACAAAATTGCACGATATACGGCAGAGTGCAAAAGGCTCGGTATTCGTCTTGCAAGCGCAAACATCAATACTTCTATGCAAGGTTTCACACCGAATGGCAGGGTGATTAACTATGGGCTTTTGGGTATTAAAAATGTCGGACGGGAATTTGTTGACGATATAGTTAAAGAAAGAAAAAACGGCGATTTTAAGGATTTGCCTGACTTTTGCCTTCGTATGCAGGATAGGCATTTTAATCGCCGTGCAGTTGAAAGCCTTATTAAATGCGGTGCGATGGATTGTTTTGAATTAAATCGTCGCCAAATGCTTCAGGCTTTGCCGTCAATTGCCACCAATATTGAAAATTACAGGCAGAGCACACGCTACGGTCAGGTTGGTTTTTTTGAACTCGGCGGTAATGATTCTCCGCTTGAATTTGATGTTCCGAATGTTGATGAATTTCCTAAGGCTGAGCTTTTGAAAATGGAAAAAGAAATGACGGGACTTTACCTTTCCGGTCACCCTATGGATAAATATTCCGATTTGTGCGAAAAACTCGGATTTGCTAATATAGGCGAGCTTTTGGAAAGTGCAAATGACGATATGAGTATTTACAAGGATAAAACCTTTGTGCGTACCTGTGGCATTGTTACTCGTGTAATTCTTAAGCAAACTAGAAGCGGTGCTTCAATGGCTTTTGTAACCGTAGAGGACTTGTACGGCTCAATTGAGGTTATTGTTTTTGCAAAAACGCTTGAAAAGTACGCACAATTTCTTTATGACGGCAGTATAATAACTATTGCGGGAAACCTCTCACTTGAGGAGGAAAAAGATGCTAAAATACTTGCTTATTCAATAGACAGCGCACCTACTCAAGCTGATTTTGAAAGCGGAAAATATAAAAATAAGCCTATTCAAAACAGCAAACAGGCGAAAAACGAAAATCACAAAAGAAAAAAAGCGGCTCTTTATCTGCGTTTTAAGAATGAAAATGATGAAAATATAGCACTTGCAAAACGAGTGACTGATATTTTTGACGGGAACATTCCTCTTTATTTTTATTATACCGATGATAAAAGGTATGTTTTGCAGCCGAGAGAGTGTTTTGTTGAGGTGAATAATACCGAAATTAAGGAACTAAAAAGGATACTTGGCGATGAGAATGTAGTTTTTGTTCATTAATTTTACGACAATACTTGACTTTTTTCTTGAAAAAATATAAAATAAACAAGATATATAAGTTAAATAAAGATTATTTTGTTTTAGTCTATATTATTATATAGGAGGACATAATTATGAAAACAATTGCGGTATTAACAAGCGGCGGCGACGCACCGGGTATGAATGCGGCTATTCGTGCAGTAGTACGTACAGCATGCGAAAACGGAATTAAGGTTTACGGTGTAGTTCGTGGCTATAACGGCCTTATCAACGGAGATTTCATTGAAATGGACCTTAGAAGCGTATCAGACATTATCAATCGTGGCGGTACTATCCTTTACTCTGCTCGTTCGGTTGAGTTTGCTACGGAAGAAGGTCTTAGAAAAGCAGTTCGTACCTGCCAGGAGCACGGTATTGAGGGCGTTGTTGTTATAGGCGGCGACGGTTCGTTCCGTGGTGCAAGAGACCTTAGCGAAAGAGGTATTCCTTGCGTAGGACTTCCGGGCACTATTGATAACGATATTGCTTGCTGTGATAACACTATCGGTTATGACACCTGCCTTAATACTATTATGGAAATGGTTGACCGTGTTCGTGATACAACAGAGTCGCATGACAGATGTACTGTTGTTGAAGTTATGGGTAGAAAGGCAGGCTATCTTGCACTTAATGCAGGTATTGCTTGCGGTGCTACTTCTATTCTTATTCCTGAAGTTGAATACGATATTCAAGAGCATATTATTGAACGTATGGAAAAAACTCAGAGAACAGGCAAAAAACACTTTATTATTATTGTTGCCGAGGGTGTCGACGTTGATGTTCATGACCTTGCTAAGGAAATAGAGGCTAAGACCGGCGTTGAGTCACGTGCCTGTGTTCTCGGTCATATTCAGCGTGGCGGCTCTCCTACTGCTAAGGACAGAGTTCTTGCTACACGTATGGGTAACTATGCCGTTAAGCTCCTTATGAATAATATCGGCAATCGTGTTGTTGCCGCTCAAAAGGAAGACGTTGTTGATTACGATATCTTTGAGGCTCTTAATATGAAGAAGTCTATTGATATGAATCTTTATAACGTTGCTCACGAGGTTTCAATTTAACCGAGTGATAAAATAAAACGAAATATGAAGTATTTTTTAGGGTAGGGGTTTGCTCCTACCCTAAAGTTTTGCCCATTGGTTTTTCAAGAAGGCTGATTTTTTTCTTGACTTTTTGATTTATATTTGTTATAATCACGTCACTTTGAACAACTGAATATTAGGTTAATATTGGAAACGCACATTCTCCGTAATGATAACGAACAACACAAATTTATTGAGTTGAATTTTTTATTATTAAGGAGATTTTTTTATGCCAAAAACTAAGTTTCAAGATTTTATTTTTACAATCATAATGGTAATCGTTATGGTCTATGCAATGGTTTGCTACAATATTGCTTTTGATAAGGGTGTTGGTAACGATATTTTTTTTTTTAGCGCTTCACGAACTTCCTATTATGGGCGTAATCGGCTTTTTGCTTGAATTTTTTGCCGTTGGCAAGCTCGCTCAAAAAATTACCTTTAAGCATTTTGACCCAAAAAGTACCAATCCTTTTTTATCACTGTTATGATTTCAAGTGTTACGGTTGCTTTTATGTGCCCGCTTATGAGCTTTATTGCAAGTCTTCTTTTCAGCTTTCAGGACGCCGCACATATTATTCCTAATTTTTGTAAAATTTGTGTTCGCAATTTTCCTATGGCGCTTTGCTGGCAGCTTTTCTACGCAGGTCCGTTCGTTCGTTTCATTTTTAGATTGATTTTTAAAAAGCAATTAAAAGAAGATAAATAAAATAAAAATACTTATTAAAATTCTGTCAATAATAGTATAGGTGGTATTATGAAAAAAGCTATACGAATTATCGACGGAATTTTTGCGTTATGCCTTGTTATAATTTATTCTCTTGTTGCGTTCGGCAACTTTGTTTTGCCTGATAAAATAACTGCTTATTCAAACAAAAGAGTTGAATACAAAAGCATTTATTGGCTTGGTGACAGTTCGCTTTATCAGGTCGATTTTCAGAATAATTCCAAGGTATCGCCGAGTGAGAACGACATTAAGCTTTTGGGAATAATTCCTGTTAAAACGGCAAGTGTTACCCAAAAGAAAGCTAAAAAAGTGAACGTTAGCGGCGAAAGCTTCGGAATTAAGCTTTATACCGACGGAGTAATTATCGTCGGTATTCGTGACGTTGAAACCGACAGCGGCAAGTGCAATCCTGCTAAAGATGCGGGGCTTGAAAAGGGTGATATAATCGTTGAAATAAACGGTAAAAAAATGTATTCTGCCACGAGCGTGACCGATATACTTAATGATAATAACGGCAAGGAATATAATATTAAGGTCAAGCGAAACGGAAATTACAAAGAGTTTTCTTTAAAGCCCGCTTATTCCTCGGCGCAGGGGTGCTATAAGGTCGGCTTATGGGTCAGGGACTCAACGGCAGGAGTGGGAACCGTTACCTTTTATGATAAATCAACTAATTGTGTTGCGGCGCTCGGTCACCCGATAACCGATGTCGATACAAATGAAATTATGCCGATTTTGGACGGTGAAGCAGTAAAGGCAAATGTAACAAAAATTTATAAAAGCCGTGCCGGAGAGGCAGGCTCGCTTGCGTGCGAATTTACAAATGATACAATCGGTACTCTTAAAAAGAATTGCCAAAGCGGAATTTTCGGCAAATATACCTGCGATTTAAACGGCACTTATGAATATGAGGTCGCCTCAAATGATGAAATTGTCAAAGGCCCTGTTCAAATTCTTTGCACAACCGATTTGGGCAAGCCAAAGTTTTATAATGCGCAAATAACACGTATTTCTTATCGTGAAAATAAAAAAGGTAAAAATATGGTTGTAAAGATTACGGATAAGCGTCTGCTTGATAAAACGGGCGGAATAGTGCAGGGTATGAGCGGCTCACCGATTATTCAAAACGGTAAGCTTGTCGGCGCACTTACTCACGTAATTGTTGATTCACCCGAAAAGGGCTATGCAATCTTCGCCGAGGATATGCTTGAGGAATTGTAAAATAAAACACATAATAATTAAAAAAGCAAACGAACAATCAATATATTGTGGTGCAAGCAGATATTCAATTATCGCTTGCACCATATTTTTTATTGTGCAGTTTTGACGAAATTTAAGCGTGAATTTTGTTAAAAATTACAAATTTTTAAAAACGCAAAAATTCTAAAAAAAATATTAAAAAAGTGTTGACAACAGGGGCTTTATAATATATAATAGACGAGCGTGTGAACGAGGTATAGTATATAAATATATATATTATATTTATGCTTCACCATAGATATGCGATGATGTATGAGGTTGCGCCATAACCCACGGCGGTAATTCATACGGAGTATGTCCGATTTTAAACCGGGCGAAACGAAGATGATTTGTAATCATCTGAACCGATAGGAAACTACAAGCTGTGACTTGCGAACGCAGATTTTCTGTGTATTCGTTCCTTATGCCCGAATGATGTCTTTTCATTCGGTTTTATTTAAAGAGAGGTTTGAAACACACGGGAGCGTGGTTGAAATATCGGTACTCGCACCATAATTTTTCAGGGAGGAAATAAAATGGCAGCAAGTAAAGTGAAGATTCGAATCAGACTTAAGGGCTATGATCACAGCTTAGTTGATCAGGCTGCTGAGAAGATTGTTGACACTGCAAAGAGAACAGGCGCTCAGGTTAGCGGTCCTATCCCTCTTCCGACAGAGATTGAAAAGGTAACAATCCTCAGAGCTGTTCATAAGTACAAGGACAGCCGTGAGCAATTCGAACAAAGAACACACAAAAGACTCATCGACATTCTCAGACCTTCAAACAAAACTGTTGAAGCTTTGACAAGTCTTGAGCTCCCAGCAGGCGTTGAGATTGAAATCAAGCTCTAATCGCAGCTGAGGTCATGTTGGGGAAACCCAACCAATAACCAAAAGGAGGAAATAAAACATGAAAAAAGGTCTTATCGGCAAGAAAATCGGCATGACTCAGATCTTTGACGAAGCAGGCAATGTAATTCCTGTAACAGTAGTTGAAGCCGGTCCTTGCACAGTAACACAGATTAAGACAGTGGAGAACGACGGTTATCAGGCTGTTCAGGTTGGTTTCGGTGATGTTAAGGTATCACGTGTAAACAAGCCAATGAAGGGTCACTTTGATAAAGCTGATGTAGCTCCAAAGAAAACACTTAAGGAATTCCGTCTCGAAAGCATCGACGGTATTGAGGTTGGTAACATTCTCAAGGCTGACACATTTGAGGTTGGCGAAATCGTTGATGTAAAGGGAACAAGCAAGGGTCACGGAACAGCAGGCGCAATCAAGCGTTGGAACTTCTCAAGACTCAGAATGACACACGGTACAGGTCCTAACCACCGTCACGCAGGTTCACTTGGTGCTTGTTCAAGCCCTTCAAGAGTATTCAAGGGTAAGAAGATGGCAGGTCACTACGGTCACGAAACAGTAACAGTTCAGAACCTCAAGATTGCTAAGGTTGATGCAGAAAACAATCTTATCGCAATCAAGGGTGCAATCCCGGGTCCTAAGGGTGGAATTGTTGTAATCGCAGACGCAGTTAAAGCTTAACGAAAGGAGAGATAAGTAATGGCACAGGTTCAGGTTTATAACCAGGAAGGTAAGAAAACCTCAAAATTAGAACTTGCAGATTCAGTATTCGGCATTGAGCCAAACGAATATGCAATGCATCTTGCAGTTGTTAGCTATCTTGCTAATCAGCGTCAGGGCACACAGTCAACTCTCACTCGTTCAGAAGTAAGCGGTGGCGGTGCAAAGCCTTGGAGACAGAAGGGTACCGGCAGAGCTCGTCAGGGTTCAACAAGAAGTCCACAGTGGACACACGGCGGTATCGCTCTTGGTCCTAAGCCAAGAAAATATACAGTAAATCTTAACAAGAAGGTTAAGAGACTCGCTATGAAGTCTGCACTTTCATCAAAGGTTGCAGCAGGCGAGATGATGGTTGTTAATAAGGTTGAGTTCGACGGCATTAAGACAAAGAATGTTGTTGCAATGCTCAAGGGCCTTAAGGCAGCTAAGAAAACTCTCATCATCACAGCTGAGAGCAATGAACAAATTTACAAGAGCGCTCGTAACATCGAAGGTGTTAAGGTTGCTACAGTAAACACACTTTGCGTTTATGATATCCTTAACTGCGATTCATTCGTTGTTCTTAAGGACGCAGCAAAGAAGATTGAGGAGGTATATGCATAATGAGAACTGCTCAGGATATTATTCTTAAGCCAATCATCACTGAGGAATCAATGATGGGTATTATGACAAAGAAGTATACCTTCAAGGTTGCAAAGGATGCAAACAAAATCGAAATCGCTAAGGCTGTTGAGGCTGTTTTCCCTGGCACAAAGGTTGCTAAGGTAAACACAATGAACGTTAGAGGCCAGAAGCGTCGTCAGGGTATGCACGAGGGCTACACTCCATCTTGGAAGAAGGCAATCGTTACTCTTACAGAAGATTCAAAGGAAATTGAATTCTTCAACGATATGATGTAATCACAACCTATATATAATTAGTATATAACATAAAGTATTTCGGATGATGAGGTATGAAAGGTGCCATCCTTTCGCAAAGTTATCCGGAAAGGAGAAAAATAATGGCAATTAAGAATTATAAGCCGACCACTCCTTCACGCAGAAATATGTCAGTAACTGATTATTCTTCACTCTCAAAGGTTGCTCCTGAAAAATCTCTTCTTGAGCCTCTCAATAAGAAGTCAGGCCGTAACTCTTACGGAAGAATCACAGTTCGTCATCGTGGCGGCGGAAACAGAAGAAAATATCGTGTAATCGATTTCAAGAGAAACAAGCTTGATATGCCTGCAACTGTTAAGACCATCGAATATGATCCAAACAGAAGCGCACATATCGCTCTTATTCAGTATGAAGACGGTGTAAAGAGCTACATCACAGCTCCTGAAGGTCTTAAGGTTGGCGACACTGTTATGGCAGGTCCTAACGCAGACATCGTAGCAGGTAACGCTCTTGCACTTAAAGATATGCCTGTAGGTACAATCGTTCATAACGTAGAGCTTTATCCTGGCAACGGTGCTCAGCTTGCTCGTTCAGCAGGTAACAGCGCTCAGCTTATGGCTCTCGAAGGTGCTTATGCACTTCTCAGACTTCCTTCAGGCGAGCTTCGTAACGTACCGAGAGATTGTATGGCAACAGTCGGTGTTGTTGGTAACACTGACCACGCTAATGTTAAAATCGGTAAAGCAGGTCGTAAGCGCAACATGGGTTGGAGACCTACCGTTCGTGGTTCTGTTATGAACCCTAACGATCACCCTCACGGTGGTGGTGAAGGTAAGTCACCTGTCGGCCGTCCTGGTCCTTGCACTCCTTGGGGCAAGCCAGCTCTTGGTTATAAGACACGTAATAAGAAGAAGGCATCTAACAAGATGATCGTTCGCCGTCGTAACGGTAAATAAGAAGAAAGGAGAAGATTAACTAATGAGTAGAAGTACAAAAAAGGGTGCTTATGTAGAAGACAGCCTTTATAAGAAAGTAGAAGCTCTTAATGCTTCAGGCGACAAGCAGATTATCAAAACTTGGTCAAGAAGTTCAACAATCTTCCCTGAATTCGTAGGACACACATTTGCTGTTCATGACGGAAGAAAGCATGTTCCTGTATATGTTACAGAGGATATGGTTGGACACAAGCTCGGTGAATTTGCACCGACAAGAACATTCAGAGGCCACGCAGGCTCAAAGACATCTAAGTAATCGAAAGGAGAATTATTATGGAAGCAACAGCAAAAGCAACTTATGTCCGTATCTCCCCTCGAAAGGTGCAGATTGTTCTTGATCTTATCAGAAATCAGCCTGCTGACAAGGCAATGGCTATTCTTCAGTACACACCTAAAGCTGCTTGCGAGCCTGTTATGAAGGTTCTTAAGTCAGCAATCGCAAATGCTGAGAACAATAACAATATGGACACATCAAGATTAGTAGTAAGCTACTGCAACGCAACTGCAGGTCCTACTCTTAAGAGAATTCAGGCAAGAGCACAGGGCAGAGCTTACAGAATCAATAAGAGAACATCACACATCACAATTACCGTTAAGGAATTGGAAGACTAAGCGAGGAGGAAAGTTAAATGGGACAGAAATGTAATCCAACCGGTTTAAGAATCGGTGTTATCAAAAACTGGGACTCTCGCTGGTATGCAAAGAAGGGCGAGTTCGGTGATACACTTGTAGAGGACTACAAGCTTCGTAATTACCTTCTTGATTCTCTTCACGGCGCAGGTGTTCCAAAGGTAGAAATCGAAAGAGATGCTAAGAGAGTTAGAATCAACATCCATTGTGCAAAGCCGGGTATGGTTATCGGTAAGCAGGGTGCTGAAATCGAAAAGCTCAAGGCAGTATGCGCAAAGAAGCTCGGCAAAGATGCTAACGAAGTTTTCATCAACATCGTTGAAATCAAGCAGCCGGACCTCAACGCAACACTTGTAGCACAGTCAGTTGCTCAGCAGCTTGAAAGACGTGTATCTTTCAGAAGAGCAGTTAAGGGTGCTATCAGAAATACAATGAGACTTGGTGCTCGTGGTATTAAGATTATGGTTTCAGGTAGAATCGGCGGTGCAGAAATCGCTCGTTCAGAAACTTATAAAGAGGGTACAATTCCACTTCAGACAATTCGTGCTGACATCGATTATGGTTTTGCAGAAGCAAACACAACCTATGGTAAGATTGGTGTTAAGACATGGATTTATCAGGGTGAGGTACTCCGTGAATCTCGTAATAAGAGAAGATCAAATCGTAGAGAAGGGGGAAGAAAGTAATGCTTTTACCTAAGCGTGTAAAACACAGAAAGCAGCACAGAGGTCGTATGACCGGTGTAGCTACTCGAGGCAATAAGGTAACTTACGGTGAATATGGTTTGCAGACAACTGAGCCTGCATGGATTACCGCAGCACAGATTGAAGCTGCCCGTATCGCAATGACACGTTACACAAAGCGTGGCGGTAAAGTATGGATCAAAATATTCCCTGATAAGCCGATTACAGCAAGACCTGCCGATACTCGTATGGGTAAAGGTAAAGGTAATGTTGACTACTGGGTAGCAGTAGTAAAGCCGGGCAGAGTAATGTTCGAGCTTGGCGGTGTTGACGAAGCAATAGCTCGTGAGGCTTTGCGTCTTGCCGCAAACAAACTTCCTGTTAAATGTAAGTTTGTAAAGAAAGAAGAAGAGGGAGGCGAGCAATAATGAAAGCATCAGAAATCAAGGCTCTTTCAGCAGAACAGAGAACAAAGAAGCTTGCAGAATTAAAAGAAGAGCTCTTCAACCTTCATTTCCAGCAGGCAATCAATCAGCTCGACAACCCTATGAGAATTAAAGCTGTCAAGAAAGATATCGCTCGCATCAAGACTGTTGAGCGTCAAATCGAACTTGAGAGCGCTAATTCTTAATAAAGGAGGTAACTGTTAAATGGAAAGAAACCTCAGAAAGACAAGAGTAGGTATCGTAACAAGCGACAAGATGGATAAGACAGTTGTTGTAACAATCAAGAACAGAGTTCGTCATCCACTTTACAACAAGATTGTAAACGATACAGTTAAGTACAAGGCACACGACGAAAACAACGAATGCGGTGTTGGCGATAAGGTTCTTATTATGGAATGTCGTCCATACAGCAAGGATAAAAGATGGCGTGTGGTTGAAATCATTGAGAAGGCTAAATAATCGTTACGATTTACAGCTTTTTTAAATAATTTAGTCAATAAAATAATAACTGCAACATAGCAAAGTGTTATTTTGCAGTACGAAGGAGGAAAATGCTGTGATACAACAGGAAAGTCGTCTTAAAGTAGCAGACAACACAGGCGCTAAAGAGCTTCTTTGCATCAGAGTATTAGGCGGTTCAGGCAGAAGATATGCAAATATCGGCGATGTAATCGTTGCTAGTGTAAAGAAAGCAGCACCGGGTGGCGTTGTTAAAAAGGGCGAAGTTGTTAAGGCAGTCATCGTTCGTACAACTAAAGGTGTACGTCGTGACGACGGTCAGTATATTCGTTTTGATGAAAATGCTGCCGTAATTATCAGAGAGGATAAAACCCCTCGTGGCACCCGTATTTTTGGACCCGTAGCAAGAGAGCTTCGTGATAAAGATTATATG
>OIEN01001095.1_pt1 | contig 13220 bp, 9 predicted proteins | sample 1581741 | NCBI WGS metagenome assembly OIEN01 (sample SAMN01760944, study PRJEB22395) | human gut metagenome | reverse complement strand
GGCCGTTATCGACGCCTATCGCCGCAAGCTGCAGCTTATCAAGGAGAACAAGGGCCCCGTGCTGCTGGACGTGCTGACCTATCGTCTGGGCGGCCACTCCACCTCCGACCAGAACGCCTATCGCTCCAAGGAGGAGATCGAGTCCTGGGAGCAGAACGACTGCATCCTGCTGTTCCGCAAGCAGCTCATTGAGGCCGGTGTGGCCACCGATGCCGACATCGACAAGATCAACGAGGACATCAAGACCCGCATCACCGAGGTCATGAAGCTGTCCAAGGATCTGGAGATCTCCCCCCGTCTGGACTTTATCAAGGATCCCGATGCCATCTCCCGCTTCACCTTCAACAACGGTCACCAGGTCAGCATGGCCCAGGGCACTCCCTTCGTGCTGACGCCCAAGTCCGAGAACCCCCGGGTCCAGAAGATCGCCAAGAAGGAGCGTGCCGCCGTTGTGGACGGCAAGCCCGTGTCCAAGCTGAAGCAGTATACCATCCGCGACGCCATCTTCGAGGCCATTATCGACAAGTATTACGAGGACCCCACCCTGGTCTCCTACGGTGAGGATGTCCGCGAATGGGGCGGCGCCTTCGGCGTGTATCAGGGCCTCAGCGATTCCATCCCCTTCAACCGTCTGTTCAACTCCCCCATCTCCGAGTCCTGCATCGTGGCCAGCGCCGTTGGTTACGGCATGTGCGGCGGCCGCAGCGTCACCGAGCTGATGTACTGCGACTTCATGGGCCGCGCCGGCGACGAGATCTTCAACCAGATGGCCAAGTGGCAGGCTATGTCCGCCGGCCAGCTGAAGCTGCCTATGGTCCTGCGGGTTTCCGTGGGCCGCAAGTACGGCGCTCAGCATTCTCAGGACTGGACCGCTCTGCCCGCCCATGTGCCCGGCCTGAAGGTTGTGTACCCCATCACCCCCTATGACGCCAAGGGCATGATGACCACCGCCCTGAACGGCACCGACCCCGTGATCTTCATGGAGAGCCAGCCCATGTACGACAAGGGCGAGGAGTTCCACCTGGAGGGCGTGCCCACCGAGTCCTATGAGATCCCCTTCGGCGAGCCCGACATCAAGCGCCAGGGCAAGGATATCACCATCCTGACCATCGGCCCCACCCTGTATAAGGCCCTGAAGGCTGCCGACATTCTGAAAGAGCAGTTCGGCCTGGAGGCTGAGGTCATCGACGCCCGCAGCGTGGTGCCCTTCAACTATGAGAAGGTCCTGGCCTCCGTGAAAAAGACCGGCAGGATCATCCTGGCCTCCGATGCCTGCGTCCGCGGCAGCATCATCAACGACATGGCCACCCATATCAACGAGCTGGCCTTCGACGATCTGGACGCTCCCGCCGTGGTGCTGGGCGCCCGCAACTGGATCACTCCCTGCCCCGAAATGGAGGAGCAGTTCTTCCCCAATGAGCACTGGTTCATCGACGCCATCCATGAGAAGCTGATGCCTCTGCCCGGCTACACGCCCAAGAGCAACTTCACCCGCGAGGAGGAGCTGCGCATCGAGCGCCTGGGCCTGTAAAGGACCCGGTTTTTCCCGGCAAAATAGGCGATACCCGTTTATCATTGCACTTATATAAAAAATTTTATGGAGGTACATTACAATGGAAGCTGCCAAGTATGTAAGCGAACTGGTTGAGAAGGCACGCGTTGCCCAGGCCGTTATCGAGAACTACACCCAGGAGCAGGTGGATGCCCTGTGCAAGGCCATGGCCAAGGCCATCTTTGACAACGCCGAGCCTCTGGCCCGCATGGCCGTGGACGAGACCGGCATGGGCGTTTATGAGGACAAGGTCAACAAGAACAAGGGCAAGGCCCGCGTGATCTGGAGCGACATGAAGGGCGGCAAGAGCGTTGGTATCATCCGCCAGCTGCCTGAGCTGGGCCTGACCGAGGTGGCCAAGCCCATGGGCGTTGTGGGCGCCATCACCCCCACCACCAACCCCATCGTCACCCCCATGTGCAACGCCATGTTCGCCCTGAAGGGCCGCAATGCCATCATCGTTGGGCCTCACCCCCGGTCCAAGAAGTGCTCCACCCGGGCCTGCGAGCTGATGCAGGAGGCCATCGTGAAGCTGGGTGCTCCCGCTGATCTGCTGCAGTGCGTGGCCGAGCCCACCATCGAGATCTCCGGCGAGATCATGAAGCAGTGCGACGTGTGCATCTCCACCGGCGGCGCCGGCATGGTCAAGGCCGCGTATGCCTCCGGCAAGCCCGCCTACGGCGGGGGCGGCGGCAACGTCCAGTGCATCATCGACGACGACGTGGACCTGGAGAAGGTCGTTCCCATGATCGTTGCCGGACGCAAGTTCGATAACGGCATCATCTGCTCCGGCGAGCAGACCGCCATCACCCCTGCCGCCATGTATGACGACATGGTCAAGACCTTCCAGAAGAACGGCGCTTACTATGTGGAGAAGCCCGAGGAGATCGACGCCGTCCGCAACGTGATCTTCCCCGGCGGCAAGATGAACAAGGACGCCGTGGGCCAGAGCGCGCAGCACATCGCCAAGATGGCCGGTCTGACCGTTCCCGCCGACACCGTGGTCCTGCTGGTGAAGGTGGAGAAGGCCGGCGCCGGTGAGCCCTTCTCCAAGGAGAAGATGTGCCCCTGCATCGCTGCCTACCGCTACAACACCTGGGAGGAGGCCGTGGCCATCGCCAACGCCAACCTGAACGTGGAGGGCAAGGGCCACAGCGTCTGCATCCACTCCTATAACGACGCCCACATTGATTACGCTGCCGAGACCCTGCCGGTATCCCGGTTCCTGATCAACCAGATCTGCTCCACCAACAACGGCGGCAGCTTCTTCAACAGCCTGTCCGCCACCACCACTCTGGGCTGCGGCAGCTGGGGCAACAACTCCATCAGCGAGAACCTGAGCTGGCGCCACCTGTTCAACGTCAGCCGTGTGGCCAAGGTTCGTCCCGGCTCCACCATGCCCACGGACGAAGAGATCTGGGGCTGAACAACAGGAGAGGCTCTGGATGGAACTTGAAGTTGGTTTCGGTAACGGCGTACAGCGCTTTACCGTCCCTGAACGGAATCTTCAGGGTGTTCTGACTCCCAACCCAGTCCCCCATGCGCTTACCGGGGAGCGAGAGGTCCGCAGGGCCCTCTCCTCCCCCATTGGCGCTCCTCTGCTGCGGGAGGTCATCCACCCCGGCGAGAAGATCGCCATTATTACCAGCGATATCACCCGGCCCATGCCCACCTATACCGTCATGCCCGCCCTGCTGGACGAGCTGTATGCCGGCGGGGCCAGGCCGGAGGATATCACCCTGGTTTTCGCACTGGGCAGCCACCGCGCCCAGACCCCGGAGGAAATGCGCCATCTGGCCGGTGAACAGGCCTGGGCGCAGATCCGCTGCGTGGACAGCGACCCCGCGGATGTGGTGCATCTGGGCGTCACCTCTGCCGGTACGCCGGTGGACATCACCCGGGTGGTGGCCGAGGCGGACCGGCGCATTTGCCTGGGCAACATCGAATATCACTACTTTGCCGGATATTCCGGCGGCGCCAAGGCCATTATGCCCGGCGTCTCCACCCCCAGCGCGATCCAGTCCAATCACTCCATGATGGTTCGGGAGAGCGCCTGCGCCGGAAATCTGGAGGGCAACCCCCTGCGCCGGGACATTGAGGAGGCCGCCGCCATGTGCGGGGTGGATTATATCCTCAACGTGGTGCTGGATGAGCACAAGCAGATCGTCTGCGCCGTGGCCGGTGATGTGACCCTGGCCCACCGGGAGGGCTGCCGCTTTCTGGACAGGCTCTACCGCAAGGACATCGACCACCGTGCGGATATCGTCATCGTGTCTCAGGGCGGCGCGCCCAAGGACCTGAACCTTTACCAGACCCAGAAGGCTTTGGACAACGCCAAGCATGCCGTTGCCAAGGGCGGCGTGGTGATCCTGGTGGGCTCCTGCCGGGAGGGCCTGGGCGGCACGACCTTCCAGGAGTGGATGACCACCATGCCCTCTCCCGAGAGCATGGTGGAGCGCATCGGCCGGGACTTTCAGCTGGGCGGCCACAAGGCTGCCGCCATTGCCATGGTCCTGCAGAATGCGGAGATCTGCCTGGTCAGCGAAATGGAGCCCGATTTCGTCCGGTCCATTTTCCTCACCCCCTATTCCGATGTGCAGAGCGCTCTGGACTACGCCTTCCAAAAGCTGGGCCCCGATGCCTCCGTGCTGGTAATGCCCTACGGCGGGTCCACTCTGCCCCATGCCATGGACGAACAATAAGAAAGGAATTACACTATGGATTACGCAAAGGAATCCCTGAGACTCCACGGCGAGTGGAAGGGTAAGATCGAGGTGGTGGCCACCGTGCCCGTCAAGACCAAGGACGACCTGTCCCTGGCCTATACCCCCGGCGTGGCCCAGCCCTGCCTGGAGATCCAGAAGGACATCGAAAAGAGCTATGAGCTGACCCGCCGCCACAATCTGTGCGCCGTCATCACCGACGGCAGCGCCGTTCTGGGCCTGGGCGACATCGGCCCCGAGGCCGGTATGCCCGTGATGGAGGGTAAGTGCGTGCTGTTCAAGTCCTTTGGCGGCGTGGATGCCTTCCCTCTCTGCGTCAAGACCAAGAACGTGGACGAGTTTGTGGAGACTGTGTACAACATCTCCGGATCCTTCGGCGGCATCAATCTGGAGGACATTGCTGCTCCCCGCTGCTTCGAGATCGAGCGCAAGCTGAAGGAAAAGTGCGACATTCCCATTTTCCACGATGACCAGCACGGCACCGCCGTCATCACCCTGGCAGGTCTGACCAACGCCCTGAAGGTGGTGGGCAAGAAGAAGGAGGACGTGAAGATCGTCACCTCCGGCGCCGGCGCTGCCGCCATTGCCATTACCAAGCTGCTGCTGTCCGCGGGCTTCAAGGATATCACCATGTGCGACCGCAAGGGCGCTATCTATGCCGGCCGCCAGGGCCTGAACTGGATCAAGGAGGAGATGGCACAGGTCACGAACCTGGGCCGCAAGGACGGTTCCCTGGCCGATATGCTGGTGGGCGCAGACGTGTTCATCGGCGTGTCCACTCCCGGCACCGTCACCACCGAAATGGTCAGGACCATGAACAAGGACGCCATCATCTTTGCCTGCGCCAACCCCACGCCGGAGATCTTCCCCGACGACGCCAAGGCGGGCGGGGCCAGGGTGGTTTCCACCGGCCGCAGCGACTATCCCAACCAGATCAACAACGTTCTGGCCTTCCCCGGCATCTTCCGGGGTGCGTTCGACGTCCGCGCCAGCGACATCAACGAGGAGATGAAGATGGCCGCCGCCGAGGCCCTGGCGGGCCTGGTGGGCGATGAGCTGTCCGAGGACTATATCATCCCCGCTGCCTTTGACCCCCGGGTGGGTCCCGCCGTGGCCAAGGCCGTGGCCGAGGCCGCCCGTAAGTCCGGCGTGGCCCGCATCTGAATCAAGCAAATCTGACTGGCGCACCTGCGCAAAAAAGGAGTACACACTATGGAGCATAAAGGTCTGCTGTCCGGCATGAAGGTGCTGGATCTGTCCCGCGTGCTTGCCGCCCCGTACTGCGGCATGATGCTGGCGGATCTGGGCGCCGAGGTCATCAAGATCGAGCGTCCAGGCAAGGGCGATGACGCCCGCAGCAACTTCCCCATTGTCAACGGCGAAAGCGCCTATTATATGAACCTCAACCGCAACAAGCGCGGCATCGTCCTGAACCTCAAGAGCCAGGCCGGTAAAGAGGTGTTCCGCAAGCTGGTGGCCCAGAGCGACGTGGTTCTGGAGAATTACCGTCCCGGCGTTATGGACCGCCTGGGCCTGGGCTATGAGGAGCTGCGCAAGATCAACCCTGCCATCATCTATGCCTCCGTCTCCGGCTTCGGCCACTACGGCCCCTACCATGAGCGGGCAGGCTATGACATTGTGGGTCAGGCCATCAGCGGCCTGATGAGCTGCTGCGTGGGCATCCTGGCGGCCTATATCAACCGCCTGAAGACCGGCGAGGGCGAGAAGGTGGACGTGGCCCTGGTGGACTCCATGGTTTCCTCTCTGGAGATCATCAACATCATCTATCTGGCCACCGGCAAGATCCCTCAGCGCATCGGCAACCGCTATGAGGCCCTGTATCCCTATGACTCCTTCCAGGCCAAGGACGGCATGCTGGTCATCGGCGCAGGCAACGACAAGCTGTATGGTCTGCTGTGCGACCTGATGGGCAAGCCCGAGCTGAAGACGGATCCCCGCTTCACCTCCAACAACGACCGCGTGCTGCACCATGCTGACCTCAAGCCCATTATCGAGGACTGGCTGAAGGATTGGACCATCGACGACGCGGTGCAGGCCATGCTGGACAAGGGGATTCCTGCCGCGCCCATCAACACCATCGACCGGGTGGTGAAGGATCCCCATATCGCCGGCGCCCGCGAGATGTTCGTGGAGGTAGACCACCCCAAGGCCGGCCGTATGAAGCTCACCGGCAACCAGATCAAGCTCACCAACCACAAGATCGACACCTTCACACCGGCCCCGCTGCTGGGCCAGCACAGCAAAGAGGTGTTTATGGAGAAGCTGGGCCTTACGGAAGAAGAGGCCGAGGCCCTCATTGCATCCGACGCCGTAAACGGCTGATGAACCCTCCATGCCCCCTGCCCGTGACCGCCCGGCGTATCATTGGCGGCACGGGACACGGGGAAAATTGTTCATTTCGTTTGATCATATGTAACACATCCTGAGAGAAAAATGTTCTGAAATACCATTTTTTCTCAGGATGTGTTATTATTTTTGCCTTATCACTATGTTTGTGGCCCAGAATGCGCATTTTTTAACATACGCAAGTGCACATTGAACAAATTAGACAAGTTTTTTTGTTCATTGCGCTGGTCTTTGGTAATTGCATCACATTTCCCTTGACATTTCCAGACATCCTTTATAGAATCTAAATATAGAAGATGTTAGGAAATGGACGCGAAGTCAAGCGGGGCAGGGGAGTTCCGCAAAAATATTGTGTGATATTTTGATAGTTTTTCAGAAACGAACGCTGCAAAATGTTCATATTACATTTTAGGAGGACGAAAATGAAAAACCAAATGAAGAGATTTGTCGCAATGCTTCTGGCGTCCCTGGCCATCCTGGCCCTGGCCGGCTGCAGCAACTCCGGTAACGGCGACGGTGACAAGGCGGATTATCCCAAGGAAAACATCACCGTGATCGTTCCCTACTCCGCCGGTGGTCCCACCGACATGTCCGTGCGCGCCCTGCTGGACGCTGCCAGCAAGTATCTGCCCAGCGGCGTGAGCTTCATGCCTGAGAACCAGACCGGCGCCGGCGGCCTGATCGGTATGTCCGCCACCGCAGCATCCGACAACGACGGCTACACCCTTGGCCCCATCGCTGTGGACCTGCTGATGATGAAGTACGAGGGCAAGACCCAGCTGGGTCTGGATTCCTTCGTCCCCCTGGCTGCCACCATGGCTGACCCCTACGGCCTGCTGGTTGCCGCCAACAACGGCAAGTATGACTCCGTGGAGGAGTTCGTGGCTTACTGCAAGGCCCATCCCGGTGAGGTCACCGTGGGCAACTCCGGCGTGGGCACTGCCACCCATCTGGCTGCCATCGCTTTCGAGCGTGACTTCGGCATCACCCTGAACCATGTTTCCTACGACGGCTCCGCCGACGTGGTGGCCGCTATGGCCGGCGGTCATCTGGACGCCTCCTTTACCCAGATGCAGCCTGCCAAGAGCCAGGTGGAGGCCGGTACCCTGAAGATGCTGGGCTTCCTGGCTGACCAGCGTATGGAAAGCTATCCCGACATCCCCACCGTTTCCGAGACCATGAACACCGACACCAACTTCCGCGGCTGGGTTGTTGTCTGCGCTCCTGCCGGCACCGATCAGGCCAAGATCGACTATCTGAGCGATATCTTTGCCAAGGCTGTTGCCAGCGATGAGTACAAGGCTGCCATCCGCAACCTGGGCATGGAGCCTGTTGAGCTCACCGGCACCGCTCTGAACGACATGCTGAAGGCCGACGACGCCAAGTATGCCGAGCTGTGCACCGGTATTACCCTGAACTGACCCCTATCCACCACCTCCGAGCTGCGAGAATCTGAATTATGAAAAAATGGAACATCGGAGCTGCGGCGGTATTCTTTGCAATCAGCGCTTTCGTCTTTGTTTCCACGGCTGAGTACGCGCACCCCATCGGTGCAAATACCATTGGCCAGGACCCGGGCTCCGCTATCTGGCCCCGCTGCCTAGCGGTGCTGCTGGCGGTGCTGTCCATCGGCATGGTTATTGAAGGCTTTGTCAGCAAGGCTTACCGCGACAATAATGAAGCTCCTATCAATCTGAAAGCCCCTGAAATGAAGGGTATTTACTGGATGCTGCTGATCTTTGCAGTGTACTGCGTGGTCCTGCACTTCGGCGGCTTCATCCTGGCGTCCGTGATCTTCATCCCCTCCGTTATGTGGGTGCTGGGTGAGAGAAAGTGGCTTCGTGCCATCCTGGTAGGCGTTATCGCTACGGCCGCTGTGTACGCACTGTTCAAGTTCGGCCTGCGTGTCAGACTGCCGCAGGGTATCCTGTTTAAGTGAGGTGCTTGCTGTGGAATATGTATTGGCTGCGATTCAGAACGTCTTTCTGCCCATGAATCTGCTGGCCGTGTTTATCGGCACGTTCGCGGGTATCGTCATCGGCGCTCTGCCTGGCCTGTCTACAGTCATGGGCCTCTCGATCCTTCTTCCCTTTACCCTAAGCTTTTCCGGCATGGGCGGCATGTACATGCTGCTGGGTGTGTTCTGCGGCGGCATTTACGGCGGCTCCATTTCCGCCATTCTGCTGAACACCCCGGGCACCTCCGCCTCCGCTGCCACGGCTCTGGATGGCTATCCCATGGCCAACAAGCTGGGTCAGCCCGGCCGTGCCCTGGGCATCTCCACCCTGGCCTCTCTGTTCGGCGGTCTGTTCAGCGCCATCTGCCTGTGCATCTTCGCCCCTATGCTGGCTAAGGTAGCCCTGAAGTTCAGCGCACAGGAATACTTTGCGCTGGCTGTGTTCGGCATCAGCATTGTGGCAGGCCTGACGGGCAAATCCGTCATCAAGGGCGTTATCGGCGGCGTCATCGGCCTGCTGCTGGCCACCATCGGCATCGACGGCATGGGCGGCGTCAGCCGGTTCACCTTTGGGTCCGTGTACCTGATGGGCGGCGTCAGCTTCATCCCTCTGCTGATCGGCCTGTTCGCCTTCTCCCAGGGCCTGAACACCATTGAGGAGATGGCCAAGGGCTACAAGGCGGAGAAAAACAGGATGAAGATCGAGCACGTTTTCCCCTCCAAGGCCGATCTGAAGCGGATCTTCCCCACGCTGATCCGCTCCTCCATCATCGGCACCTTCATCGGCGCGGTGCCCGGCACCGGCGGCGATATCGCCTCCTGGGTCAGCTACAGCCAGGCCAAGACATGGTCCAAGCACAAGGAGGAATTCGGCCACGGTTCCCCCGAGGGCATTGCGGCCTCCGAAAGCGGCAACAACGCCATCTCCGGCGGCGCCTTCGTCCCGCTGCTGTCCATGGGTATTCCCGGCGACGCCGGTACGGCGGTCATGCTGGGCTCCCTGACCATGCTGGGTCTGGCCCCCGGCCCGCTGCTGTTCACCGAGCATAAGGACAGTGTATATATGCTGTTCGTGGGTCTGTTTGTGGCGAACCTTCTGATGGGTATCCTGGGCTTTGCCGGTATCCGGCTGTGGTCCCGGGTGCTGGATATCCCCCAGAAGATCCTGCTGCCTCTGATCTTCACCTTCTGCTTCGTGGGTACCTACGCCTGCAACCGCAGCATCAACGACGTGTACATGATGATCATTGCCGGTATTGTGGGCTATGTGCTGCAGAAGCTGGACTTCGCCCTGCCGCCCATCATCCTGGGCGTGATTCTGGGCGGAATGATCGAAAAGAACTTCCGACGGGCCCTGATCCTGTCCGACGGCGACGTGGGCACCTTCTTTACCCGGCCCATCAGCTGCGTGTTCATCATCCTGGCCGCCGTTTCCCTGTTCTCTCCGGTCATCAAGACGGTGATCGCCAGCAAGAAGGCCAAGAAGCAGGCGGCTGCCGCCGCCGTCAACGACAGCGAGTCCGCGTCCTGACACACAGATATCAGCTTCCTCATTACCGTTTCTCTCCACACTCAGAATGCCATCGCCCACCTCCTTCAGGTGGGCGATGGCATTCTGGCGGTCAAAAAACGGGGGCGGACTCGTGTCCGCCCCCGCAGTATATACACAAATCAGTCCTGGGTCTCGATGAGGCCGTAGCCGCCGTTGTTGCGGCGATACACCACGCACACGGCAGAGGTATCCATATTCCGGAACACATAGAAGGTGTGATCCAGCAGGTTCATCTGCAGAATGGCCTCCTCGGTGGTCATGGGCTTCACGGCGAAGCGCTTGGTGCGCACCACGTCAAATTCCGGCTCCTCCACCACGTCAAACTCGGCAGGAACGGTGGACGCCAAGGCATCGGGCCGCAGATTCCGGGCCAGACGGGTCTTGTTCTTGCGGATACGGCGGTCGATAAAGGCAACGGCCTCGTCAATGGCGCCCCGCATGTCGCCGTCGGGGTCCTCCTCCTGGGCGCGGAACAGCGTGCCGTTGGCGGCGCGGATGGTCAGCTCCACCACACAGCGGTTTTTCTTCTCTACGGCGAAGGTCACAAATGCGTCCGCTTCCTCCGGGAAATACCGATCCAGCTTGCTGATTTTCTTTTCGGCATAGTCCTTGATGGAGTCGTTCAGGGCGATCTTCTTGCAGGTAAATGTGAACTTCATAGTTGGTTGCTCCTTTCGCAGGTATCCCTTTCGGGGCAAGGGTCGGGGAGATGGTTCCCCTTATCCTTATCCGCATTATAACATAATGCCCGGGCCTTGAAAAGTAGGCACGGGCATTTTTGGCAGAGATTCACAAAAATTTAAGATTTTTTTGTCGTTCGACCAGATGTGACAAAGGTTCCTATTTACACGGCAGGCAAAATGGCGTATCATAAGTATCGGAAGCTTTCCAATATCCCACCCGCTTGGGCCGCTCTGCTTGCAGGGCGGCTCCTTTTTTTCGCCGGGGCCTTGACAAACCGGGAGGCTGGGGTATCATGGGCTGTGAGAAAAGCAGCCGGCAGGGAGGAAGCCATTATGCGCGGTAAGAAAAAGAAAATGTCCCAGGCCATGGCCTTCATCGTGCTGTTCGGCGTGGTCAGCCTGTTTTCGGACATGACCCACGAGGGCGCGTCCAGCATCCGGGGTGCGTATCTGGCCTTGCTGGGGGCCTCTGCCGGGACCATCGGGTTCATTTCGGGCCTGGGAGAGCTGGTGGGCTACTCCATGCGGTATGTATTCGGCAGGCTGACCGACAAAAGCAAGCGCTACTGGCCTATGACCGTCGTGGGCTATGTGCTGGATGTGCTGGCGGTGCCGGCCCTGGCCCTGGTGGGGGAGCACGGCTGGATCTGGGCCTGTGCCCTGCTGGTGATCCAGCGCATGGGCAAGGCCATCAAAAAGCCTGCAAAGGACACCATCATGTCCTTTGCCGCCTCTCAGGAGGGGGTGGGCAAGAGCTTCGGCATCCAGGAGGTGCTGGACCAGCTCGGGGCGTTTCTGGGGCCGGTGCTGCTGTATGTGGTGATGCTGCTGAAAACCGACGGCACCACGCTCCGGGTGTATGCCGCCTGCTTTGCCGTGCTGGCGATCCCCGGGGCCATTACGCTGATCCTGCTGCTGGTGACCCGGCGGAAATTCCCCAACCCGGAGCACTTTGAGCCGGAGCCCAGGGAGTATGTGCCCTTCCATATGAAGAAGGAGTTCCTCCTGTATATCGGGGGCATCAGCCTGTTTGCCTTCGGCTTCATCGACTACTCCGTCATCATCATGCACGTGTCCCGGACGTTTACCGGTGTGGCGGCGGGCCTGCAGGAAACCGGGTCCCTGATCTCCGGCGGCACCCTGCCCCTGCTGTATGCCGGGGCCATGCTGGTGGACGCTGTGGCGGCGCTGTTTTTCGGGCTGCTGTATGACAGGAAGGGCGTCCGGGCCCTGGTGTGGAGCACGCTGCTATCCGCCCCCTTTGCCATTTTCGTGTTTGCGGGGCATTCGGTGGCGTCTTTGCTGGTGGGCATTGCCCTGTGGGGCGTGGGCATGGGGGCTCAGGAGTCCATCCTGAAGGCCGCTGTCAGCTCCATGGTGCCCAAGACCAGCCGGGCCACCGGCTACGGCGTGTTCGAGTGCGCCTTCGGCGTGTTCTGGTTTTTGGGCAGCTGGCTGCTGGGCGTGCTGTATGACCGCAGCATCCCGGCCATGATCGTTGTATCCGTGGCGGCGCAGCTGGCAGCCATCCCCCTGTATATTGCCTCGTCCCGGCGGATCAAAGCCAACCCATGAGCTTCACAAAGCTCCACAGCAGCTTGCAGCCATAGAAGATGATCACCGCGCCGCAGACCTTGTTGATGATGCTCAGGACCTTTTCGTTGAACCGGCCTCCCAGCAGGGATACCACCGTGGACAGGGTCAGGAACCACAGGACGGAGGCGCTGCCGAAGCCGAAGATAAAAGGCAGATCGCCGCCCTGGGGCAGGCTGGCCCGGAAGGCCCCCAGCATCATGGTGCCGTCGATGAGGGCCTGGGGATTCATCCAGGTCACCACAAAGGCGGTGGTGAACAGACGCCAAAGGGGCACGTTCACGTCCTTGCCGCCCTCCAGGGAGGCCTTGGATCGCAGCAGCCCCACGCCGATCCAGATGACGATGAGGCTGCCCAGGCCCAGGATGACCTTCTGAAGCCAGGGCAAGGCCTCCATCAGGGCGCCGGCGCCCAGAAAGCAGGCAATACCCAGGGACACGTCCCACAGGATCACGATCAAGGCGGTGAGATAGACCCGAGTCCGCTTCTGGGTCAGGGCGCTGTTGATGACGAACAGATTTTGCAGGCCGATGGGGGCCACATACGCAAGGCCCATGGTCAGGCCCTGAAGATAAATGTGCATTTGCTATTTACTCCTTTTTCCTTATCTGATACAATAGTAGCACAGTCCCGGAAAAAAGCAAGCACGCAGAAAGAACTGACCAGGTCAGGAGGAGCTTACCATGTCCCATTACGACTGCCCCTGTATGGAGAAATGTCCGCTGCACTGGGCCATGAGCCGCATCGGCGGCAAGTGGAAGGTGCAGATCCTGTGCTCCGTGGCCAATGCCGG
>OIEN01001093.1_pt1 | contig 13233 bp, 6 predicted proteins | sample 1581741 | NCBI WGS metagenome assembly OIEN01 (sample SAMN01760944, study PRJEB22395) | human gut metagenome | reverse complement strand
CTTACTTTTCTTACAAAGCATATATATCTACTAAGCCACTAAAAACAGAAAACGTACAGAACTTTCACTAACGCAGATAGGAAATTTTTTCACGTTCTTTTGCTTACTTTTCTTACAAGAAAAGTAAGTCAGAGAATACCTTTAATTTTTTCCATAAACTGTTTAATTCTCGCCTCATTCCCCTCGTCCTTGGGGCAATAGAAAACAGAGCCCACCAAAGAATCGGGCAAATACTGCTGTTTTACATAACCGCCGTAATCGTGCGGATACTTGTAAGGCTTGCGTCGATCCAAGGAAGAATTATTATTATTTCGCAGATGCGACGGCACATTAAGATCGGGCATGTTTTTACATACGCTTTGAGTGGCATTCATAGCAGTAACGACGCTATTTGATTTAGGCGAAACACAAATGTAAATTATCGCATGAGCTAAAGGCAATGCGCCTTCCGGCATGCCGATTCGTTCGTAAGCAGTCATCGCCGCAACCGTCATTATAAGAGCATTGCTGTTAGCCAATCCGACGTCTTCGCTACTATGCGCAATCATTCGCCTAAAAATTATGAGAGGATCCAGCCCCGCCTCGATAAGCATAAACGCCCAGTACAAAGCGGCGTCCGCATCCGAACCTCTAAGCGATTTACAAAATGCGCTAAGCATATCGAAATACTTACTTTCGTCGACCGAAATTGCCTTACGCTGAATAGATTGCTCGGCAACCGACTTATCTATACAAATTACCCCGTTTACGGGCGGCGTTGTAAGCGCAGCAAGCTCTAAAGCGTTAAGGGCGTTGCGCATATCGCCGCCACTGCAATACGCAAGGTGCCTTGCAGCATCTTCGTCAAGCTTAACGTTCATGTTGCCGAGTCCTCGCTCCTTATCTGTTGCGGCTCGAAACAACCCGTCCATAACATCCTGTTCCGAAAGCGACTTAAGTTCAAATACTCTGCACCTCGACACAATAGCTCTCGTCATCGAAAGATAAGGATTTTCGGTAGTAGAACCTATAAAAATTATACTACCGTCCTCTATCGCACTGAGAACGCAATCAGACTGAGCCTTATTCCACCTATGGCACTCGTCCAAAAGCAAATAAGTGCGTTTTCCGTACACTCTAAGTCGCTCTCGTGCCTCGTCAATCACCTTCTTCGCATCTGCCACTCCACTCGAAACGGCGTTCAACTTTACAAAATGCGCATTTGTAGACGACGCAACGATACCGGCAAGCGTAGTCTTGCCCACTCCCGGCGGTCCGAAAAAGATGCAGCTACCTAATTTGTCGGCTTTTATGGCTCGCTTAAGCAAAGAGCCGTCGTAAAGCAAATGTTTTTGTCCGAAAAACTCGTCTAACGTAGTTGGTCTCATACGATCCGCCAGCGGAGCGAGTTTTTGAGAATAATCCAAAGTATCGAAAAGGTCCATACAATAATTATAGCACAATCTTTAACGATAAACAACCTTTTTTAAGTTAAACTTTTCGTACGATTATTTCTTTGCCGTTTAAAGAAGCTTTTATAGGGATTCGCTCCATGCTTAAAGCGGTATTTCCCAAATAATACTTCCACTTTTTGCCCTCGCCATTTTCTATACTAATTACAAAGGAAGCGGCAGGCAGTGAAACTTTAACTTTTACGTTTTTTATGCACGAAGGCAAGTGCGGCACAACTTTAACCGAATTGCTGCCTATCTCTATCCCAAAAAGATATTTTACCAAAGCTACATAAAACCACGATGCTGCCCCCGTATACCAACTCCAGCCGCCTTTTCCTGCCGGCTCAGCATAAACGTCGGCGCTCACCACATAAGGTTCGACTTCGTATCTTTTCACATCGAGCGAAGTGAGACTGTGATTTATCGGATTCAACATTTTTATAAGCGAATATGCAAAATCGTCATGACCGCTTTCCAGCAAAGCGATTACATACCAAATCGCTCCGTGCGTATACTGTCCACCGTTTTCCCTTACGCCTGCGGGATATTCCCCTATATATCCTATTCGATTATCTGTAATCGGCGGAGTAAGTAACTTAATTATTTTGTTATCGAAATCTATAAGTTTACGTGCAGCCGAAAGCATTGCAAGCGAAGCACGCTTTTTTTCCGCTGCGCCGCTAAGCACTGCGAAGCTCTGAGTTATAAGATCTATACGACAAAAATCACTTTTCGAACTACCCAATCTTTCGCCGTCGTCGGTAATCGCTCGAAGATACCATTCGCCGTCCCACGACCTTTCGATACCGTTTTTCAGCCGTCCCATAAGCGAAACATACTTTCGCCTATCCGGTAAATACTGCAAAAATTTAGATATAACGTAATAGAGAAACATGCTCCCGAACACCGTTTCGCCTTTTCCGTAAACGCCGACTTTATCCATAGCGTCGTTCCAGTCGCCGCCGCCCATCAAAAGCAAGTCGTCGCTACCTATTGCGGATGAATCTATCGCCTTAATGCAATGAACCAGCAAAGTTTCGCTGTTTTGCGTACTTTCCATTTCACCGTATACGTCTTTACCTATGATACGAACGTTTTTTACATACGGAACCCGTTCGCTGAGTATGCTTTTGTCTCCGGTATAGGCAATGTATTCGGCAGTAACGAGTGGCAAAAACAGCCGATCATCACAAATTTTGGTACGCACACCGGTCATCGGCGGATGCCACCAATGCATTACGTCGCCGCTTTCGAATTGATGCGCCGCAGCCGTTATTATGTGGCTGCGAACGGCTCCGGGATTGACATATAACATGGTCAGGCAGTCCTGCAGCTGATCCCTGAATCCTATCGCCCCACCCGCCTGATAAAACCCAGTTCGTCCGTAAAAACGACTAGTGTACGTTTGGTACGGGAGCCACTTTGCCAAATAATCGAGACTCTTATCTCCCGTTGATATTTCGACGTCGGACAGATGCGAATACTTGCGTTTTTGACAAAGCAAAGCTTTTTTGACATCCGCTTCCGCTCTGTCACCTGCCGATAGATAAAAGTAAAATTCCGTTTCGCCGTTAGCTTCTATTTGCACTCGGGTACTTACCGCAACGTATTCGCCGCTCGAATAGGACTTGATTTCGTCGTACAGACTAAGCGGTAAAGAGCAGCCCATCACCATTTCGGCTCCGCTTAGGGCGTTAGTGACGGTAAGCACGTCGCTGAATTCCGCAGTAAGATTATGCCTCGTCTTAAAGACGAAATCTCCCAGCACAGGCTTAGCGAAGAACACGGCGTTAAGCGTTCTTTTCTTTGGCAAAAACGACTTTAGTCTGATAAGATAGTATTTTACGCAACCACTTATAAATTCCGTCTGTACGCTTTGCATAAGAGCGTAATTGCAGGTAAACTCCGAATATCCCAGTCCGTGTTCCGCAGTGTACTCGGCATCCTTAACTACGGATTTCGTAACGGAAAACAAATCGCCGTCTTCCAAAAAAAATACGCCCTCGCTTAACGGATCCGCTACGGGATCATTGCTCCAATCGGTAAGTTTCGACTGCCGAGAATTTCGATAAAAAGTATAGCCTCCGCCTTTCTCCGTAATAATGGTACCGAAATTTTTATCGGCTATTATATTGGACCACGGGCGAGGCGGCAGTTTGTCGAGTTCCATATAGTATGCATTGCCATCATCGACGTATCCCCCGTAACCGAGCTTGTACTCGACAGCTTTGCGCATTGACGGAGCATTACCCAAACTTCCGTTCGTAAAACTTCTCTGCGGCATAGTTACATAAATTACGTCGTCGATATTAGTGCAACTGTTTAGCGCAGTCTTGTCGTTTTTTCGCACCTGTACTATATTTAAACCGTAACCGTTTATTTCGCCTATTCTATAACCGTCTTCACTTGAAGCCGCAGCGACGCAAAACTCGACGCCCGCTTTGCGCAAATTTTGCAACATCTTCAACTTATTAGTAACCGCTGCGCTTATGTTATCGCAGTCGATATAAACGGTAGGTAATTCGCTTACAGTCGACGGAACGCCGTTATAAATAAGCTGCGATGCTGCAAATCGCATTTTTTCGCACACACCGAACGCTCCGGAAAGCGTCGACGCACCGCAAAACGCTCCATCCACATACGCATAACCTTTTGCGGTCTTAAGCAAACGTTTGAGTGCCTCCGTATTTTCGGCTACCACTATGACGAAGTTAATTACTTCGCTTTGCTTAGGCAGCAATTTAATTTTCGCTTTTGCACACAAAACAGGATCGAAGCCACCGTCTGCTCTTCCGTAAAACTCCGCCCTCGTATCGACAAAAGTCACGTCTTTATCCGCACCGATTGCCGCATAAAGTCCGTTTCTATATGCTATTGAAGCGTTAAACTCACTATCGTATGCTCTTTTTACGAACATGCCCGAAAAAGTTTTGTGCGAAATATCGTCATAAAGCCGGCACAGAGCCGCTTCCATAAAACCGTAAACTTCAGTTTCTCTCGTTTCGTTAGTCGTATTCGTAATTGTTATGCGGTGTGCTTCGCCGTTTATCGGAAGCACAACGGAAGCTCGCTCTACCGAAAATCCGTCCGCTGTATCGTAAAATTTGGTTACGCCATCACCGATGACGCATTTCCCCGCAACCCTATGTTTGCCGCTGCCGACGAATACGTTAAACCCTCCCCTGTAGTCATAACGCCTCGATATCTGATTATCTTTGTATCTCGAATAACCGTATCCGTCCGAATCGACGATTACGGAGTACTCGCCATTAGACATTATGTTCAATTTCTTAGGAAAGGTCTTTACGGCAACATAATCGGTCGAAACGATTTTTCTCGCCGCATACCGAGTCTTTCGCTCTCCTTGCGGCGATTCGGAAAAAGTAAGGTTAAGCGCAGCTGCTCGCATTGCCGGCGATGCGAAGTCCTTGGATATTGTTTTTTCGGTAAGAGCGTTGGTTATAGACGCCATAACCATGCCCTGATGGTGCGCCATAAACGTTCTTACGGGACTTCCGTCATACGCTTCATAAAATCCGTATTTGCCTATCAGACGCAATTTCTCTAATGCGTATATGTTTTTTGCTACGGCGGATGGAAAATATGGTAAAAACAATATCGATGCGTACGGGGTCAGAACTTTTCTGTTTTTTTCTCTTGAAAGTGCGATTTGTTCTACCCCGAACGCCTTATAATCATAAAATCCGTTTTGATCGGTATGCAAATACTGACTTTCGGACATCCCCCATGCGCCTTCGATTTTATTGGCAATATGCGCTCGCATAACCGACTTTGCAGATTGATTTAAAAAGCTGCCGCTTACATAATCGAAATATATAGAGCTCATCATATACTCAAAAACGCCGCCCGTCCAACTGTAAAGCGAGCTGCCTTTGTACTTTACGCAGCGGCGAGACAGTGCGTAAAAACTTTCTATCGGAAGTTTACCTAATCCGTACCCCACCAAATACGTAAGCATCGCCTCACTGCCGAGCAAATCGTATTTTCCTTCCGTAAACCCGGATTTTTCGTCGTAGCCTATTGCAAGCAAGTGCGTGCGCTCGTCATAGAACGCTTCTATCTCCGTCTCGTCTACGAGCTTTGATATCCTATGCGCCAAGCTACCGCTCACCGAACCCCCTACAAGCAAAAGAGCAGCAAGCAAATTGCCGCTGTCTACAGACGAAACAAAAGATGAAAGCGGTTTCAGCGTCGTAACGTCTACCCAGTTATAGCAATTACCTTTCCATTTAGGTAATTTCTCCACAGATTCTATTATTTTGTCATAATAATTTCGTGCAACGTCTTTGTCGATAAATTTTAATTTTTCGGCACAATAGACGGACGTAAGCATAAACGACACGTTTGTAGGCGACGTTCTTTTTGCGGCGATGCCGTCTTGCAAATTGTCACACGGCAAATAATTATATTCGTCTACAAGAAAGCTCTCAAAAAAGCTCCAAGTCTTTTTTGCAATGCGCAAAAGCTTGTCTTCATCCTCCACCGTTTTGCTTCGGCGTCTAATCGAGGTAAGTCCGGGCAGCGCAGCCCCTACCGCAAATACAACCGAAAAAATCAAATACGCTGCTTCTGTTTTTACACAAAAAGCAGTCAAAAAAATCATCGCCGAGATAACGCACGGCAAAATATCGGTTTTTGTTTCGTCCATAGCCGCCGTTTTCCACTCAAGTAACTTTTTCTTACGCACAAGCCTGATTAAAGTTATGGTTATTGCGCAAAAATATGCTACCGACGTAATCGGTAAACATGCGCATAAATACATCCTACGCAACGTTTCCTTAATAACGTATTGCGGATTTTTGAACACTAACGACAAAGCCCCCAACAACACGAAGGCTTCCGACGCAAATGCAGCCAAAACAAACAAAAGCGTTTTTTCCGTAAAAAACAGCGATGCGAGCGCAAATGCAAACGAACTTACGGGTATAAGTCCCAGCACGATGTTTGTCAGAATATGAAATTTTGCCACATGCGGTGAAACAAACTTTTCGTTTTTCCAAAATAAACATGGCAGCAATTGATAGTCGCCTCTGAGCCACCTTACGTTGCGACTCAAAAACGCAGCAAACGAATGAGGAAATTCGTCCACCGCCTCGAGATCGCTGTTTGCGCAGCCGCTCATGGCGCCTTCTATAAAATCGTGCGACAGTATTCGCCCTTCCGGAATCGAACCGACGCTTGAGTTGAATTCTCGAACACGATATATACCCTTGCCGGTGTAGTTACCGCAATCGAACAAGTCATAGTTTACGTCTGCGGCGAACGACGAGTAACTGCTTAGTCCCTTAGCATCGTTCATAAGGGTGGCAAACGGAGTAACAAGCGAAGACGGATCGGACTTCATTTTAAGTGCAATGACCGCCTTGTCGGCGTTATACGGGTGTTTCATAATTCGCACGAGTTGCTCTGCACAATTAAGCATGGTGTCCTCATCCAATGTTATAACGTATTCGAAGTTATGCATTTTACCACGCACGGTCAGGAATGCGCTGTTGTCCTCGGATAATATAAAATTATTAAGTTCTATAATAGCTCCCCTTTTCTTTTCCCAGCCGTAATAACAATTATCTTCTTTTATAAAAGTACGTTTTCGAATAAGCAACAGGTATTTGTCCGAAAGCCCAGCAAATTGTTCTTTTAGTTCTTTTATTATCGCTTTATCCGTGCCGGAATACTCTCCGTCAGCACTTTTGGGCAAATCGATTAAAAGTCCGTACGAAAAAATCTTATTTCGATTTGCCGCCGCAACTGTCTTTAAATTGTATATTGCTTTTTTTACGGCTTCCACGCTGCCGATAAGCACAGGAAAAACTATTAGCGTTTTTTCGTCGCCGCTCAGCTTGCTCGACGGCAAAAATCTTCTCTCTACCAAGCGTGCGTTAATTGCGTATACAAAAGAAAGCGAAAGTCCGAGCGATACGGGTACAAACAAAATCGCAAACAGTATTTTAAGTGACGGAGCTAATGAATACACCGTTATACAGTTGCCTACTGTCGCAGCAAATACGACCAAAAAATAGACGATTTGCAAAAAAACACCTGCTTTCTGCGGCAGTATAAAGTTTCCGATGTCTTTGTTTTGAGTTGTCGCTTTCTCCACTATCTTTTGCGCATATTCGATTTCTCCGCCTTTATTGCGGGTAATCGAATTAAGATAGTATAATTTTGTTTCAATCGTACAGTCTGCATATCCCTGAGCATTTTTCGTTAAATACGAATTCAATGCCGACAGATCGAGCAAATCGCTATCGTCCAATTTTACGTTAAGCGACTTTATTGCGCTGCTGACGTTTGATGCGTACTTTGCGATAAGCGTAGCGAACGTGTCGCAACGGTCGGACGCCGAAACGCCGTTTTTTGCGCACAAGTCCCGAAATGCTTTTCCGTTTTTGCCGGTAGACATGTACCCGTAAGTATAACTCAAGAGACTGAAGTTACTTAAGTTAATTTCGCCGGTAACGCTGTCTGTTTCTCCGGCTCTCACCTTATCGGTAATTACTAAAGACTTTGCCGCAAATGCCGCAACGTATTCTATGAGAGCGGCGCTTAGTGCAGACTTAAACGCTGTAAGTTCCGAAAACCTCAATGGGCATATTTTGTTAAATTCTGCTACAAATTCACATATACGTTCGGGCGAAACTGCGCCGCAACTGCCTTTTACTATTGTCGAAGCGATAACGTATGTGCGAGGTAATCCGTCCATTCCCGTCAAATGCGAAAACGACGTTTTTTTCAGCTCACGCATGTGTTCTTCTATCTTATAATAGTTATCGAAAATCCATTTTTCGTACTCCGCCTTGTTTTCTTTAGCCGATATTTTTTTATATGCTTTTCTGATAATACGGCAGACATTTCTCAGCGATAAATCGACGCTTTTTTCGTTATGCTTTTTTGCTGCAAGCTCCGTAAGCGCCTTCTTTATTTCGTCATCGCTAAGTCGTCCGGTAAGTTTCATATCGGGTTGCGGCGACGGCTTTACCACGATATAAAACAGAAAAAATGCTGCAGCAATCAACGTTGCCGCTATAAAGTACGCTATCCTGATTTCCATAAATCGCTCCTTATCAAAGCGATTATTCCCTCTTATCCTTTTTTTAACCTCATTATGTATTTTTAAGCGGCTATCGGACTATGAAACGATCCGTTTTTTCCGATTATTCGCATAATGCACAGATGCCACGTAATGCCAAACCGATTCTTAAATTTTCGTACATAAAAAGCAAAAAAATATTTAACCTGCCCGTCTATTTTGTTTGACTTTATAAAGTCAATGTGCTAAACTTATAGAGCTTTGCGGATGTGGCGGAATTGGCAGACGCGCAAGACTAAGGATCTTGTGGTAACTCCGTGCAGGTTCAAGTCCTGTCATCCGCACCAAGAATAACGTAAATTGAACCGATAAGGTTTGATTTACGTTATTTTTTTATATAGAAAAAGCGAGTATATTTCGACTCGCTTAAATTAAATATTATTACATGAAAATTTACGTTTTTTGCATAGAAGTCGGATTACGTATCATCATGCGCCGAGATTTCTACGATTCTGCTGCCGAGATTTTCGTAAATGCGATGAGAAATGGAAAGCACGGTACGCCCTACAAAAGCACGACGAAGTGCTTCCTGCACTCGAGTTTCTGTTTCTGCGTCAAGGTTTGCTGTGATCTCGTCCAGCAAAAGTACGAAATCGGTGTAAAAAGCAGACTGAGCAGTGCCAATCGCCAATCGTAGATGAAAAGCATAACCGCATATCCGAGTAAAGCTACGCCGGTATCGAATATCTCGGTAGTAAATTTACGCATTCCCTCAACGCAGTCGTCAACATCCGAAACAGCTTTGGTTATCAACTAGCCTGCGCCTTCCTTTTTTAATTCCGTACGACTTCGGCGAAGCAAATTAGCATACAAAATACCTTTCATACGTCGGTTGATATTGTTGACAAAACGACGGACGTAAAAACGCTTAACAAACCGAGCTGCCTGCACCGCCAACGTGCCGGCGATATATGCGAGTACAGGCATTGCCATCGCCGCTGCAGTCTCGCTTCCACCGAGAATATCGGCAAGGCGCTGCGCAAGTTTACCCTCAAACCACGGCGCCGCAAGCAAACCGACATTATAAAACAATCCTGAAAGGACTATTAACGTCATGGAAAACCATTCGGCACGAAAATAAGAGGCGATTTTGAGACAAAATGCCTTTTTGTTTTTCATAAATCAGTTAACCTTCTTGTTTTGTAAAATGCGGAAACTCTATGCGACTCTCGGTTTTTGACGCAGTGTAAAGTTTATCGAACAGCGAGGTAAAATTTTTTACTTCTTCATCCGTCAGTAATGAGGGTAATATATTCGTAAAACGACGCCTCTATCTCCGCTTTTGACGATTTTAAATTTTCTGCCGGCTCGGTCGGATAAATAACTGACTTCGCCTATCCTTAGGATCGTTTTTGCAGACAAGATAGCCTTTTGCTTCGAGATTTTTCGTTCTCCTTGCTATTGCGGCTTTGTGTGCGTGTATAATCTTTGCCAGTCTTGCTTGTGTTCAGCCGGGATTGTGTCGAAGAGCGTGGATCAGATCTATTTCTGACGTATCGACTCCCTCCTCACGCAGTAAAACAAGAACCAACTTCTCTGCCTCACGTGCTATCTTCGTTATTTTTCTTTCCGTAATATCCATAACGTATGCCCCTTAAATTTATTGTACATACATCGTTATACATGCAACTATTATGGTTCAAAAAAAAGCAAATGTAATCGGATATTCGATTTTTCAGCTATAACTTATAGAGCATCATAAATAAGCCAAGCGCTTAATTTAAACAAAATTTAACGGGAGCGCATTACTCGGAACGCACTCCGTTTTTACTTTTAATACTTATTTTTTGATTTTGCTTACGTCTTTTGAAAAACAGCAGTATTGCAACCAACAAACCTACGCAGGCAATCGAGAGACTTATCAATATTATAAGTTTACCGACGTCAAACGAAGTATCAGGCTCGTTTTTAGCGATTGTGAACGTATCCGTTCCGTCCGTGCTACCGTCTGTGTACCTGATAACGAGAGTATATTTGCCCGCATCGAGCGTCTGTAAATACTTGTCCTTTAAGGTAATAACGGTACTTCCGATTTCAACCTCATAGTGCTTTTTATCCGCTACGGCGCCGTTAATAACTATATCCTGGAATTTGGCATGATAGCCGTTGACGATAAATCTCAAGCCTTTGTTTTCGTCGTTCTGCGTCCAAACGCTACCTTCGCCGTAAGTAACGTCATATACGGTCAAGGCTTTTGACATTGCATCCAAGGCAATTCTTACCTTTCCCCCCCCCTGCCATTCTTTTTTTCGGCAGAAATTTTTTCACAAATCGGTTAGCGACTTTCTTACATTTTTTCGGTATCGCCTTTTAACTCACGTCAAAAAAATCGCCGACCGCCGAATACGTCAAGAGGAAACGCTATAAATACGCTACCCAAACGTTATAAGAACGTTTGAGCGTCGTAAATTTAGTCCCATGCAGGCGTTAATAACATATCGGGTGTTGACAGCTCAAAACATATATGATATAATGCTAAGAAATATAAGGAGGCATTATTAATGAAAAAAACAATTTCGGCATTGGCTATTGCTTTAGTCTTTGCTCTTTGCGCAACCGCAATGACGGCTTGCGGAAACGTATACGATGTTTATTTGCCGATAGGCGACGCAAAAGTCGATAACGACAACGTGGCTTGCAACTATACGATAAACGAAAAGTTAAAGGACGGCTATGAACTTAGGGGATACTTTACCGCCGAATCGGAAGCAAACCTCGAAGGCGAATTTATTTTTTCTATTTCTTTCGACGACAGATACTCCGGCACCTTTCACGAAAGCGTATTATACTCGTTTACCGGAGAGCAGCTTAAAAACGCCCCGGGCGGTAAGTTACAGTTCACAGTAATAATAGAAAATCTATCTAATATTTTTCCGAAAACCGACGAGCAAAAAGCGTTCGCTCTGCACTTTCACAGAGCCGACGCAAAGCGAAGCGACATGATACATTGGAACGCTTCCGATTACACTTATACCTTTGACGGGACCGAAGTTTTGCTTACGAAATAAATCGGCTTAGTACATTAAAAATGGCGAACGTACAATGTCAATTTATCGTCATTTAACGAGTAGCCGTAATGGAGAGGAACGGCATACGGATATTCTTAGTCAAACATACCTAAGTGCAAATACTTAGCTTAAGACAATATATCATCTATCTTGCTTCTGTCAGTAATTTCTCTGTCCTTTCTTTTCATATCTACCGACTCCTTTTACGTAAATTATTGCCGCAAAAGCTGCTTGATTTTACATGTTTTCGAAATGCTTTCCTGACGTATATGCGTTTTTTGACATATAATCGCAACCTTATAGTCATATATATTTGCGACAAATTCTCATAACGTATCAGCTTTTTACTTACATTTTCCTTTGCACCGTAATTTCGCCGTTACGGGAAACGTTATTGCGCACTCCGTCATTTAGTTATAAACAGCAGTTTTGTTTTATTACTGCCGTAAAATACAAGTTTGGTTTTTTATAACGAAGCCATTATATTTGTTTGAGCATACACGGCTTTTTGTGCCTGCCCGTATAATTATGTCCGCACGCATTTCGATTTGTCAAGCGCTTAAATATGAAATTATAAAAGTAACGACTTTTTGCCGCTTTTTACAATGCTTAATCGCAAAGATACGTAGCAATTATAGTTTTTCAGCACACGTATTATCACTCGGAACACTTTTACTAATATAAATTTGGTTTCTATACACCACAGCAAGTTTAACCCCGTTCACCGGCGAACGGGGTTTGTCACTTTATTTATAAGCAAATTTTCGTCGGAATTACGATATGCGACAGCTGTCGAATTATTATCGCTCAATATCTTCGGAGACAGACCGACTGATAATTCTCTTTATGGACACTATTACAAATCAAAGAAAATAGCGTATGAATCGTAGTGAAACATACGCTTTTTCGTTATTATTTGAGTTTATGACGTAAAACGGACGTAATATCTACTTTGTAAATGATTTCTATCGTACGTTCTTTGCCCGTAATTTTCGGTAAGCCGCCGACGATTACAGCGCCTGACCGTAGTCAAACTCTCTTTTTTACTGTTATTTAGATTTGCTTAATTCTGCAAATTATTTCTTTTTTGTAAACAATGCTTTGATTGCTGCGATTAAATCTGCAAAGCTCTTTTTCTTGACAGCGAACCAGAAGATTGCAAATCCGCCGATTCCTGCAAGCAGCACCGAACCGATTACGATACCCGCAATTTGTCCGCCCGAAAGTCCGTCCTTTTTAGCAGGCGGAGTGATTTCGCCACCGCCCGAAGACTTATCTTCATATACAGCCGTAAGGGTTGTTGCTTCCTTTACGGTAAAGGTATAACTCTTGTTTGTGCTGACGATTTCTCCGTTTTCGTCCTTCCAACCTTTGAACTCTTTGCCTTCTTTATATTCTGCCGTTACGGTTACGCTTTCGCCGTGTACATAGAATTTGCTTTCGCCGTTTACTATTACGTTATGCGTGCCGATTTTGGCAATTCTAAGTTCGGTGATTTCGTTGCCGTCTTTATCAAAGTGTCTTTCACAAACCGTGCAATCTTTGTGTTCTTTCACGCCAAATTCTGTGGTTGTTGCAGGCACTTCGGGTATCAACTTACCGTAAGTATGGTTGTTTGTGGTGGGGATAGTCAAGTCCGCAATCTCTTTTCGGGTTATCGGGTCGCAATGTTTTCCGCACA
>OIEN01001089.1_pt1 | contig 13274 bp, 8 predicted proteins | sample 1581741 | NCBI WGS metagenome assembly OIEN01 (sample SAMN01760944, study PRJEB22395) | human gut metagenome | reverse complement strand
CCCGACTCCAATTTGAGGTTCCCGTCCTTCACGCCGTCACCCGAGACCGAGACCGACGTGACCGGGACGGTGGTCTCGCACTCGACCGCGCCCAGGGCCGCGGAGGAGCCGTCCCACTTCACGATGCCGCCGTTGTAGTCCAGGCCCGGCTGGCGGAATCCCGGATACTGCTGGCTGCCGCCGTCGTTGAAGATCACCTTCGCGCCCTTGGCGAGGCTGTCCGGGACCACGTACTTGTACAGGTCGGTCTGCTGGCAGCCGTCGGTCGCGCTCGGGGCGGTCATCTCCACGCCCGGCCAGGCCGCGTTGTTCGCCGCGGTCGCGCCGTCGCCCGTGTACACGTACGCGTAGATCTTGCCCCAGCCCGAGGGCTTCGAAGCGTAGACGGTGTTCTTCGCGACCGGGTCCGGCGGAAGCTCACCGGTCACGGTCACGGTGATCGACGAGGTCTTGGTCCCGGACTTCGCGGTGATCGTGGCCTTGCCGGCCTTCCTCGGGGTGACCACGCCCTTCGGGCTGACGGTCGCCACGTCCTTGTCGGACGAGCTCCAGCTCACGGACGCGCCCTTCGGATCGGTCGTGGCTGTCAACTGCTTCGTGGCCACGCCCTCGGACAGGTCCACGCTGTAATCCGACTGATCGATCTTCACGGACTTGGTTTCGACCGGAGGCTCTTCGCCGCCGATGTTGGCCATCTTCACGCTGAACATGTCGTCATCGGACTTCTCGAAGGAGTTATTCACCTGAGAACCGGTGTCCGGCAGGTCAGCATTGTCGTTCATTGCCAGATCGTACGGCAGGGAATCCATGGCGGACAGACCGAAGGTGGCTGCCAGTTCGATGCCGATGCCGCTCGAGGCAATGCGGTCAGCGGTGGTGCCGATCTCTTCCAGCGGGATGGCGATCTCGTAGTGATCATCCATCTGAGCGGAATTGTGGCCCTTCTCGTTGAAGTTGACCCACTTGGCCTTGTTCTGGTTCTCGGCCTTCATATCGCCGATGAAACGACCGTTGTTTTCACCCCAGCCACCGTCGATGCCGATGACATCCTTGCTTAGAATGCCATTGCCATAGCCGAACTTGATGTTCGACTTCTTGGTGTTGGTGGCGGCGTTAGCAGCCGGACCATACGCAGCCTTGGAGTTCAGACCAGTCTCGTCGCCCTTGTAGATCCACGGACCGTTGGAGCCGTTGGTGGAGATGGTCACCACATTGTTGAGCTTCTGCTCGCCGCCCCAAGTGATGTTGGATGCCCACAGGGAACCGCCGGTCTGCAGACCGCCGTTGTTGCCGATGCGGGTGCTGTCATCTTTGGTGTCGATGGCGATGTGGAACGGCAGGTTCTGGGTCTGCCACAGGTGGCCTTGGCTCAGGGGGTAGTCGTCGCCAGTGTCGACGACATCCTGCACGTTAGTCATTTCCCACATGAGGTACAGGTTGTCGTCATCGTAGGCGCCATACAACGCATACAGATCGATCGGAACCTCATACATGGAATTCGGGCGGTACACGCGCGGGTCGTCGTTGGCGGCGCCCTGCGCGATCAGCATGGAGCTGTCCCAGTCAGCGATGCTCGCATCCTTCCCGGCGTTGAAGTTGATGGTCTTCTTGACGCCCATGCCCACCTTGTTGGTACTGTACTGCGCGGCAAGGTTCTGCTTCGGGACCTCCACCTTCTTCACGGTCACGGAAGCGCTCAGCGCCTGACCCTTCTTAACCTTCTTGCCATCCTTGGCGGCGGTGCCGGTCACCTTGACGGTAGCGGTCTCGCCGATGGAAAGAGTTTTACCAACGGAAATGACCTTTCCGTCAGTGAAGGAGCCGCTCTCGCCCTCGGTGGTGGTGTACTTCAGATTGTCGGCATCCTGCGCGCGCAACGTGACCTTGACATTGTCGGAAGAGAATTCCTTGGAAGCCGCTTCCACGGACACGTTCGGATCGGATTCGCCCTTCACGTAGAAGACGCTGACCGCGCCGCCCTTGGCGGTACCGGAAACGATCTTATGGTTGGAGACCACAAGCTGGCCGCCATTGACCTCATCCGGGTAGGTGCCATCGTCAAGTGTGGTTTCCATGCCGGAAAGGCTCTTGTCGCCACCCATGTTGGCAATGACCACACCATCGTTCTGAATGCCATCAGACGTGGAGCGCTCAATCATCAGGCAGGACTTGTCGCCGCAGTTCTGCAGGTTCTCGCCCTTGCCATCCATGGCGTTACGGAAGTGGTTGACTGCCGCGACGGACTTGTTCTTCCACATGTCGTCACCGGCGTCACCCAGCTGGGACTGCTCGGCGAACTGCGGGTTGGTGCCGCCAGAGCCCTTCGGACGGTTGAAGTACAGCGGAGCGCCGGCCCTACGGGAACCAACGACCGCCCAGCCCATCATGATCTGATAGTCGGTGAGGCCGGTGGATTCCTTGTCGCCGTTGGCGTAGTTATCGTGGGACTCAACCCAGGTGACCAGCTGGTCTTCGCTTGCGCCGCCGGTATCGATGTTCTTCACCATCTTGACGTCAAGGTTGTTCGAGCCGACAGCGGCGCGAATGGTCTTGCCGTAGTTGGAAGCGGTGTTGCCGCCGCCATCGGAGGAATTGTCGCGGAACATGTTGGCGTATGCCTTGTAGTCAAGGCCGGAATCGCCCTGCAGCACCTCGCCGTACTGGAACTGGGAGCCGTTCTTCAGAATGGTGTTCCAGTAGTTCGACTGCTTATTGTCGAAGACTTCGGTCGGCAGCTCGACGTGCTTTGCCGCATCGTAGCGGAAGCCGTCAACGCCGTCCGCCACAGCGGTCTTCAGGAACTTCTGCATACGATCGGCAACAGCCTGGTTCTGCGTATTCAGATCCCACAGGCCAAGCAGGTGGCACTGCGTCACCTTGTAACGGTTGGAATAATCGTTGATTTCACCGTTGGGGCCGTCGCAGCCGGTACGCTTGTGGAAGTACTCCTTGTTCTGCCAATCGGGGTCGATGGCGTTCCAATCGGAGGTGAAGTGGTTGGCGACCACATCCACGATCACACGCACACCATACTTATGGGCGGTGGCGGTCATTTCCTTCAGGTCAGCCTCGGTGCCGACCACGAAGTTGCCGATGGAGGTGTTCGCCGGCTGGTACACGTAGTACCAGTTCTCGGTGAACTTCTTGCCGTTGGCGGCGACTTCCTTGATCTTGCTCATAGGCTCGGTCTGCACGGAAGTGTAGCCCGCCGCGGCGATCTCAGGCATGTGCTGCGTGATGGTCTTGAACGACCACATCCATGCGTGCAGGATGGCGCCGTTCTTCATGTGCTTGGTCAGACCGTACTGGTTACGGGCCGCTTCGAAAGAAGAATTTCCGATGGTGTCCTGGTAGCTGTCACGATCGGCGGCAAGTGCGGTGGATGCCACACCCATACCGCCGAACAGCGTGGCGACCGCCACCGTTCCCGCCGCTACTTTCTTCCAGGTTTTGGCCGCACGAGCCTTGCGGGCCGCGCGCCTACGCTCTGCACGGGTCATCAACTCCGGTTGATCGTCGTGCGGAGGCTCTTTTCTGGTGAGTGCGTTCGCCATACCCGCGAACGTATGAGTGCTGAGTCGCACCTTACCCTCCCTGCTTCCTTGCATCTAACTTTGACAACGTTTGCCACTAGCAGACGTTGCGTCAAAAATACCACATTTTTCCTTTGAAAAATGAGTGATTTTTATTGAAAAATGGCGGTTAAAACGCAATTGTTTTCTGCTCTGTTGCAAACGCTGTCAGCAACAGATACACTCATACCAGCACCCCGTAGCACCCACTATCGTTGCAAATTCACATATGCAAACGTTTCAGAAAATTTTCCAACCAATACCACCTTGCGACGCAAAGCACCCTCGCCCCATCCCACGCCACCGACAGCCACCCCCAACAATCCTGAAATTAATCTTTCAAGAGATGCTCAAAAAGGGCTTCTTTACCTCTTATGGCATGCAACATGCCAATCAAATCAAAATATCAATAATAAAAAATGGGTGAATATCACAAACACGCTCGGACTCAAAAAAATAGAGTAGGGCCAAGCTATGGTGAATCAATCCATGGACCTAAAAGAATTATCAGGCAACGATTTGGGAGCGGATGGGGGCGGGGGTTACCGTACGGTGCTTGCGCATGCTTTTCAGGATTTTACGGATCGCACCGTTCGTCTGTTCGGCGGCGACGCAGAACATGCTGAATTCGCGGCCATGCGGGTCGGCGATGTCCTTCGGCTGGGGAATCATCGGACGAATCATCGAGGACTTCTTGATTACCGACTGAAGACGTTCCTGGATGGTCAGTCCGGCAATCATATTGTTGCGAGCGCAGTAATCGCACATATTCGCGAAATCGTCAAGCAGGAACGTGTATCGTACGGCGGCTGGCGCCAACGTGACGATTTCCTTGCGCTGCTGCTTTTCGAAGCAGAGGATCAGGTCGGCTTCGTCGGCCATCTGTCGGGTCAGTCGTCGGGAACGGAAGCCGCTCGACTCAATGCCGACGCTTTGCATAAGGCGGCCGCTCGACGGATCGATCGGATGCATCGGCAAACCACGCGTGCCGGCGCTTGACACCTGCACGGTGGTGCCGTTCAGATAGTGGGTCATCAGAAGCTCGCCCATAGGGGAACGGCAAATGTTGCCCGTGCAGACGAACATGATGTGCATACCAAACCCCTTGAAAACTTCTTCAACCAACGGTTTTCCGCGACGCAAAGCCTTGCGGTGCTCTGCAGCGCGCTCTCACAACCTGCTATTTTATCGTGAAGCATGCCATTTGCGAAAAATCGCGTCCAGAGCTTCACAACACCCGCCATCGGCAAGACGTTTCAGCATACTTCGAGGGTGGCAAGGAGGGCGCGGTGGTCGGAGCCGGGGATGTATGCGGTTTTGAGGTTGCCTACGGTCACGCCTTTGTCATGCACGATGTGGTCGATTTCGGCGATCGGCATCATGGCCGGGTACGTCATGTGCAGGCCTTCGCCCGCCTGCTGGCCGGAATCCAGAAAACGGCTGCCGAGCAGGTATCGGAAGCTGGCGTGGTCCCATGTGGAGTTGAAATCGCCCATCAGCACGTACAGATTGTCGTAATGCTGCAGTTGGGCGAGCGAGTCGAGACTACGGTTCCACAGACCTTGGTTGCGGGGGCGCGGCGAGAACGGGTGGACGGAGCCGAAGCGCACCTTGCTGCCGCCGAAATCGATCGTCGCAGCGGAAACGCTGCTTGATTCCACGGGAATGAGGTTCTGTTTGGCGTTTTCCATCGGCGCGGCGCTGTACAGCACATTCACACCGCCGTTGTCATGCCACGTTTGCTGCGCGGCCACGGAATACGGCAGATAATTGGCGATTCCGGCGCTGTTGAGCCGGTTGAGCAGATCCCATGACACTTCCTGCAGCGCGAGCACTTCCACATGCTCGTTTTTGACGATTTCGACGATCCGATTGGCGTCGGCATGCCCTTCCTTGGTGTTGAAGGTCATGATGCGGGCGTACCGGTCGGACGTGTTGGGCAAGCCGTCGGACGAGACCTGCGTGACTGCGGTGCTGGCCGCGTCGGAAATCGTTTGCTGCGGCCTGATATAACCCCAATGCCAGCCGATTTGCACGACCACGCACACCACACTGACGGTGGCGAGCAGGACGCGTCCGCCTATTGCACGGACGGCTATCGCGGTGATTGCAATAATCAAAGACAGCATGCCCAGCCACGGCATCAGCGCGACGATAAGCGGCACGTACCGTTTGCCGTCGAGATTGTTGGGCAGCATACGCAGCAGCATGGCCAGCAGGATGACGGCGGTGGCCAGCCAGAGCACCGCGGTCAGAAGGTGTGTTGCTGCGGTACGGCGGGTCATGCCATGTTGCGCGCGGTCGAGGGGGCGGCTGGCGCATGCTTTGTCGAGCTGCGCGCCCAGATCCTCGATTTCGCTTTCGCTTGTGCGTTCGCGTTCGGCATCGTTATTGCCGCCGTTCTCACGCTCGCTTTCGCAGGTTTGCCGCATGGTTGCCTTTCATTACGTTCCCGTTCACCATACGCAACACGGCACTGGTGCGCCACCTCCTTCCCGCGAGGTTCACAGTGCTTTTACGTGCACCCGTACCGCATGCCACTATGCGGACATTTCTCTCTCATTTCCTACTGCGGGGAATGGCGGCACTTGAGCAAACCACGCTCATGACATGCCTACGGAACGGCGAAAATACGGGTATGGGCGAGTAGGTCAGGCTAGGCGGCGTGAGGGTGGACGCGATTGAGTGCGCGCTGGACGGTGTCGCGGGTGGAGCCGGCGCCGTTGCCGCGGACGCCGAAGAAGACCATGACCACCATGATGAAGCAGATGGCGGCGCTCACGCGCAACGCCCACTGGATGCCGAACACGTTCGCCACGGCATACAGCTTCTTCGTGCCACCGATCGCGGCCCAACGCAGGGATGTGAACGTTTCCATCAGAATCACCAGCACGGGTGCGCCGATGGCACCGGCGATCTGACGGACCGTGTTCGTAACGGCCGAGCCGTCGCTCACCTCCTCGGGCTCCAGGCAGTTCAGCGACCATGTGGTGATCGGCATAAGCACGAATCCCATACCGATCTGGCGCACGAACTGCCAGATGGACACCCACCAAATCCATGAGGTCATGGAAATCAGACTCATCATGATGGTGCCGAACAGCAGGGTGATCGAGCCGATCAGCGCCACCGGACGCGCGCCGAGACGGTCGAGTGCCTTGCCGCCGAAGAACTGCGCGATGCACTGGCCGAACGCGCCGGGCAGCATCACCAGGCCGCTGATCGTGGCGGAATAGCCGCGGCAATCCTGAATGTAGAGCGGCATGATCACCATGATCGAACTGAACGCGAAGAACGACAGCGCGGCGGTGACGGTGCCGACGGTGAAGCTTTTGTTTTTCAGCACGCTCAGGTTGAGCAGCGGAGGCTGCTTGGACGGGTCGGCAGCCTGTCGGCGAGCGCCGTGGATCTGCCGCAGCACGAACCAGACGATGCCGACCAGGCCGATGAGCATGGCGAGCCACACCATCGGATGCGTGAACGGATACGATTCGATGTTCGTGAAGCCGAACATAAGGCCGCCGAAGCCGAACACCGACAGGCCGACGGAGAAGAAGTCGGCTTTTGCGGACGCGTCGCGCGTGCCGAAATTACGCAAGCCGAAAATCGCCAAAAACAGTGAAATCACGCCGATGACCGTCAGTGTGAGGAAAATCGATCGCCAGCCGTTCAAATCGGTTTGCACACCACCCAACGTGGGGCCGATCGCGGGCGCGACGCTCATGGCCATGCCGACGGTGCCCATCGCCATGCCACGGCGGGACAGAGGATAAATGGAGAATACCGTGATTTGCAGGACCGGCCACATCACGCCGGTGCCGACGGCTTCCAGCAGACGGCCGATCAAAACCAGTACGAACGATGAGCCGAGCCAGGCGAACACCGAGCCGAGCGTGAACACCGCCATCGATGCAATCACGATCTGGCGGGTGGAGAATCGGCGGGTCAGGTAGGCGGTGAGCGGCACCATAACGCCCATGACGAGCTGGAAAATCGACGTCAGCCATTGGCCGGTCGTCACGGAAATGCCGAAATCGGACACGATGGTGGGCAGTGCGGCGCTCAACTGCAGCTGCGTGAAGTTGCCGACGAACGTGATAAAGGTGAGAATGGCGATCGATACGAACGCGGCATGCGTCAGATGGTCGTTTTTATACGATTCCTCGCCGGTAAGCGGCTGGGACAGGCCGTGGGTGCGGCCCTGTTTCGCGTTTATTTTCTTTTCCGGCTTCACTTCCGACCTCTTCTCCGGTTTCGACGGCAACCGACCGCCCTCCATCACTCATCCGCGCATACTCGCAGCGTATTGCGCAACTCCTGCAAAAACAGACTCAAAAAGTCTAGTACTGCGGGTGGTCGAACGCGAGATGAAACTATTCGAACACGTTCAATTCCAATTCAACCGAGAAAAATTGGCAAAACTTCGTATTTGTTCATCATGGGGTGGTATACATATGCGTTGGCAGTAACGGCACGATACAGGAAAGGAATACGCCGCGCAGGGGGTTAGGAAGTATGACCGTAGTCACGTTATTCAACATAGCGATGGAGCTATGGGGCGTTCTCATCTGCATCGTTTGCGCAGGTGGCGTCTACGTGGGCGCGATACGTAGGACGCGGCGTACCTATACGAAAGTTTCCATGCAGCTTCTATGCGCGCTGATGCTGCTGGCCGACGTGTCCGCCTGGTATCACAACGGCGGCCGCGACAAGCTTGACTTCTACATGACGCGCATCGGCAATCTTGGTGAATACCTGATCAATTTCATCTTCATCGCACTGTTCGCCAACTATATCTGGCAAACCGTCAGCGGCGACGACATGCTTGAAAACGTCAGCCCGCACGAGTGGAGGGCCAGAACGAGCGGCGGAGCCAAGCGTAATCGTAAGAACCAACGTTCGGCCAACGCCCAATCCAAGCCGAAAAAGCCGCGTTCGAAGAAGCTTGACGTCATCTACGCAGCGTCCGCGCTCGGCATCGTACTGACGATTGCCACGCAGTTCAACCATATGGTCTACTACATCGACAGCCAGAACTACTACCGCCGCGGACCACTGTTCGCTATCCCGCAGATACTGGGTCTGGTAGAGCTCGCGCTGATTGTGATGCTGATCATCGAAAACCGCAAAAACCTCAGCCGACCGCTGTTCGTCACGTCGCTGTCGTTCTTCGTGCTGCCGATTGTGACAACCATCGTTCAGATTCTCCATTACGGACTGGCGTTGCAGGCCATCGCGATCACGATTTCAATCCAGTTCACGTTCGTGGTCGACACCATCGAAATGAACAAGAAAATCCGTTCGCAGAATGACGCCTATCAGAAGGCCAGCTACGAGGCGCAGCACGATGGTCTGACCGATTTGTGGAGCAAGAGCGCCGGCCGCGAGCAGATTGAGAATTATTTCGCGCACATGCAGGAAGGCGACCAAGCCGTTCTGATTTTCGTTGACATCGACGATTTCAAGCAGATCAACGATACGTACGGCCATAAAGTGGGCGATTTCTGGATTCGTGAAGTGGCGCAGACGTTGAAGCGGCTGTACCGGCATGATGACATCATCGTCCGTTTCGGTGGCGATGAGTATGTGGCGCTGATAAAGAACACCGCGAACGAGCGCGTGATCGAAAGCACGCTGGACCTGTTCCGCCGCCAGTTGGCGCAGGCGTCCGCGCAATACGGGCAGGACGTGCATTGCAGTATCGGCGCATGCCGCGTGCTGTCCGGCAAGAACGTCGATCTGAACCTCTGCTTGGGATTCGCCGACCATGCGTTGTACCAGTCCAAGCGCGAGGGGAAGGGCATGTACACCGTGGTCGATTATGACAGCGGGAAAGTGCAGGCAGCGTAGGCAGTCTGCGGGATTGCTCCGCGAAAGCCTGCGGAGATCGACGTAAAAATCACGGAAAATCAGGCTTTGCCGAGCATTGTCAGCACAATCAGCACCACGTTCAGAGCGACGATCAGCGCGGCGACCGCGATATTGACGACGTGCTTGACCGGACCGTCCACGTACTCCCCCATCAGCGTGCGGTCGTGCGTGTAACGCATCAGCGGAATAATCGCAAATGGAATGCCGACCGACAACACGACCTGGCCGACGATCAGCGCTTCCGTCGGATTGTTGGCGAACCATAGCACCACCAGCGCGGGTACCAGCGTCACCACTCGGCACGCCCACATCGGCGCTTTGATACGCAGCAGGCCGTGCATGATTTCGCTGCCGGCGTAAGTGCCGACCGACGTGGAGCTCAGGCTCGACGCAAGCAGACCAATCGAGAAAATCGTGCCGATCACCGGCCCGAGCACATGCTGGATGGCCCGTTGCGCGCCTTCGATGGTGTCGGTGCCGGTCATGCCGTACAGCGAGTTCGCGGCGAGGATGAGCAGCGCGCCGCCCTCAGGCTTCTTGAACGACAGCGTCTTGGCTATGCGCGCCGCGTCCACGCCCGCCGCCTGCATCCGATGTAGGGCCGGCCAGTATCAGCGCCCAGGCAACGTCGATTTTGCTGCCGTGAAGTAGCTTTTTGATGCTCGGCTTCGCTTCGCCGGGGGCGTAATGGTCGTTGACGAGCGTGGAATGCAGGTAGATGGCGTGCGGCATGACCGTGGCGCCCAGCATGGACGTGGCCATGAGCACAGTATCAGTGCCTTTGAAGCGTGGAATCAAGCCGGCGACGACTTCTTTCGGATTTGGCGGGGCGATGAACAGGCCGGCGATGAAACCGAACGTAATCACCAGCAGCAGGCCGATGATGAGTTTTTCGAAAATGCGATGCGTGGCGCCTTTTTCGAAAATCAGCAGCACCGTCGACACCGCGCCGATGATGCAGCCGCCGACGAACAGCGGCAGGCCGAACAGCAGTTTCAGCGCGATCGCGCCGCCGATCACTTCCGCCAGATCGGTGGCGATGGCGATTACCTCAGCCTGCATGAAGAACATGAAACGGCCCGCGTCGCCAAGCCGTTCGCCCAAGATTTCCGGCAAGCTTTTGCCGGTGACGATGCCGAGTTTCGCGGACTGGTATTGGATGAGCACGCTCATGCAGTTAGCCAACACCAGCACCCACACCAGCAGGTAGCCGTAGCGCGCGCCCGACGTGATGTTCGCCGCCACGTTGCCCGGATCCACGTATGCGACCGCCGCCACGAACGCGGGGCCGAGGATGCCGGCGAGCGCGTGGCCGTGGTGGTGGGACGGTTGTGTGCGTTGGGACGGTTGGGGGTGGTGGTGCGTGGGTTGCTGGGCTCCTGCAGGCCGTGCGTCCGTGCTCTCCGCGGGCCGCACGTCCGCGCTCTCCGTACTCATAGTGCCGTCTTCTTCGTTCTCTGTATCCGACTTCATATCCAAATCGTTCTTCATATCCGGGCAACGTTATAGCGCGTCCGCCCGCACGGAATTGTTACGTCTGTTACGGGAGGTTGAATAATCGTTGGATATGCGTCTGGTGCGGGGTAAGCGCAGGGCTCCAGTGCGGGTTGTTGGTGCAGGTTGTTGACGCAGACTGCCGATGCAGGTTGCCGATGTTGCGGACACAGGTTCAGGCGGGCTGCCACGCACAGGTTCAGGCGGGTCGCGGACACAGGCCGGACAACCTACGAGCGCAACAGCCGCTACACTGGTGCGAAGAACATTGCATTTCGACTCAAGGGGTTGTTCCATGGCTGTTTTCCACACTCCGATGATCACGCTTTCCGACGGCAATCTGATTCCGCAGATCGGCTTGGGCGTGCTGCGCATCGACGACGAGGGTGTCACCCCCGTGGTCGAGAGCGCGCTCGAAGCCGGCTATCGCCATATCGACGGCGCCGCGGGCTACAACAACGAAGCCGGCGTGGGTCGTGCGCTGAAAAATACAGGTTTCACGCAAGGCGAACGTCGCAAGAGCCTGTGGGTCACCACGAAGCTGCGCGATTCGGAACAGGGGTACGATTCCGCACGCAAGGCGTTCGACCGTCAGCTTGGCCTGCTGCAGCTCGACTACGTGGACATGTACATGCTGCATTGGCCGACCCCGTTCGACTGGCGTTCCGGCGAAACGTGGAAGGCGTTCGACGAGTTCCGTGCGGAGGGTCGCGTGCGGTCGCTTGGCGTGTGCAATTTCCTGCCGGAGCATCTTGAGCGGCTACATAAAGAGACGGGCGAATATCCGGCCGTCAACCAGATCGAACTGCATCCCACGTGGCAGCAGCGCGAGGTGGTGGCGTATTGCAAGGCGCACAATATCGCGGTCGAGGCGTATTCGCCGATGGCGCGTGGCGCGGATCTCAATGCCGGCGATGGTGTGATCGAACGCATCGCGCGGGCGCATGGCGTCACCGAAGCGCAGGTGATCCTGCGATGGCATATCGAAAACGGCACGATCATCATTCCCAAGTCGGTGCATGCGGACCGGCAGCGGCAGAATCTCGACCTGTTCGGTTTCGTGCTTGACCCGGACGAGCATGCGGCCATCGACGCGTTGGATGGGCCGACGCGTGCGGGACATGATCCGATGACGTTTACGTCTGCGTGACTCGCGTTTCCGCAGGCAGCATTTCAATGCCAACGGGCTAGCGGAACGTATTGCGATTCTGCTGGTCGTGGCGGTGGTCGCCTGCATTTCGATCGGTCTGCTCATGCCGAAGGTCAACCCGACCGTCGGCGAGATGACGGGCGAGTATGTGGCGACTGGCAGCGCGGCGGAAACATTGCAATCGTTGACAATCGACGACCAGCCCAGCCGGGCCGGGTACGACCGCGATTCATTCGGTTTCCGGCAGACCGATGACGATGGCAACGGTTGCGATGTGCGCGAGGACGTGTTGGCGCGCGATTTGACGGATGTGCGGTATATAGCGGGTTCTGGTTCTAGCTCTGATTCTGGTTCCGGGTCCGGCGCCGGCTGCAAGGTGAAGTCGGGTGTGCTGTCCGACCCGTACACCGGTACGACGATCCGGTTCACGCGCGGAGTGAAAACGTCGTCAGCGGTGCAGATCGACCATGTGGTGGCGTTGGAGAACGCGTGGCAGTCGGGTGCGAACCAGTGGGACCGTACGAAGCGGTACCGGTTCGGCAACGACATGTACAACCTGCTGGCGGTGGACGGGCCTGCCAATCAGGAGAAGGGTTCCGCGTCGGCCGCGTACTGGCTGCCGACGAACGGCGCATACCGTTGCGATTACGTGGCCCGGCAGATCGGCGTGAAAGCCAAGTACGGGCTGACCGTCACGACGAAGGAGAAGCGGGCGATGCTGTCCGTACTGCGTGCCTGCCCGGCGCAAAGCGTACCGGAGCGGTGAGGCGCGTGGCAGGTGGCGGAGCGTAGGTGCGCGGTGAAGCGTAGGTGAGTGGCGGAGTCTCCCGAAATGTGTCACGATTCGAAATTTCGGCTGTTTTTTCGAATCGTGACACAAAACAAGCGACACGGGCAGTACCGGAAGAGTAGGTCCAAGGCCTGCTCTGGAAAGGGCGGAGCTGGCGCACAGATAGCGTGGGCAGTGCCGGAAGAGCGGAATCAAGGCCTGCGACGGAAGCGAGGAGGGCACTCAGGGGAGGAGAAGGCATGCGGAAAGCGGGAGCACTAGGCGGCGCGAAACCAAACACGCGACACTAGGCACGGGTGGTGGCGCGGGCTATGATGCGGGATTGGGTGGTGATGAGCTCCGGTTCCAACGTACGGCTGCCGTCGATGCGGTTGATGATGCGGCTGGCCGCGGTCGG
>OIEN01001080.1_pt1 | contig 13387 bp, 13 predicted proteins | sample 1581741 | NCBI WGS metagenome assembly OIEN01 (sample SAMN01760944, study PRJEB22395) | human gut metagenome | reverse complement strand
CTCCTGGGTGGGAGTCTGCGTGGGAGCCTGGGTCGGCACAGTAGTGGGCTCCGCAGTAGGAGTGACAACGTGTCCACCGTTGCCACCATTGCCGCCATCCGCCCGGGTTCCACACCCACAGGTGTTAAGAACCCAGGTGTAAGCAGTAACCTGCTTCCCATTCAGCTCGATGCTACGGCTAACAAGCACCCAAGCATCGAACACCTTGGTGTCCATCTTCCGCGTGCTAAAGGTTCCACGGAATCCGCGAAAACCTTCACTAGGAAACTCCCGCGCGTTAAGATACCCGATATTCACAATACTTCTAATAGCATTGTGATCATTGCAGTAAACAGTCGCTGTGAATTTCTCGTCCGAAGCCGGGGCAAAGCTATTCTTGTAGCTATCCTCGACCTTGAACTCGAATTCGCTAAAGGTGAGCAGAGCATAACCATCCCTGAGGATAGTCACAGACTCTGGCAAGCTGTTGAGACCATAGACAGCGGCTACTGCCTTGGCACTGTTGTCCAAAACCAGTTGGTCACCGCTCCTCAGACAATCGTAGACATTGTTGGTGTCCATAATTGCTGCGTCAAGTCTCCACTGAAGATCGCCTTCGAGGGCAAGCTGCATCGCATCTTTACCCACAAAGTAAATCTTACCAGTGCCATCGTCAACTAACATCTGAGCGGGTTGCTCAGGGACAACGGTAGGCTCAACCAAATTGGTAGTCGTCGTGTTGGTAACCTGCTCGGTAGTCTCGGGAACCATGGTGCTAGCAACCACCTGAACACCGTTTTCGTCGTTAGTGTTGGCATATCCAAAGATAGCCACCGCCGCAATTATCGCCACCGCGATAATTATAAGGATAACGATCTGGGTCTTCTTCATAGTCTTCTCCTTTTTAATCTGGTCCAATTGTTCAGAGGTACAACCATTTTTCCACCCAACATATGTTAGGAGGCTGCTTCGTCACTATGTACTCTACCTCTATTGAGCACAAGAAACTCTGCATAAATAGCAACTCGCTCCCGCTTATCCTGTAAGAATATAGCCACATGACTATTATTCCAAGCAAGATATGGTAGCAAGATACCGATTTTTTTCCAACACCTCGTTGGGGAAAATATTTTAACAGTGTTTGCAGTACCTTACAAAGGTCAAACACCGATTATAAAGGGATTAATTTCAATTGTTATTATAACACATCTTATGTCAATTTTCAATAATTTATGTAAAATTTCCCATGTTTCATATGTTTTAACGTGTATATTAAATTTTACTTAACTGCTCACATAGTTTTTAGTTTATTTAAAATATTAATAAAAAATCCGAACAAGATTTAACCTTGTTCGGATTTTTAGTGCTTTATCTATTTGTAGTATTAATATTCAGCTATTTCTGTACCATCTTCAGTGATTGTGAAATCATGAGCTTTTCTTGTAGCTTCAACGATATCTGCAAATAATTCATGTCTCTTATTAACATCACTAAATGCTGTAGTTGTTCTTGAAGTCACATCTGCTGGAGCTCTTAATAAGAAGAAGTTAACAAGTTGAGCAACTTCTGCTCTTGTAATACCTTCGTCTAATCTTAAGTTTTTGTTCTTAGAGCTTACTGCTGTCATATTTAATCTTACAAGTAAAGTTACTTCTTCAATAGCCCAGTGATTGCTTACTGTTGTACCATTTACTGCATATCTTAATACTGGATCTCTATAAAGTTTAACTGAATCTTCAAGATTTTTAATTTCTAATCCTTTAACGCCATCATCTTCAGCATTAATCTCTATAAATTTAGCAATAATTTTCATAAATTCTGCTCTTGTCATTGTTTGATTTGGTCTGTAATATCCATCTGTGTAACCATTAATAATACCATAAGAAGTAGCAGCTATAATTGCTTTTTGTGCTTCTAAGTATGTTTGATCTAAGTCTGGATATACGCTTGTAACTTTTACGTTATCAATAGCACTTTGACCAAGAAGAATTCTTGTTAATACAAGTGCACCTTCTGCTCTTGTTATTACAGCATCTGGTCTAAATGTTGTTGCATTAGCATCACCATACATATATGGCTCGTGTGTATCTGTAATAACTGTATCTTCATCTCTGTAAATATAGTTAATTACTGCTGATTCATCAGCTACTTTATTAGCTTTTGAAATTGTTGCAACTGGGTAAATTTTCATAGAGTCTGTGCTCTTTTTGCTAAATACTTTATATTTTATTACTACTGTTTTTGTTCCTTCATATTCTTCTTCCATACCATTTGGATATGTCCAAGTGATTAAACCTTTATCATAATCAACATTTCCACCGTCTGAAGAAACTACTTCAAAGTCTAATGGTAATTCTAATGTAATTTTAACTACATCTTTAATGTTCTTTCCACCATTTTTGAAATCTACAAAATATGTAACTTTCTCGCCTATAGCATAAACGTTTTTATTACCTTTATCTGATTCAGAATCATTTCTTAAAGCAATTGCTAGAGACTCTAAGTCTTTATTTTCTTTTTCCCAAGGAAGAATATCTAATTCAGAATCATCTGGTTCTACTGGCTCAACGCTTTCAGGAATTATAAATTTATAAACTTTTTGTGTTGAATACTTGCCATCTGATGCTCTTTTTACTACTAAATATAAATAATGTGTGCTACCAGGAGCAAATGTTGATGGAATTGTTATTGTTGTTTTAGCTGATTTTATTTCTGTAAAATCGTCTTTATCCCATCTGTAAAGTATGCTCTCTGCTTCTTCAGCTGGTGTAGCAATTAACTCTATTTTGTCACTTGGTTCTGCTGTAGTAGTTGTTGATCTATCTGCTAATGTTTTACCATCATATTTAGCATTTACTTCTAATGAACTTGTTGGTTCTTCTGCCTTTTTCCACTCTAAATAATAAGCTTGCCAACCTGTTTTTGTTACAAGGCTTGCTTGTCCGTCATCTTTTTTGTCAACAGCTTCTACCCATAAAATTTTCTTTGAACCTTCTTCAAGTTTTGGAATTGTAATTTCAAAACTTGAAGCATATATCTTCTTTCTAGCTTCAAATGCTGCAGTTCTTTCTTCTTGACTTGCTCCTACATTTTCATAATAGTATGCTATAAAAAGAATATCTGCGTTTTTACTAGATGCACTAACTTTAACTGTTTCTCCACCACTTACTTGATAAGTTCCAGCATACTCTAATTCTTTTCCTTCTAGTTTAACAGACATAGATACGTACTCAGAATCTGTGCTTGCTAGAGAAGTCATTAATGGAAATGCTGCTAAAGCAATCATAATAACTGATAAAATTAAAGATACTTTTCTCTTTAAATTATTCATAATATAAAACCTCCTAAATTTCTCGTTTGTGTTTTTACACCACTGACAATATATTACCATAATTGGCAAAGAAATGCAATAGATATTATGTAAATTGTTTACTTTTTTTTACAATATTTTTTATTAAAATTTATATCAATAATACAAATTATTAAAAACAAAAATGTGGCTATGTTTTTTGAACTTAGCCACATTTATCGTGTTATTTAGAATGCTTTTTTTGCATTCACGTCACTTTCTTTAAGTATTGTCTTGCCAAACAAGATAATACTTCTGCCACCCCGTCTTGGTTACATCAGAAAGTCTACCATCGTCCAGTTTATCAACCGGCTCAACATACAAAATAACCTCCGTACCAACTTCTTCGTCAGGAAGACTAATCTCTACCCTGTCTCCAGCCACATCAACAATCTCGGTAAGCGGCCTGCGCGTGTCCTTTTCGGCAAAATAGTACCCAGTGTAGTCAATCTCCGAATTCGGCAAAGCTTTCACGTAAAGAACAATCGTGTCACCATTTCTCACACTATATGTGCTACCACTATACAGTTCCCTTCCTTCAAGCTGTGCAGAAATACTAACGCTATCCCCAAAATTAATATTGTATGCCTGCCAACCGCTTTTGTAATCCGTATTCTCGTTGTCTTTGATAGCATTAATAACAGATTCAACCATTAAAGTCTTGCGAGTACCGTAATATTCTTCAGGAATTTCAACTTCGACATAATATCCATCTTCTCCATTAAAATCGATAGTTTCCGTCAAACGTTCCCAAGTGTCTGCATCTGCCCAGTAATATCCCGTGAAGCAAACGGTTGACTCCCTACTAAAAGTTTCAACATCAATAGTAATACGGTCACCACTTTTCACGGTATAGTAATGTTCCTGATACATGCTGACATTATTCAAGCGAACATTCATGCAAAGCTTATCAGAGTTTTCGTGTCTTGTTATACTCTTAAAAGTATAAGTTTTTTCCAAACTACTCCCATCCGTGTACAATACTTTGCAGTATAGAGTATGCACACTGCCAATTTCGAACTCCTCCTTAATCTCTACATTCGTTTTAATTTCATCAGACTGAATCGTCTTTTTTTCATCTTCCATTCCAGTATCGAAAATGTAGGAAACCTCTTTAACGTTTTCAACCTCTGGCACTTCAAGAATTGCTCTAAGCATACCTTCTTCCAAAACAGTCACTGTGTTCGCTTCAAAAATCATCTCACCATTGGTAAGCAAAATTTCTCTTGCATCACCAGTAGTAGTTTCAGCATGTGCAACAATACCAAAACTCATGAGGAAAACCACTACCATCGCCAGTACCAATACCAGATTCTTGCTCTTCATACGAAGCCCTCCTTCTTGCCATACATGGCAAAACATTATTTTGAAACCTTTCATATTATGCCTTCTTTTAATACTTATGTCAACTTTTTTTTTGCAAAAATATGGCTAAGTCAAAAGACCTAGCCATATTTTTTAATTAATCAGAATTCTTTTCAAAACTCTGATTATCTTCAGAGTCATCACCCAAGACAGTTAAATGAAAAGTTTTAATAGCAGATTCTTCTCCATTGTTGTAAAGTACATTCACTTGAAGCTTATGGGTAGAACCAATGGCAAATTCAGACGGAATTTTAAGATCGTAATATTGTGCTTGCCAAACTTGCATTCCAGGTTCATCGTCCCAAGTGAAATATACCATTTCAATTCTTTCTGCAGAAGTTGCCGAAAGCCTCAAATAGTCATCAAATTTCACTTCAATATTAGAGCCATCATCCAGACTACAATCCGAATATGTAACAATAGTTTCCTTTTCCGGTATAGGAGTATCGTCACACCACACCAGCGTATAAAGTTGCCAACCACTCTTAGTAACGTATGAAGTACGAGAGTTGTCCAGCATATCAACTGGTTCGACGTACAAATACATCACACTACCAGGTTCTCTATCCGGAAGAGTAATTTGGGCTGTAGCACCTTCTGCCCTAATAATACCAGTGTTACTCCACCTCGAAGTTTTCTCATCAAACTCAAGAAAATAATATCCAATAAAATCAATCTCCGAATCAACCAGCGGTATACCAGAAATAGTAATCTTATCTCCATTTCTGACAAGATGACTATAGTTGCTGTACAGCTTTTCACCATTCAGCCTAGTATCCGCACTCACATTGTTACCCAAATTAAGAAAGTAAATCATCCAACCACTTCTACGAGTCTGATCTTCTTTGCCTTCATTAGTTTCAAGAACAGATTCGATCATCAATGCTTTACGCGTACCATAGTATTCCTCGGGAACTTCAATTACAAAATGTTCTCCATCTTCACCATACACTCGTTTTTCTTCAGTCAAAGCTTGCCAAGTTTCAGCATCTGCCCAATAATATGCAGTAAAACAAACAGGCAAATCTTCAAAAAAAGTCTTCACATCAACCGAAATAACATCGTTTTTTCTGAGAGTATAGTAATTTTCTTGATACATACATTCACCGTTCAAAGAGACATTCACACATAGCTGATCATAATTTTTATGTCTAGCTATGCTATCAAAAGTATAAAACTTCTCCAAGCTAGTTCCATCATTGTATTTTGCAGTACATCTTACAGTATGTGTCTTTCCAATCACAAAATCACTCTTAAATTTGATTGATTCTGTGATATTGTCAGTCATAGTCGTGCTATATTCATTCTCTAAACCTTCATCAAATACGTAAGAGAGTTCTTTAATCTCATCCACCGGTGTAGCCTTGAGATAGATACTATACAAACCTTCTTCCAAAACATTTACCGTATCTTCTTCAAAAGTCCTTTCGCCGTCGGTAAGCAAAATGTCTTTTGCGTTACCAGTCGTGGTTTCAGCATGTGCTACGATGCCAAAACTCATGAGCAGTACCATCGCGAGTGCTAGTGCCAGTGACAGACTCTTACGCTTCATATAGAAGTCCTCCTTTTATTTGCCATACATGGCAAAATATTTTTTTGAAACCTTGTACATTATATATTTAATTGGGTAATTATGTCAATATAATTTACATAAATTTATTTTTCTTCTTTTTGTCCCTTTTTGAAAGCCGAAAAGGTATTATTTTTTATGTATTAAATATTATTTGAAATTGATTTTGCCAAAATGCAAATTTATGTAAATCGTTTTCGTAGATTAGCCTATTTAGTATTCTTTTTTATAGAGTAAAAAGCAAAAAACTTAATATAGAACACTCTACAGCATGAAAAATCCCCATGAATTAAATCATGAGGATTTGTAATCAAGTTATTTATTACCCATTTGGCTTTCTGCTTGATGAATCATTTTCTTAACCATGTTACCACCGATTGTACCAGCTTGTCTTGAAGTTAAGTCACCATTGTAACCTTGCTTTAAGTTAACACCAACTTCACTTGCAACTTCCATTTTGAATTTGTTCATAGCCTCTTTAGCACCAGGAACTTCGATCTTGTTTGATCTTGCCATCTTATATTCACCTCCGTGTAATTTGTAAAACACTTTTCAAAAAGACAATTCTCTATAAAAAGATAACTCTCTTTTCAATAATATGATGTACTTAATTTTGTTTTTTACACGTGGTATTTTGTGGTTATTTTTTAACTTTTTATGATACTGACAAGCATGTTATTCATATACATTCCTATGCCCTCAGCGGCTTCTAAAGGATAAGATAAATCTATCATTAATTTTAGATTTTCTAAATTTATGAAATAAAAATATTGTATTTTATGTATTTCGTTTTCTGTGTACATTTTAGAATATGCTTTTTCAAAAATCGTACCATCTCCAGAAAGCTCTTCTAAAGCTTTGTCCTTATTTATCTTTTTTATAGCTTTATCATATTCTTTTTGATCAGTTACATCATAAATAGTCATAGTAGACTGCATATCACCAGACGTATATATCCATTTATACAAATCATGATTTTCAAAACCAACATACTCAAACAAATCATAATAATAGGTCATCGAATAACCAAGTTTACTATTTAATCTTTTCGCATATACTTTTTCTTCCATTCCTTCAAGCATAATAAAATCTTCATAGCTTTCACCAAAAGTTGTTTGTTTTGGCAATTCGTTTTCACCAGAAGAAACAATATCTCCACTAGTCAAAATGTTATCGCCACTTTCTATGATATTATTAGGCATCTCTTCCTTCATGAAGATAGTTCCTACTTTTATTGTCTTTTGCTTATCTAATGTTTCAATTCGTATAATCTTATAGCCAAGTCCAGTGTCGACTTTGGCACTAAAATCTATTCCATCTATAATCTTGTGTGCAAACGTAAAAATAGGTTCACACTCATTATGAACTCTTGTTGTATCTACCATGTAAAATATTGTTCCCAATATAACGACAAGTATCACCAAACCTAAAAATATCTTTAAAAAATTTTTCATGTTTAAAACCTCACTTAAATAGTAGATTAAGCATTATTCTGGTATTACCATACCAAATGTGCCATCTCCTCTTTTGTAGATTACATTAACTTCATTTGTTTTAGAATTAACAAAAGTTAAAAACATATCATCTGTGCTTTCTAATTTTAATTTAGCATCTTCTGTAGACATTGGCTTGATTTCATATACTAATGTTTTTGTAATTTGACCTTTTGCAGCTTCTTTATTTTCTGCAGAAAAGATATCATTAATTCTAACTTTTTCAGCTCCACCTTGGCTTTTTTCAATTCTTTTTTCTTTTTCTTTTCTTAGTTGTCTTTCAGCTCTATCTAAAGCTAAATCGATTGCAGCATAAAAATCTGCATTTCTTTCTTCAACTCTTAAAAATTCTCCATCATGATTAATTTGAATTTCAGCAATTTGATCTTCTCTTTCAACACTACAAACAACGTTTACATCAGTGTTTTTACCTTCAAATTTTTCTAACCTTTCTAATCTTTTCTCGATGTAATCTTTCATCGCATCTGTTACTTCAATACTTCTTCCAGTAATTTTGATATTCATAATAAAAATCCTCCTCTTTCTAAATAATAAAACTACTTATTACTGCGTATGAAATAAACGCAAAATGTAAAACTATAAAAAGTGGTACACAAATTGTAAATTTCTTATGAAGCGTTTTATGTTTATATTTGTACATTGCATAATACATTCCAAGAGCACCACCAGCTAGAGCTACTACAAGCAATGTCGACTCTCTTATTCTTCTTTTTTCTTCCTTTGCATACTGCTTGTCCCTCTTCATTAAAATTATAGCAATAATATTTAACACTAAAAACCAAACGCCAATAGTAATGAATTCATTTGAAAGGGTAAAAGTTACAAGTAGTTTTGCAACCGTAAGTATTGCATTCATAATCGCTTTTAATATTTTATCTATAAAAGTATCCTGTCCTCCTAGCAATCCTATCACCTCATATCCACATTTAAGTAATTACAAATAAATTCTATACTAAACGAATTATTTTTGCAAGTGATTATTTGTTTTATTTAGGAAACATACACATTATTTTCACATAAAAAGTGCTACAAAAAAGAAGTCATGTAAGTTAAAAATGAGAGCCATCTTTTTGTAGCACAATTTTTTCTATAATTTATCTTGTAAAATCATCTAGTGAAACCAATTCATAGCCACGATTTCTCATTTCATCTATTGCATCTGCTAAAACAGCTGCATTGTCTTTTGAAACAGCATGAAGAAGCATTACACTTCCATTATGAAGATTATTATAAATCATCTTTTTAGCATAGTCCGTTCCTTTTTGATTATTTCTATCCCAGTCATCATATGCGGCACTCCAAAGTACTGTTCTATAGCCCAAATCCAAGCTTAACTTTACAGTTCTTTCACTAAACTCACCCTTTGGTGGTCTTAAATATTTCATCTCATAATTATAATTTTCTAACATATAATTGTGAAGATCCATAATCTCCTTTGCAAGCTTTGTGTCATCAGTTACTTCTGGCATAGATGGATGATTAACTGTGTGATTACCAATTATCATACCTTCATCAACCATCCTTTGAATCAATTCAGGATTTTGCTTAACGTATGGCATCGTAACAAAAAATACAGCCGTAACATCTTTCTCTTTTAACACATCAAGAATCTTACCAGTATATCCATTTTCATATCCCTCATCAAAAGTAAGATAAATTACTGGCTCTTCCGTATTTCCTATATATATTCCTTCATAATCATCCAAAACCTTAGCATGAGGTCCATAAAACTCAGGAGTCTTGCCAGCAGGTTTTCTTACAAATCCCCAGGCGTTTTTCTTATTATCATAAGATGAATATGCTCCAGCCATAGTTTCAATCTTTTCAGTCTGAGCCTCACCAGAAACTTTAGAAACATCTTCTTTTACAGCTTGATTAGTCTCTTCAATTTTGTCAGCATTTTTAACATCATCATCTAATTCTTTCGTATCATTTTCTACTAAAACTTCCTTTTCTCCACTTGTAGGCAAGCCTTGAATCTGGTCGTTAAGTGGTTCATTTATATTATCACCACTACCAACGTCATTACTATTCAAAGATTTATGATATCCAACTGAAATCAATATAAGAACAACAATTACAAAAAGTATCCAAAATATTTTTTTCAAATCACGCACCTCCGACTATTATTATACCATAAAGTTACAGTATGCAAATCCATTTTAAAAAGAATTTATTAACGGAGAAAAAAGTGCAACATCTGCACTTTTCCCCATCAATAATTTATCACAACGATTTTATATGTAAATTCTCGGGCTCAACCTTTAGCTCTCCCATAATTATACTTTGAATTTGTGACACCTCTTTATCTTCCAATTTATCTGCTCTAACAATAACATTAACACTGCCATTATTCACCATAATAACAACATCCTTAAACCCTTTTAACTTAATCAAATTTTCAGCAATTATAATAGCATTTTTTGTATTATTAATCTTCGTAATCTCTGTCTGAGCAAAACTCTTTTCTTTACTACTTATAGAAGCATTAGAAAGAATATCCTCATAACTTTCAAGTTGCTCTGCATAAGAATTTTCCCTCTCCATACGAGTAGTTGCAAAATATTCCTCAGCAGTCGTAACCTTAGTACTAGCCTCAACACTCTCAACTATATTATCTATATTAGTACTAACACTAGAACTATCCACCAAATATGCATCACCTAAATTATTACTCATAACTCCAGTCAATTCCGTATCATAATCCTTAGTCGGATCGTACGTATAATTCAAATATCCAGCAATTACAAGCATCAAAACAACAAGCGATGCTAATATCTGATTTTTCTTAATTACACTAACTTTAAAATTCATCATTCTTCCTCACTTTCTTTATTACTTTGCAAAAACCTGAATACGATGTGCCGAAATATTTACTACAGCCTCAACAGCATTCTTAATATTTTCTTTTACAACTTGACTTCCAGCTCCCTCAGCCACAACAATAACCCCCACAACCTCCGGCATAATCGTCTGCTTTATTGCAGGAACCTTAACACTATTTTTTTCTTCATATATTATGCTTTGTTCATTTGCAACCTCTTTCGTTTTTCTAATGCCACCATTTTTATCCGACTCCTCGACAACAGTCGTATTCTCTTTTGTATCATACATTGGAACCTGCATAATAGTATTTGAATAAGACACCATTACATCAACACTTCCCACGCCGCTTATTTTACTTAAAATATTCTTCAAACTTTTTTCCAAATCATTTTCATTTTGTTCTAAACTTATCGATACCTCTTTTGGACCTTCCTTTACTGTTTCCTTTTCCTCGCCAAATAAACTATTTATCACTATAATAACTATGATTAACAGTACAAGAAATATTACAACATTTTCTATTTGTTTTTTATTACTCAAGTCTTTAAATTTTGATAATAGTTTTTCCATAAAACACACCTCTTATCTTTAACATTATTCTATGTAAATATTTTCTTTAGCTATCCCGTAATTATCATGCAAAATCTCTTTAATCTTATTTTGACTAATAACATCTGTAAGTCTTCCTTTCGACTTTTCTGCAAAAACATCCACTTTAACTTCTTGAATATACCCATCATTTGTTTCAAGACTCATATATATCTTAGTTGGCTTAAACGTTTCTTCATTATATTCAACTTGCACATTGCCAACTATATATCCACTTTCCTCTAGTCTACTTGTTATATCATTAACAAGATTTTTTTCATAAGTCTCTCTTACACTTTTCTCATAAGTATTATTTTCAAATCTGTATTGATTATAATTACTATCGGTAAGCTCTAATTTTTCGCCTATATCAACATTCATAAAACTTAATATTGGATTTATTAGTGCTATCGTAATTACAACCTTACACACAAAAGAAACATACTTTTTTGATTTGCCTTCAGGCATAACCATTTCTAAAATTATAATCGTTAAAGTAGTAAAAATAATCGTAGTACAAAAATTTGAAATATTACTAAGCATCATATTCTCCTTTTACCTATACATAAGTGAAAAATTGCTCATTTTTATCATAAGTGTAATCGCAATAATAAATAAAAACAGTACCATAATTAAAATCCCAAAAATATGCTTTATAGACTCAGCGACAGTACTCATAGACTTAGAAATCCTCTCATCTGCTATAGTGTCACATATCGCCGAACTCAAATTAAAAAAAGTCATACATACAAAAGCCTTTAAAATAGGACCTGCCACAATCATCACAATAGTAAGCATACCTATAATTCCAACAGCATTCTTCGTAATACTTACTGCGCCTATAACACTATCTGTTGCATCACTAATCAGTTTTCCCACAACAGGAACAACATTACTCACAGCTGTTTTAGCAACCTTTGCAGTAATGCCATCTACATTAGATGCCAAACTTCCTTCCAAAGATAGTAATCCTAAAAAAATAATCATAACAAATTCCAAAACATACATAACCGTTTTCTTCATAAACTTACTTAGACTTTCAACATTTACTTGCTTTGAAATATTTCCAATCAAATTTAATATCGTACTAGTCACAATTATCGGAATTACTAATTTAGAAACAATCACAGAAATAATAGAAATCAAAGTCAAAATAATCGGTTGCATTGCAATAACAGTACTAATATTTCCCATACCAATCATAAGAGCAATTAAAGTAGGTATAATAATTTCCATAAAACTAGTTAGCTTATTTATAGCATTTATAGAAATAGTAGTTATATTTGTAAAACTAGCAATAATCAAAACAATTATGAGCATATAACAAACATAAAAAGCAATCTCACTTACATTTCCACCAAACGAACTTTGAATATGTTTTAAAATAGCACACAAAAAGGAAATGCCAATTATCTGAAATAACAAACTTTTATTTTCTCTAAATTCTTTAAAAACCAAATTTGAAGCTCTTTTTATGATAGTTAGTCCACTAACTGTCATCTCACCGTTTCAAAACACTATTTAAAAAATTTTCATCAGATAATTCTGGAAATATGTCATTACTATAGCCTTTTACTTCAGAAATAAACTTATCTACATTAACTTCATCTGTTGCAAAAACATTTGATAACATACTTATCCAAATCAAGATACACAGCAATATGTAAAAAAACTTTTTTATATTCAAAAACTCACCTCACACAAGCTCCAATAAAGTCTCAATTAATGTAAGTAAAATCGGTATTGATAAACTTATTATAAGTACCTTTCCAGCTAACTCCACCTTAGAAGAAATCGCAGCTTCCCCCGCATCTTTGCAAACATTACTGCCAAACTCCGTAAGATATGCAATACCTGTTATCTTAAGCAAAATTCCCAAAAACTTACTACTCACACCAAGCTTGTCAGATAAATTTTTAAGTAGTGTTACAATCGGAGCAAGCTCACCAATTATCATAAACAAAATAATTGCCCCACCAATCAATGAAGCGTAAGTAGCAAACTCCGGTTTTTGCGATTTAACCATACTTATAACAATTATAGAAACAAAAGCCAAACCTATAACCTTCACAATATCCATAAACCACCAGTCCTTTAAATTTTAAAATTATAACTGAGAAAAAGCGACGGCGAGAAAAGGGGGGACGGAGGAAAACGAGGAAATGGGGACGGCGCGAGAAAAGGGGACGGTGAGCA
>OIEN01001067.1_pt1 | contig 13561 bp, 10 predicted proteins | sample 1581741 | NCBI WGS metagenome assembly OIEN01 (sample SAMN01760944, study PRJEB22395) | human gut metagenome | reverse complement strand
GCTGCGGGCGCGGGCAATCAGGTCGGCGGGGGACTCGCCGCCGGCCATGCGGATCAACGCGGTGGCCGAAGCGTACTGTTCAAAGCAGCCGCACTGGCCGCAGGGGCAGGGCAGACCGTCGCTGTGGGTGATGATATGCCCCAGTTCCGGGGCCAGCCCGGTGGGGCTGCGCCAGCACTGCCCATTGATGACAATGCCCCCGCCAATGCCGGTACCCAGGGTGAGCAGAATACCTGTCTGTACATTTTGCAGTGCACCGGAACGCATTTCGGCCAACATTGCCGCGTGGCCATCGTTAATGACCACCGCGGGTAGACCGGACGCCCGGCGCAGCAACGCAGCAAGGGGCACATCTACCCATGCCAGATTATCCGCCGTAATGGTTTCGCGCGCAGCGTTCAGCGTGCCGGGCGCACCGGCCCCAATAGCCGCAACGTGATACGGTTCCAACTGCGCCGCAATCAGCGCGGCGGCTTCGGCAGGTTCTTTGGGTGTGGGGCGGCTCCACTGCTGCAAAAGGTTCAGCAGTTCATCAAAAATGCCGAACTTAATGCTTGTACCGCCAATATCAATACCGGAAAGAAACATGGTTGAACCTCGATGGAGCGTTGTGGAGAATTAGAAATTAGTAATGAGAAATTTGAGGGTGAGCGGAGCGAAGAGAAAAAAGAATAATGAATAAATAATAAAGAATAATGTTGGTGGACCGCGGCGCGCTGCGCCGCTCAGGAGATATCAGGTTCGTTGTTTATTAAAACGTACCTTGGCCCACAAAACGTTCTGAATTCGCGGGATAGATGTCACAACATCTTTATAACGTGGAATAGGGCACTGTCTCGGTGGGGTCGGATACCCCCGCCCTACCGTAAGACAAAGCCTTGCACCATTCTGCAAATTGCGGTATAGCGTCCCCGTTAGCCGATGACGAATCTCATCCTCACAAGCAATTCTTAATTACTCATTGCTGATTTCTAATGATTTCATACCGGACCTTGCCGCGCCGCCAACTCCTAACTCCTCCCTCCTAACGATCTCGCCATACCCTCTCCACCTGCCATCCTTCGCTCCATCCCACCAGCACGGCGGGGTGGCCGGGGTGGATGGTGCGGGGCAGGCCGAGCAGGGCGGCGGGGGTGGTAGATGCCATCAGGCAGGCGTCCTGTGCGGGGATCCCAATGCTCTGCAAATTGCGCACTGCACCGTCCAGATAAACACCGCCACCGTCCAGGGTGCCGTTTGCGCAGCGGCTTACACCGTTTTGCACAATATAATCTTGCCCGGCCACGGTGTAGCGTCCATCGGGCAGACCATGGGTAGCCACACTGTCGGATACGGCAATCATCGCTTCAGGGCCTTTCATATGGTAGACAAGCTGCAAAGCGGCGGGGTGCAGGTGAACCAGATCGCAGATGCACTCGGTGGTCACGTTAGGATCCAGCAGAGCGGCGGCCACCACACCGGGGTCGCGGTGGCGCAGGGGGCGGCAGGCGTTGAAGGTATGGCACAGACCTGTAAATCCAGCAGAAAAAGCACGCTGGGCGGTCTCGTAATCAGCATCGGTGTGCCCGGCCTGCACCCGGATACCTCGCGCCGCCAGAGCTGCGCCAAGTTCCAGCGCACCGGGAAGCTCCGGGGCAAGGGTCACCTGCCGGATGACGGATTCATACCCCTGTACCAGCGTCTGGTACGCGGCGAGGGTTGGCGGCAGCAGCGCGGCGGGTGGCATGGCACCGGGACGTTCGGGACTCAAAAAGGGTCCTTCCAGATGAACACCCAAAATATGCGCGCCGGGCAGTTTGCCTGCGGCCTGCTGCTGCATGGCGGTTTGTACCACCGCCAGCGCCTGGCGCATGGTGGGCAGCGGCTCCGCCCCAAGGGTGAGCAGCACATCCGTTACGCCGTGGCACAGCAGGATGGTCAGGAACTCGGGCAGGGGGCGTTCATTCAGCTCCGGGTCAAAGCCCTGGCCGCCGTGGCAGTGCAGGTCAACCAGTCCGGGTGTTAAGGCCCAGACAGAAAAATCGGCCGGACCCCCGCCACCAATGGCAGTGATCTGGCCGTCTTCGACCGTCACGGTCTGATTGGCTAGGAATGTACGGCCCACCAGAAGTTTTTGAGCAAAAATTTTCATGGTAAGCACCCGTGTTAGTTAGGAGTTAGGAATTAGGAGGTAGGAGTTCATATGAATTAGAAATGAGCAATGAGAAATTAGGAATTTGTGGTGGAGTATAGGCGTATTACAATTTTTGATTGTCGTACCGTGAACGCCGGCGCGATGAGGGCATCGCGCCCTACAGGATGTTATATGGTTCATCACTCAGCTTTAATTATTCATTCAATTCCTAATTACTCATTCCTAATTGTTAATTCTGAATTATAGGTTGTTCAGCGCTTCCGCAATTCTCCCGTGTGTTTTTTCCAGTCTTGCTTCCGCGGTGGGGGCGTCAATTTTACAGAGAATCATCAGGATCGCGGTTTTGGCGCTGTAACCGCACTGCTCCAGGGCGTTGCGGGCGGCAACACTGTCGGCACCGGTGGCGGTGCGCACAATGCGTACACAGCGCTCCACCAGCTTTTCGTTGCTGGCGCGCACATCAACCATCAGGTTGCCATACACTTTGCCCAGCTTGATCATGGTGGCGGTGGAAAGCATGTTCAGCACCATTTTTTGGGCAGTGCCGCTTTTCAGACGGGTGGAACCGGTAATAACTTCCGGCCCCGGCATGGGGGAAATGCCAATGTCAGCCCGGGTGTCTACCTCACTGCCGGGGCAGCAGGTTACACTGATGACCGCTGCGCCAAGGCTGTGGGCATACTCCATCGCACCCAGCACATAGGGGGTGCGGCCGCTGGCGGCAATACCGCACAGAACATCCTTCTGGCTGAAATTCAGCTTTTCCAAGTCCTCTTTGCCAAGGTCGCGGTTGTCCTCGGCGCCCTCCACCGGGATCAGCATGGCGCGCTGGCCGCCCGCAATAACGGCATCCACCATATCGCGCCCGGCGCTGAATGTAGGCAGGCATTCGGCTGCATCCAGCACGCCAAGACGGCCGGAAGTACCACTTCCGCAATAAATCAGCCGTCCGCCTTTTTGCAGCGCGGTGTAAATCACATCCACAGCTGCAGCGATCTGCGGCAGAACCACTTCCACCGCTTCGGCTACTTTTTTGTCCTCCTGGTTCATCAGGCGGACGATCTCAAGCGTTGAAACCTCATCAATATGGCTGGTTGCCGGGTTCCGCTGCTCGGTTGAAATATGATCCAGTTTTACCATAAACAATTCCTCGCATTTGGCAGGTGTAGAGCCCTGCCTGCTGTGCGGCGGGCATTAACCCTTGACGCCACCGACAGTAAGGCCCTTGACGAAGTATTTTTGCAGGAAGGGATACAGGATGATGATGGGCAGGGTGGAAACAATGATAACGGCAGACTTGATGGCAATACCCAGGGAGGATTTATCCGCAGAGCCTGCACCATCGCCAACCATGGCAGTGCCGTTGACAATGTTGCGCAGGAACAGCATAACGGGGTACTGCTCCTTATTGAGGTAGATCAAAGAATTGAACCAGTCGTTCCAGAAGAACACCGCATAATACAGGCCGACCGTTGCAATGGCAGCGGTGGAAAGCGGCACAATGATGCGGCGCAGAATGCCCCAATAGCCCAGGCCGTCAATAAGAGCAGCTTCCTCCAGCTCGTGCGGGAGAGATTTGAAAGAGTTGATCATGATGATCAGGTTGAACTGGCTGATGCAGAAGGGCAGCAGCATAGCCCAGCGGGTGCCGGTCAGGTGCAAAGAGGATACCAACAGGTAGTTGGGGATCATGCCGCCGGCAAAAAACATCGAGATAACAACGATCTTCATGAAAACCTTGTGCCCCATCAGGTTGTCTTTGGACAGGGGATAGGCGAACATGATCGTCATCAACATAGCGATGGTAGTACCGCCGATGGTATAAATAAAGGTATTGCCATATGCCTGGAAAAAGTTGGGGTAGGTGAAGATCTGCTTGTAAGCATCCAGGTTAAAGCCGACTGGCCAGAACAGGACCTGGTTGTTGATGATGGCCTTGGAACTGGAGAAGGACAGCGCTGCCATATACACAAACGGCAAAAAGCAGACAAGCAGGGTAAAGATCATGACCAGGTTAACAATGGTGTCAAAAACGACGTTTTCTTTTGTTTTATAATACTTGCTCATCTTTTTGCCTCACTTAATACAGGCTTTCGTCCGTCAGCTTTTTGCTGATTGCGTTGGAGCCTGAAACCAGAATCAGACCAATGATGCCGCCAAACAGGCCAATGGCCGTTGCGTAAGAGTAGTTCTGGTTCTGCAGACCGGTGCGGTAAACCAGCGTATCAATGATATCGCTGACGCCGGAGTTAGACGGAGTGTACATCAACAGGACCTTTTCATAGCCAATGCTCAGCATACGGCCAACGTTCATGATCAGCATGACCATGATGGTAGGCATGATGGAGGGGATGGTCACGTGGAAGATCTGCTGCAGGCGGGTAGCGCCATCCATCTCAGCGGCTTCATACAGATCGCTGCTGATGCCGGTGATAGCGGCCAGATAGATGATGGCAGTCCAGCCGGTGTACTGCCAGGATTCCGACAGGATGTACAGCGGGCGGAACCAGCCTGGCTCGTTCATGAAGTAGATGGGGGTCATGCCGAAGACGTTGTGCAGAAGGTTGTTCAGCAGGCCGGTGCTGGGAGAAAGAATCTCGTTCATGATGGCGATAACGACCACCGTGGAGATAAAGCGCGGCATGTAGGAGATAGTCTGCACAACTTTTTTCAGGTGCTTATTGCGCACTTCGTTCAGCAGGATTGCGAAGATAATGGGCAGCGGGAAGTTGATAACCAGGTTTTCCAGCGAAACCACTAACGTGTTGCGGAATGCGCGCCAGAAAGCGGGGTCTTTCAGGAACCGCTCAAAGTAGCGCAGGGTCCATTCGGTGCCAAACATACCCTGGCCGGGGCGGTAGCGCCGGAATGCCAGAATGTTGCCGAACATGGGAACGTATTTGAAGATGATGAAATACAGCAGCGGCAGAATCATCATGGCATATAATGCGCTGTACTGCTTCAGGTGCTTGATGGTATGCGAACGCCGCTGAGCCTTTTCGGCCGGCGTAAGCTTTGCTTTTGCCTTACCCATGGATTGCGCTCCTTTGGTTGGGGGCGGCGCGAACCGCGCCTGCCCTTAAAAATAAAAGCAGGGGGTATATCCTCCACGGATATGCCCCCTGCTGAGGATCAACTGGTCAATATTTTACTTATTGTTGTCGTTGTACATCTGCAGGTACTGGTCAATGCTCAGGTTCTTCATTTCAGCAACGTAAGCATCCCAATCGGTGTCGGTGCTCTTCTTGCCGGTGATGAAAGCATCTGCCCAAACTTCAAAGGTATCGCCCAGCGGGGTGCGCAGGCTGGCGGCATCCTCAGCGGTCAGGTCGTCAAACTGCGGAGTGGGAGGTACGGGCTGGATAGCATCATCCATTGCAGCAACTTCGGTGTTGATTTCGGCATAGTTCTCGTCGTATTTGGACATTTCACGCTCGTTGATCCAGACCATCTGGGTAACGTCGGAACCGCAGCCGTACTTGAGCTGCATGCTCTTATAAATGCCGTCAGCACTGTTCACAATGTCGTCAGAGTAAACGATCTTGTCGCCGTCCATGGTGTAGGTCTCGCCTTCAACACCCAGGCACCACAGTTTTGCATTCTCCTCAGAGTAGAACATTTCATCGATGGTGCGGACAATGCGCTCGAAATCATCGCGTTCAGCAGTCTTTTTGGGGAACATGATGCCGGAACCGGTGCGGGACTTGGGCTGATGGTGGGCACCTGCGGGGCCTTCCAGCGGTGCATACATCTGCAGTTTAAAGCCGTCGATCTCGCTGGCAGCTTCCACGCCGCCGATCTGGTCATAGTAAGCGTAGGTGGCCATGGAAGAACCGGTAGCCAACTTCTGGCTCCACTTATCACCATCAATGGGGTCAGCCATTTCGGGGTCAAGCAGGCCTTCGGAGTAGAGCTTGCTCAGGAATGCGAAGTATTCTTTGCACTTATCATCAATTGCGCCAGCAAAGAAATCCTTGTTGTCGTAATCATAGCTCAAAACGTAAGAGCCATCGGCGCTGTTTTTGCCCACGCTGATGCCGAAGGAAGGCATCGTCATACGGAACAGAACGCGGGGGCCAGCCAGAATGGTGAGCGGGTAAGAATCGGGATAATCAGCTTTGTAAGCCTTCAGGATCTCGTACAGGTCATCAAAGGTCTTGGGGGCTTCCAGACCCTTGGATTCCAGATAATCCTCACGCAGGATCAGGCCGCCGTCGTAGAACGGCTTATCGGTCAAAGACGGCATATAGTAGCGCTTGCCGTCCTGCAGGTTCAGCATATCCACATCGTCCTGCAGGTCCATTTCCTCAACGCGGGCGTTGAAGTTGGGGGTCCAGTCGCTGTAGTCGCTGATGGGAACCAGAGCGCCGTTCAGAGCCAAAGAAGCATTCTCACCGGTGGTGGACTGGTACAGGATGACATCGGGAACGTTCTCGCCGGTATTCAGTGCCAGAGAAACCTTGGTAGAGTAGTCCGCAATGGGAATGGCCTCAACGTCCAGGTTGACGTTACAGCGCTTCTGCACTTCGGTAAAGGTGAGCCAGTCTTCTTTATAAGGAAGGGTAGCATTATCCGACAGATAAATTCGGATGTTGATGGGGTCCTCATTGGAGTAATCCGGGGTGCCGGATTCGGTGGAAGCGGCAGTGGAATCTGCGGTAGACTCAGCTGCGCTGGAAGCGACCGCGGAAGAACCGCTGCTTCCACAGGCGGCCAAAGTGCCTGCTGCCATGCAGGCGGCCAAAGCCATGGCCAAGGTACGGCTGACTGACTTTTTCATGGGGTATCCTCCTTAATATGGTTTCTCTTTTTATAATGCCGCTATCAGGGTTGCAAGCGAAAGCGGCGTGTTCCACAAAAATGGGTAAACCAAGGCCAATACTGCCTTGCGCCCCGGTTACCCGGCAACAAATACCCCGCGGCTGGCTGCCACACGAAGACGGTCTCGAACTATTGTTTCTCAAATTTCATGTTTACCGGAATATTTGTTTCAATATCTGTATCATACGCCAAACCTGCCCCATCGTCAATACATTTGTGATAAATTCATGATTATTTACAAACAAGTGTGTGAAAGTTTGGAGAAAACGGAAAATAGCAAGTTTGACGAAAGAAAATTAGGCAGAGAGACCGTTAGGAGTTGGGCGCGAAAAAAAGAATAAGTAATAAAGAATAATGAATCATTATGGTGGACCGCGGCGCAGAAGCGCCGCTCAGTAAATATTGGGTTTGATGTTATTTGAAAAGCAGCTGCAAAGTATATCGATCGTGCGGCACGATGCGGGCATCGTTATGGGCGGGCTTTGCTGAATTGTTAGCTGTAAAATGGAGAGGGTAGAAATGTGCCTCATTACTAATTTCGCTAAAGGCAGGTTTAGCGAAATATAGAGCAGGGTAAGTAACACCCTATCAGAACTCATTCAAACACTGTATTTTGTTCAGCAATGCGAGTCACGCCAGCCACTTACCGAATGGCTTCCTTAAATAAAATAGATTGGTCCTTCACCTTAAGTAGATCTGCTTAAACACTTTTCGCCCGCCAAAACAGGTCAACAACGGCGCAAGCAGAAAAAACGGGATCCCGTGTTCCAGGTAAAATGTGCAGATGCTCGCCAAAATAGAGAACGGCGGGTTGTCAATCACAACCGCACCGTCAGGGTAGGGAAATGCTTTGTAATCGCCGCCAGGGTAAAATGGCCGCACAACTTTGGCGGGGTCAATCCCGTATTCGTTGCAGGCCCACTGCTTCACAATCTCGTAAATGGTTGGCGGCGTGTAGCAGTCATCCGTGGCTTTCTTTGGCTTAAATTTTTCTACAAACTCTTCGTATGTCTTGCTCTTCGGCAACTTCTTCATTCTCCTAAAAATGGGCATGAAAAAACCACGGTGCGCAGGCATCGTGGTTAAAAGGTCTATCAACAGGAACGGGGAACGGCATCTGAACCGTTCCCCATCGACTGGCATTTGGCGGGTGTGCCCCTTCCCGCATTTCTTTTGGCCCAGCGGGCGTGTAGCAGCACAATCTCTACTTCAAATGCAATCTTATCCTACGCTCATTATAGCAGATTCATTCCTTTATGTAAAGAACTGGATTCTTTTGCATCAATTTTTTAAGATTTTTTTCACGAATCCGATAAAACGTCATAACAGAATTTTTGAAATCCGGGTTATCCGTATCCAGCACCAGGCGCAGCACCGCATTCAAATTGGTGTCAGGAAGTCTCTTTACGGCAAATACAGTACCCACATTTTTGACATCTTGAATCAGAATGTCCGGGGATAGAATGGATTCACGGCCATACTGCTCAAACAGCAAGTAATCTTCGGGATGGCGCTCTTTAATATGAGCGATTCTCTCATCAGTTACGACAACTTCCGTGGTCTGCAAGTGGCCAAACGTCAAAATAAGCGGAGAAGGGTCTAAGTTACCAAGAACTGTCAGTTCTATCTTCTTCACGCTCCCATCGCTGTCGATGGAGCCAAGTATAGCACGATTCTCCGCAGATGTAAAGGCGGCTTTTCTCTCCGCATGCACTTGGCGATCTCGATGAGTTTGCGTTCCTGCATGTCATAGTGGCGGGCGAGCAGCGCAGGGTTGATGTTGGTTACGCCGATCTTTTCCAGTGCCTTGCGGGCTTCAGAGATCATGGCCACCTTGTTGATGATGGGGCCCTTTTTGAACTTATCATAGTTGCCAAGGAAAATATTCTCAGCTACTGAGATGTTTGCAATCGTGCCTGCCTCCTGCACGATCATGCCGATACCGGCTTTCTGCGCTTCCAGCATGGTAGCGGGTTTCCACAGTTTGCCCTTGTAGAACATCTCGCCGCTGCTGGCCGGCTGCATACCTGCAATGATGGAAGATACTGTTGATTTACCAGAACCGTTCTCACCGATCAGGCCGCGAATTTCACCGGTTTTGACAACAAAATCCACATGGGACAGTGCGATCGTCACGCCGAAGTTTTTGCAAAGGTCTTTTACTTCGACCAAGGTCTCGCCTTTCTGTGTCATACCGTCCTCCTCCTTTTTCAGAGCTTCCTTTTATCCGGCGTCCCTTACGCCGTTCTTTGTATATATTATAAAAAAATCCCGATACCCCCTCCACCAATTTTGCGAGCGGTAATATCGAAAATGCGACATGATACGTTATCGGTTTTTTGATATAGCGAAAAGAGAAAACAGTTAGGAGGGAGGAGTTGGACGTGTAGAAGTATACGCGGCAGAATTTGAGCATAAGGATATATAATATATAAAATAGGTAGACACTGGGTTTTAGCTCTTGTTATAAGTGGGCACCGTTTTCCCTTTCTACTACCCGTGTATTGAATCGTAACAAACCTAATATCTCCGAGCGGCGCTCCGCGCCGCGATCCACCGCTTAATTGCTCATTGCTAATTCCTAATTCGTCCAGCACCAACCTTGTGGTGCCGCAAAACTCCTAACTCATCCCTCCTAACTCCTAACTAAACTTCCCTCTTCCCTTACTGCCCGCAATTTGCTATAGTTAAATCAGCCCCAAAGCAAATTTATTCAGGAGGAAACTGCCTTGATTTACAAAAAGCAATACGGCCACCCATTTGATACCGAAAGCGTGGTGGGTTCTTTTGTACCCGCGATGGAAACGATTCCATATCTCACCAGGGAACCGGACGGCTTCTCTTATGCCATGGACCCGCAGGATATCCTGTATGGCCTGGGTGAAAACATCCGCGGCATCAACAAGCGCGGCTGGGTGTACGAGAGCAAATGCAGCGATGACCCCAACCATACCGAAAACAAATCCTCACTGTACGGCGCTTACAACTTCATGATCGTGTCCGGCAAAGCCACTTTTGGCTTTTTTATCGACTATCCCGGCAAGGTCACCTTTGACTGCGGCTACACCGATCTGGATACCCTGCGGGTGACAGTGGCCGAAGAAAATTACGACCTTTACATCATTGAGGGTGAAAGCCCGACCGATATTGTGCACCAGTTCCGCCAGCTGGTAGGGCGCAGTTACATCCCGCCCAAATGGGCCTTTGGTGCTACCCAGAGCCGCTGGAGCTACATGAACGAGGACGAGGTGCGCGAGGTTGTGGCCAACTACCGCACCAACAACATGCCGCTGGACGCCGTGGTGCTGGATATTGACTACATGGAGCGCTACAAGGACTTTACGGTGGATGAGCAGCGCTTTCCCCATTTTGCAGATTTTGCCGCCGAGATGAAAGCCCAGGGCATCCGCCTTGTGCCCATCATTGATGCGGGTGTTAAAATTGAGGACGGGTACGATGTATACGAAGAGGGCGTGAAGAACGGTTACTTCTGCACCAATCAAGATGGCACCCCCTTTGTGGCCGGTGTGTGGCCGGGCCGGGTGCATTTCCCTGATATGCTCAACCCCGAAGCCCGCGCCTGGTTTGGCAACAAGTACAAGTTCCTGCTGGACCAGGGCATTGAGGGGTTCTGGAACGATATGAACGAGCCTGCCATCTTCTACTCCGAAGAAACGCTGAAAAAGACCTTTGCCAAAATTGACGAGTACCGTACCCAGAACCTGGATATTTCCAGCTTTTTTGCGTTCAAGAATCTTGTGGCCGGGCTTTCCAACAACGAAAACGACTACAAGCTGTTCTATCACAACACCAAACAGGGCCGCATGCGGCACGATAAAGTGCATAATATCTTCGGCTACAACATGACCCGCGCTGCGGGTGAAGCCTTTGAGCAGCTGGAGCCGGATAAGCGCATTTTAATGTACTCCCGCTCGGCCTGCATCGGTATGCACCGGTATGGCGGTATCTGGACCGGCGATAACCAGTCCTGGTGGAGCCACATTCTGCTCAGCCTGCACATGATGCCCTCCCTGAATATGTGCGGTTTCCTGTACGAAGGCCCCGACATTGGCGGCTTTGGCAGCAACACCACCGAGGACCTTGTGCTGCGCTGGTACGGCGTGGGCATCTTCTCTCCCCTGCTGCGCAACCACTCCGCCGCCGGTACCCGCAAACAGGAACCTTACCGCTTTAAGAACAAGGCTGCCTTTGCCGGTATTCTGCAGCTGCGCTACCTGCTGCTGCCCTATATTTATAGCGAGTACATGAAAGCTGCCCTGCGCGACGGTATGTACTGTATGCCGCTGGCCTTTGCTTTCCCCAATGACGCCTTCGCCCGCCAGGTGGAGGATGAAGTGATGATCGGCGAAAGCCTGCTGATTGCCCCCGTTTACGAGCAGAACGCCCGCGGCCGGTATGTCTATCTGCCGGAAGAGATGCTGCAGGTGCGGGTAAAGTGCAGTGAGAACGACCGCATGGAAACCACCGTTCTGCCCGCTGGTCATCATTACATCCCGGTGGAGCTGGACGAAGTGGTGTTCTTTGTGCGCAAGGGGCATATCCTGCCCATCGCCAGGGGCGGCGATAGTATTCAAAATGTGGCAAGCGTGAATTTTGCGGATCTTCGCCTGTTCGCCCATGCCCCCGATGGTGCCGCCTATGAGTATTACACCGATGACGGCGAGACGAAAGATTACGATAAGCCGGAGCATTTTGTACATATCACGCTGGACACGGATGGAAACGCGGAGAGCGATTGCGAGAATGTGAAAGTGGAAGGATAAGTTAGGAGTTAGGAGGGAGGAGTTAGGAGTTATCTCAATTAGAAATGAGAAATTAGCAATTAGGAATTGATATAGAGACAGGGCCCGGTGCGATTGTACCGGGCTCTGCCTTTCTGTTAATTTCTAATTGCTCATTACTAATTCCTAATTTTCTCTTCACTTTTTGCCCATTTTTCTTCAATTTTTTTCACTTTTTTCGTGACATTTCCCTTTATTTGGTGTATACTGATAGCAAGAATACGGCAAAAAAAGCAAATTTTGCGGTTTTGCACGCATCAATGTTACGGACCAAAACAAACGGAGGTTTCAATCCATGTATTATGAAGACAACCGCGTAAAAGACTTGAAAGTTGCCTACATCGGCGGTGGTTCCCGTGGGTGGGCGTGGGGGTTCATGATGGACCTTGCCGCGGATGCCCAGATGGAAGGCACCGTGGCGCTGTATGATATCGACCACGAAGCAGCCGAGCACAACGAGATCATCGGCAACAAGATCTCTGCCCACCCGGATGCGGTTTCACACTGGACGTATACTGTGGCGGATACGCTGCAGCAGGCCCTGACCGGCGCGGATTTTGTCGTCATCTCCATCCTGCCCGGCACCTTTGACGAGATGGAAAGCGACGTCCACGCGCCGGAAGCTTACGGCATCTATCAGTCGGTGGGCGATACCGTAGGTGCAGGCGGTTTCATGCGCGCCATGCGCACCATCCCCATGTATGTCACCATCGCTGAAGCGATCCGCGATTACAGTCCCAATGCCTGGGTCATCAACTACACCAACCCGATGACCCTCTGCGTGCGTACCCTGTATCATGTGTTCCCCAAGATCAAGGCGTTCGGCTGCTGCCACGAGGTGTTCGGCACCCAGACGCTGCTGACCCACATTCTGGATGAGGAACTGGGCCTGAAAGATGTTGCCCGCCAGGATATCAAGGTCAACGTCAAGGGCATCAACCACTTTACTTGGTTCGATAAGGCTACTTACAAAGGCATGGACCTTTTCCCCATTTACCGCAAATTTGCTGAAGAGCACTATGAATCCGGTTATGAGTACGGCGACACGAATTGGATGAACAGTTCCTTTGCCTGCGCCAACCGCGTTAAATTTGATTTGTTCCTGCGCTATGGCTGCATTGCCGCCGCGGGCGACCGCCATCTGGCAGAGTTTATGCCGGGCAAGACTTATCTGGAAAGCCCCGAAGCCGTGCGCGAATGGAAGTTTGGCCTGACCACCGTTGCGTGGCGCAAAAATGAGCTGCAGGAGCGCCTGGCCCGCAGCCGCCGCCTGCGCACCGGCGAGGAACCGATTGAGATCAAGCCCGATGGCGAGGAAGGCCACCTGCTGATGAAAGCCCTGCTCGGCCTGGGCGACCTGGTCAGCAACGTGAACATTCCCAACCACGGTGCCATTGCCAACCTGCCGTGGGATGCCGTGGTGGAAGTGAACGCGCTGTTCAGCCGCCAGGGCGTGCAGTCCGTGAACGCCGGCCCGCTGCCCGCCAATATTCTGCCGCTGGTAGCCCGCCACGTTTACAATCAGGAGAACACCCTAACCGCTGCCCTGACCTGCGACCGCACCCTTGGCCTGACCACCTTTATGAACGACCCGCAGGTGCCCCTGAACTGGAAGCAGGGCAAAGAACTGTTTGACACCATGCTGCACAATACCCGCGCATACCTTCCGAAAGAATGGAACGCGTGATGTAGTTAGGAGTTTTGCGGCGGGGCGAAAGCACGGCAACCTAGGGTGTATCTGAAAAGTCAAAAATTTAGGGCAATACCGCATAATTCTAAGTGCCGATACGGCGAGCGAGGTGCG
>OIEN01001062.1_pt1 | contig 13594 bp, 9 predicted proteins | sample 1581741 | NCBI WGS metagenome assembly OIEN01 (sample SAMN01760944, study PRJEB22395) | human gut metagenome | reverse complement strand
CTATATCAACTCTTTTGGCTCATTGGCAATGGCTGGTATTGGTGCTTCAACAAAGGCAGAAGGGTTTATCTTCCTGCCGGTAACTTCCTTCTCTATGGCAATGACAACATATATTTCACAGAATATGGGTGCTGAAGAATATGAAAGAGTCAAGAAAGGAATCCGTTTTGGATATGCTTTATCTTTATCAATCATTGAAGCAATGGGTATTATTCTTTTCTTGTTTGCGCCAACGATCATTGCATTCTTTAACAATGATCCACAGGTTGTTGCCTATGGTGTTGGAAGAGCACGTACTTGTGGCTTATTCTTTATGCTTGTTGGATATTCTCATATTGCTTCTGCGGTTTGTAGAGGGCTAGGGAAACCAGCAGCACCAATGGTGATTATGCTTGTATGCTGGTGTGCTGTTAGAGTTGGTGTTTTATTTACAATTGGTCAGCTATTCCATAACATCTTGCTTGCATACTGGATTTATCCAATCACATGGACATTATCTACAATTGTTTTCTATGTATATCTGAAAAATGTGGAAAAGAATGTTTTACCACAAATAAAGTAAATACTGATAAAATATACATAACAAAGGTTTGGTGATAATTATGGCAAAACGTATAACAACAGATACAGAATACTGGCAATTAAAAGATGATTGTGAAAAAGCATATGCTGCAAGTGAAAAAGAAACAGATAAGAAAAGAAGAAAAGAACTTCTTTCTACTGTAAAAGAAAATCAGAAACTATTAGCAGATTATGCAAAAAGAAAGAAGAAAGATACGCTTGCTTTGATAAAGAAAGAAATCAAACTTGCGAAAATCCGTAACAAGACAAAAGCAGATAAACAGATTTTCTTTAATATCAGTGATATTGAATCAAAGTATATTGATTTTACTTCCTTGAGCGAAAAAGAAAGAAATAAATTGTCTGTTAAAAAGGAAAGTATGATTGAAATGATGAAGAAGGGAATGTATGTCAAATTAAAAGATGATTCCGGTATTTATCAGGTTAAGCATAGTGATGATTATATGGATGGCATGAATTATCTTTCTACTGCGAGATATTCTGATGTTGCGGTACAGGATATTGCATTGATCATTGATCGTTATTACTACGAGTCAGAACTTTCTAGAACAGGACATAAAGTACACTAAAAGATATCAAGATGAAGTGAATCACTAAAAAAAGAGCTGTCACAATGAATGCATATGCATTCATTGCGGCAGCTTTTACTGTACGTGATATGGACTTTTCTTATAGCCGGATAAGCGTGTTACAAGTTCTCCATCACTTAATGAACTGAATGGTCCAATTAAACGGTCAAGTTCTTCTAACATTTCTCCAACTGTTTTATTAGCAAATGCTTCCATATGAATTTCTTCAAATAATTCATAAATATTGTGTCTGTCAGTCATTTTGTTTGCCTCCTTTAGAATCATGCGATTAAAATTATATCATGACTAAGACGATTGAAGATATTTATATTACATCAAAACAAGAGATGATTGATGCGGTCGATGCATTAGGCATTCTTCCATTATTTTCAAATACGATCAAAGGATTTTCTATTGAAGAACGTTGTGCAAAAGAAGTATATTTTTCTTCTTCCGCTGGTATTTGGGAATGGAAAGGACCCGTGATTCAACAGACAAAAAGTGCCTATGGAAAATTCTTTGAGAATAAGGCAGTGTTTGTATCTCCAAAATTCATCAATGATCTAGCAAACTTTAAACGAGACGGCTTTGATTTTGATGCTAGATGTGATGAAGGACTCGTGAGTTATGATACAAAGTACTTGTATGATTTGATTGCTTCTCATTATTCAGTACTTTCTAAACAGTTGAAAAGTGAAGGGGGATATGTAAAACCTAGAAAGAATGATCCTGTACAATGGGAAGCAAGAAAAGGTTTTGATACGCAGCTGACAAAACTGCAGAAGCTTGGCTATATCACCACAACAAACTTTGAATACGAAATGGATAAGCGAGGAGAATTCTATGGCTGGGGAATCGAAAGATACGCTACATTTGAGAATGCATTTGGAAAGAAGTTCAGCAATCATGTGTATGACAGAAGTGTAGAAGAATCATATCTGCGTTTATTCAAACAGTTAAAAAAGATCCTTCCACATGTGGAAGATAATGAAATTGAATATTATCTGCATCATTAATGAAAATGGAAAATAGTCATTTTTAATGATTTGTTTAGCACATGAAATAAATAAAATGTATAATTGTAGTATAAATGTAAACGTTATCATTAAGGAGTGAGTATTATGGCTCAAAAGAAAACTACAATACAAAAGAAAACTACTTCCAGGAAGGTTTCGATGCCAAAGGATCCTAGCTTTATCACGGAATATGACCGTTATCTGTTTGGTACAGGTACAGACTATAAAATCTATCAGAAGATGGGCGCGCATAAAGCAAAGCTCAATGGAAAGACAGGCATGCATTTTGCGGTATGGGCACCAAATGCAAAAGCAGTTTCGATTGTCTGTGAAAGAAATAATTGGGATCCTAAAGCAAATTACATGCTTCCTTTAGAAAAGAGCGGTATTTTTGAAGGCTTTATGGAGGGTATGGATTATGGAGAAATCTATAAATACACAATTGAAACACAGACAGGAGATATTTTATACAAGGCAGATCCATATGCATTCTCTGCAGAATTAAGACCTGGCAATGCTTCTAAAACTGCAGATATTTCATCTTATAAATGGAAAGATGCAAAGTGGATGGAAAGCCGTAAAGAACATACTGGCTATGATCAGCCAATGTCTATTTATGAAGTACATTTAGGATCATGGAGAAAGAAAGACGATGGCAGTGAAGATGGATTCATGAACTATCGTGAATATGCAGATGAACTTGTAGAGTATTGTGCATACATGGGATATACACATGTAGAATTGATGGGGATTGCAGAACATCCGTTTGATGGCTCCTGGGGATATCAGGTAACTGGATATTATGCACCTACCAGCAGATATGGTGCTCCACAGGATTTTATGTATTTAGTGGATACATTACATAAGCATCATATTGGTGTCATTCTAGACTGGGTGCCTGCACATTTCCCTAAAGATGCATTTGGTTTAGCTGATTTCGATGGTACACCAACATATGAATATGCAGATCCTAGAATGGGTGAACATCCAGACTGGGGTACAAAGATCTTTAACTATTCTAAGAATGAAGTGAAAAGCTTCTTGATTGGCAATGCATTGTACTGGTTTGATGAATATCATATTGATGGATTAAGAGTAGATGCGGTTGCTTCTATGTTATATCTTGACTATGGTAGAAAAGATGGTGAATGGATACCAAATAAATATGGTGGCAATGGTAATTTAGATGCCATTGAATTCTTCAAGCATTTAAACAGTGTCATTCGTGGCAGAAAAGATGGAACAATCATTATTGCAGAAGAATCTACCGCATGGCCTAAGATTACAGAAGCACCAGAACACGATGGACTTGGCTTTACATATAAATGGAATATGGGATGGATGCATGATTTCTTAGATTATATGAAATTAGATCCATACTTTAGAAAAGACAATCATAACAAGATGACATTTGGCATGTCTTATGCAACAAGTGAAAAGTTTATTCTTGTATTGTCTCATGATGAAGTTGTGCATTTGAAGTGTTCTATGATCAACAAGATGCCTGGATTACTGGAAGATAAATTTAAGAATCTAAAGGCAGGTTATCTATTTATGTTTGGTCATGCGGGAAAGAAGTTATTGTTTATGGGACAAGACTTTGGACAGGCACATGAATGGAATGAAAAAGTACAGCTCGACTGGTGGGAATGTGATAATCCTCTCAATAAAGACCTGCAGGATTTTGTTAGAGATTTATTACATGTCTATAAGAAATTTCCGGCGATGTATGCACTTGATGATTCGTGGGATGGCTTTGAATGGGTAAATGCAGATGATAGAGAACGTAGTATTTTCTCCTTTATCAGAAAAGACAGCACTGGAAAGAATGCACTCTTATTTGTGATCAACTTTACACCAGTAGAGAGAACTGATTATATGGTGGGTGTTCCAAATGCAGGTACATATTCACTAGTATTGGATGAACATGGACTTGTTACTGACAAGAAATCATTGAGAGCGAAAAAGGGTGAGTGTGATGGAAAAAAATATCATATTTCTTACCCATTACCAGCATATGGATGTGCTGTATTCAAATTCAACTATAACAAATAAAAAAGATGGCATTCCAAATGGAATGCCATTTATTTTTTGTTTACAACGAAATCTAGTAATGCTTTTGCACCTTCATCAATTCCATGATCACCTTTATCAGGAAGACCAAGGCACGTGTATACTTCTCCAACAGGAATCTGTTGTTCAAACAGTTTATCAAAAACCTGATTAATTAAAGTGGAACATTCTTTTTGCTTCTGCATTGGTCCGAATGGATTGGCGAAGAATGTTTTTGACAATCCTGTTTCCTGTGTTGTCCCTAATGCAAAACGTTTTCCTTCAATAAATGTAGTTTTTGCTTCTTCTTCATCCTTGAATAGATGCATGCCTCTTTGATCTGTATAATTATTTGCGTAAATAAAGCAGTCAATATCATGGTCTTGTGTAATAAGTTTGTAGTTCCCTGCAGGAACGACAACTCTTGCATTTTTCTTTTCGGGGTTAAAGAAAATAGAACGATGCAGATCTTTATATGCAGTTGCTTTTTCTAGATCGTCCAGTCTGACAAAGGCACCAATTTCTGTACCTTCTGCTTTTAAACGACCATTTTGATCAATATGAACACTACCCATATCATCAAATACAGTTTCCTGATGATCAATGATATCAGATGCAAGATGACTTAGAGCTTCTAGTGTTTCAGATTTACCAGCACCAGAATCTCCCATAAACAATAAACCACGCTTTGAACCATTCTTTAAGTATAGATTCACCATTGCACCATGGATTGGCAGCCATCCACGTTTCATCGCAACGAGATTATGCAATGTTAATAATGATTTTTTTGTGTAGCCAAAGTAATCGATTTCTTTACTTGCACTTGTTTTACCAATATAAATCTCATTTTCTTCATCATAGTAGAAGACAGTATCTTTTGTGTCATCATGATTACCAAATAATAAGATTGCATCTGGTTTTCTTCCAAGACAGTCTTCACTCCTGGCCAGCTGGAATAATCCTGTTGTACCAACACAGCTGGATAGATAGTCTTTGTGGAAATATGCATATACTAATAATTTACCAATCAGACAAGGGAAGCAGAACCAGTCTTCAGAATCGCCATTAAAATCTTCAATTGGATTATGATCATGTTCTTTAAATACATTGGATCGTTTATTTGATTTTGTATGAATGATCAATGGAGTTCTTACCATAATCGTATGAACAAATGCAATGTCTTTGAGTTTTTCGTAAGCAGATGGACAATTCCATTCATACTTCTGCATCAGTAAAGATGCATTTGTACCAGCATCCAGCTGTTTATAGACGTTGTCTCTTCTTCCAGTGATCTTTGCTTCTACCGTACGATAGAAGTTTCTTGCGAGTTCATTGATTTCATGATCTAGATTCATGAATGCGTTTGTTGCGTAGCTGTCTGCGTTCTGTAAATAAAGAATAGAATAACGATCCAGTGAAGTCCAGTAGCGATAGCCTTCAGAAATCACTTCTTCCATGATATCTGGTAATTCTAGATAAGGAATGTCTGCGGTTTCTGTATGAATCAACAGCAGTAAACGTAATGTACCTTTGAGCTTTGTTAATACCTGTTCACGGTCATTGTCTTTCTGGTACAAGAATTCTCTTAAGTCTCTACGATGATTTTCTAAATAATCTAAATATTGATTTAAAAATATATTGAATAGAGGGGAGTCTAGTAATTGGGCGGAAGAAGTTAATGTACCAGAAGTGAAGTTTAAAATCACTTCATTTTCGTGAAAATAACATTTTTCTTTCATATGAATTTCTCCTTTTTATAAATTGTATGTAAAGGGTTACATTTAAGCTATTATACAGTGAAACGTAATTTTTTCACAGAATATTCATGTAACAAAAAAAGGGATTTGTATATGGAAAAGAAAATAAATGGAAAAATATTGAAAAGAAATGATATGAAGTTTCAATACATTTCGTTATAATATACGAGAAATATAGGGGAAAAAGATATGACTAGCAACATGAAATATATTAGACAGCTTCCTTCACCTGAAGAATTAAAAGAAGCTTTTCCATTAACAGAAGAAATTGTTCGAACAAAACAGAGAAGAGATAAGGAAATTGCAGATGTTTTTACTGGAAAAGATGATCGTTTCTTATTGATCATTGGTCCATGCAGTGCAGATCGTGAAGATGCAGTACTGGAATATATGAATAAACTTGCTGGAGTACAGGAAAAAGTGAAAGACAAGATCTTGATGATTCCTCGTGTATACACAAACAAGCCTCGTACAAAGGGTGTTGGATATAAAGGAATGTTCCATCAGCCAGATCCACATAAAAAAGAAGATATGCTGAAAGGAATTATTGCTATTCGTCAATTACATTCTGATGTAATTAAACAGACTGGTTTTACATGTGCAGATGAAATGTTATATCCTGATAACTATGCATATTTAAATGATGTACTTGCCTATGTTGTAATTGGTGCTAGAAGTGTAGAAGATCAGCAGCATCGTATCGTTGCCAGCGGGGTAGATATTCCATGTGGTATGAAGAATCCTACTGGAGGAGATCTGAGTGTTATGATGAATGCAATTTCTGCAGCACAGGTAAAACAGAAATTTGTATATCGTGGATGGGAAGTGGAAACAGAAGGCAATCCATTAGCCCATGTCATTATGAGAGGATATGTGGATCGTTATAATCATTCTCATTCTAACTATCATTATGAAGATCTGATGGAAGTAAAATCTTTATATCATCAGTTTAATCTAGAAAATCCTGCGGTCATTGTTGACTGTAATCATAACAATTCTGGCAAGAAATTTATGGAACAGATCCGTATTGCAAAGGATGTCATTCATTCTATGAAATGCAGTGAGGAAATTCATGAACTTGTCAAAGGTGTCATGATTGAAAGTTATCTTGTTGATGGTGCACAAAAACCTGAAGAAACAGTGTATGGAAAATCCATTACAGATCCATGTCTAGGATGGGAAAAAACTGAACAGCTGATTTATGAATTGGCTGAAGAATTATAAAAAAACAAAAAGTCGCAAATTGCGGCTCTTTTCTATAGGATATTTTTTAGTAAATATTTTCCAACACCATCTTCACTGGAAGTATATTCTGTAATGTCATCTGTGATATCTTTGACATCATCCATGCCATTTTTCAGACAGACAGACCATCCAGCACACTTTAACATTTCAATATCATTTTCTGCATCTCCAAAGGCAATCACAGAAGAAAATGGAATGTTGTGTTCATGACAGAAATGTGTAATTCCACTGCCTTTAGTAACAGATGCATTCTGCAATTCCACCAAAGTATCATTTGTTTTGAAGCAGGCAATTTCTTTTGGAAGTATTGTCTTTCCTAAGTGTTCTAATTCATCCGCAATTGCAATGGAATCACAGCGATATAGAATCTTTCCTGTAGGCTCGGCATAGAGATCTGCATCGGAAGTGCAAGCTTCTACTTTACAGCTGTGTCTTAAACCACTTTGAATGATTTCATCGTCAATATATCTAGATAATTCATATCCGTCACGATACACAAAAGGGTTGGTTCCTTGCATATCTTTGAATGTTTCCACAATTGCTTTGAGTTGCTCTACTGTTAATGGATTATACTGAGTTGTTTTGTTTGTTGACTTTTCCCAGATTTCTCCACCATTCATTCCAATCAGAAAATCAAATTGAAAAGAAAGTTTCCATTCTTTGTGATGATCTTTTAATCCTTGCCATAGGGGTCTGCCACTTGCAATTCCTACTATCATTCCTTCCTGATGCATCTTCTCAAATGCCTGGATCGTTTCTTTTTGTGGGATACGGACAGTTCTAGAACGCAGTGTGCCATCAACATCCGCTACAAATACTTTAAAGTTCTTTTTCATACGCATTTAATTTTAAAAACATGAGAAAAATTGTCAATCAGTTCTGATTGTATAAATATAAATTGGAAAATTTCAATATAATATATGACATATGTTAGAAATCAAAGATATATCAAAACAGTATAAGACAGGAGATTTGATCCAGAAGGCATTGGATCATGTATCTTTAAATTTAAGAGACAATGAATTTGTCGCAATTTTAGGACCAAGTGGATCTGGCAAAACAACGCTATTGAATATTATTGGTGGATTAGATCGCTATGACAGTGGTGATCTAGTCATCAATGGTATTTCTACAAAAAAATATAAAGACCGTGACTGGGATTCCTATCGTAATCATACGATTGGTTTTGTATTCCAGTCATACAACCTGATTCCACATCAGACGGTTCTTGCGAATGTGGAACTTGCTTTAACCATTTCTGGTATTTCAAGAAAAGAAAGAAAGCAGCGTGCAATTGAAGCTTTAGGAAAAGTTGGTCTAAAAGAACAGATACATAAAAAGCCGAATCAGATGTCTGGCGGACAGATGCAAAGAGTTGCGTTGGCAAGAGCTTTGGTCAATGATCCAGATATTCTTCTTGCGGATGAACCTACAGGTGCACTTGATTCAGAAACATCTATACAGGTCATGGATCTGTTGAAAGAAGTTGCGAAAGATCGCCTTGTGGTCATGGTAACGCACAATCCTGAACTTGCACATCGCTATGCAAATCGTATTGTAAATGTAAAAGACGGCCATATCTTATCTGATACAAATCCATATGTGATAGAAGAAAAGTCGTTGCCTGCTGAACATAAAAATCTTGGGAAATCATCGATGTCATTTTTGACTGCGTTGTCTCTTTCTTTAAATAATCTGATGACGAAAAAAGCTAGAACAATTCTTGTTTCGTTTGCGGGATCCATTGGTATCATTGGAATTGCCTTGATTATGTCATTATCCAATGGTGTCAACGCGTATATTCAAAATACAGAACAGGAAACTTTATCAGAATATCCTTTAGAAATTGATAAATCTGCTTTCTCTATGACGAGTATGATGGGGAATATGGCAGAAGCACATACGAAAGAAAAATCTGGTGAAGTGAATGAAATTGATGTTGTGAGTAATATGTTTTCTGGAATGAGTCAAAATGATCTTGCGTCTTTAAAGACATATTTTGATTCTGGAAAGAGTGATATTGATACATATGCAAGAAGCATTGAATATCAATATCATGTTGAACCACAATTGTATTTACCTGATACAACAAATGGAATCAAGCAGGTCAATCCAAACAATTTAATGGCAAATAGTGGCATTGCCCCAACATCTTCCGTGTATTCTTCACAGTTTTCAATGAATGATTTTAGTGCTCTTCCAAAGAATGCTTCTTTGTATAGAGATAGCTATGAAGTCAGTGAAGGCAGATGGCCGCAGAATTATAATGAAGCTGTTGTTGTGCTGTCGAAAGATGGATCATTAACAGATATGACACTCTATTCATTAGGTCTGAAAGATTATAGTGAATTAGAAAAGATTGTTAAAAGCTTTCAGAATGAAGAGAGCAGTGATGTAAAAACAACAAGTAAAGACTATCAGTATCAGGATTTTATTGGCATTCATTTAAAGCTTGTCAATGCGTGTGATGCATATGCATATGATGATGCATTAGGTGTTTATGCATCGAAGAGTAATGATGAAGCGTATATGAAAAAACTGATTGACCAAGCTGAAGATATCAATATTGTTGGTGTTGTAAAACCAAAAGAAGATGCCAATATTCAGATGTTGTCTTCTGGCGTCTATTATTCAAGTGATCTTGTAGATCATATCATTCAATATGCATCAAATTCAGAAATCGTGAAGAAGCAATTGGAACAGCCAGATAAAAACATCTTTACGGGGAAAGCATTTGGAGAAGAAACAAGTGAACTTGATACAGAGCATTTATTTACTGTTGATGAAGCAGCACTCGCAAATGCATTTAAAATGGATTCTTCTAAAATTAACATTGATCTATCAAAGTATTTAGATGTTTCCAGCTTATCTAGCAGTGTGAATGTATCAGATCAAATGATTCAGGAATTGATTTCTTCAAGCTTGAAGCAGGTTTCTCAAGAAGAAGCACAACAGGTATTCATGAATCTTTTACAGTCATATCGCATATATATGGAAAACAATGATACCAGTGATCCTTTGAAACCTTTAGAAGAGTATCTTACAAGTGGCGAAGCAAAGAAGATACTGATGCAATCGATGAGTAGAATCAGCAAGAATGAAACAAACAGTGCATTGATTTCTGAAGCAATTACATCTTCTTTAAAAGATCTTTATACAACAATTGTGAATGAAAATCATGATTCTCTTACGGATTATCTGAATAGTGAAGAAGCAAAACAAAGAATCTATGATACGGTATATTCTACATATCAAAGTGTGCAGCTTGTGATTACAGATGATGATCTGAATGGCATCGTTAAGAATTTACTTGCGGGATATATGGCGAATGGTGGTTCGTTTGATCAAGACACCTTTACAAATACTTTCTTTACATATCTGAATACAAAAGAAGGCCAGGATGCATTGAATGGTGTTGTTTCTGTATTTGTAGATACAGATGCTTTATATTCCAGTGCTTCAAAAATGATCAATACACAAACATCTACATTGATTCAGGCAATGTCATCTTCCATTACACAGGCGATGAAAGCGATGGTTCGACAGCTGCCAAATGCGTTAAGCATTGATGCAAGTGCATTTACGAATGCATTCCAGATGAATATGGATGCATCACAATTACAGGAAGCACTTACGAGTATGATTTCTTCATCATCTTCTTCGAAAGAATCTAATTTATCTACATTAGGATATGCAGATGTAAAGGATCCAAACGCAATTGTGATCTATCCAAAGGATTTTGAAAGCAAGAGTGAAATCATCAACATACTAGATGCATATAATGAAGAAATGAAAAATACAGATGAAGACAAAGTCATTACATACACGGATCTTGTTGGAACATTAATGACATCTGTTACGGATATTGTGAATGTCATTTCATATGTATTGATTGCCTTTGTAGCGATTTCCCTTGTGGTATCTTCCATTATGATTGGTGTCATTACATATATTTCAGTACTGGAAAGACAGAAGGAAATTGGGATTCTACGCGCAATTGGAGCTTCAAAACACAATATTTCAAATGTATTCAATGCAGAGACGTTTATTACAGGAGCTTTGGCAGGAATCTTTGGAATTGGCATAACACTTGTATTACTTGTTCCAGGCAATGCATTGATTCATTCCTTGACTGGAAGTACTTTAGTTAATGCATCATTGCCGATATCTGCAGCAATCATTCTGATTGTATTAAGTATTGTATTAACTTTGACTGGTGGAATTATTCCTTCTAGAAAAGCCGCAAAATTAGATCCAGTGAAAGCACTCAGAACAGATTAACAAGAATGGAGAAAAACATTCTTGTTTTTTAAAAAAAGTGATGTAACCGTTATCATTCTGAATAAATTTTCAAAAAGATAAAAAAATCGAAAAAAATACGATGAAATCAGCACTTTTTGAATGTTATCGGTTTTCAAAGTAGAAAAAAATGTTGTAGAATAATGAGTATTGTGAAGGACACGAGGAAAAGAGAAATTATGAACAGACCTGAATTTAATGATGCATTTGCGAAAACAAAACTAAAGCCACATAAGACTTTCGGTGGCAAAGTAGTGGAAATTCTTTATGGCGCAAAAGACGCTGAAGGAAATCCATGTGCACCTAAAGAGGGTGTAGAAGACGGACATGGACGTTGGTTTGGTATTGAAGTAAATGGTGATTATAGAATGTATTCCTGGACACATTCTAAAGATGAAGGTGGAAATACAGAGTATGGAACTGACCATGAAGATCACGCATTAGAAGATATGGAAAATGACATGCTCAAGAAGAGAGAACTTGCTAGAAACGCAGAAATTCTTTCAAGAGAATATTCCAGCGAAGATGCAAGTGAAAAGATGGAAGCTTTAAAGAACGAATGGAATGCTTTACCAACATGGGATACACCAGTTGAAAAGGAATACCAGCTTCGTTTTGACAAGGCTAATGCTGAATTCGCTCCAAGAATGGAGGAAATCAAGAAGAACAAGGAAGAAAAAGAAGCAATCGTTGCTAAGGCAGAAGAATTAAAGAATGCTGAAAACTTCAAAGATGCTAGAAATGTATTGAATGATTTGAAGGATGAACTTTATGCAATTGGTTCTGCTGGTGAAGAAGCTGATCGTGCAATGCGTTCTGCATTAAACAAAATTGAACGTGAATTACGTGACAAGCAGAGAGAATACAATGCTACACGTGATGAAAGAATGGCACAGGCTAAGGAAAAGAAGGAAGCAATTATTGCAGAAGCTAAGAAGCTTACAGCAAATGTTAAGAACTGGAAGAATGCTGGTGATGAACTTGCTAAGTTATTTGATGAATGGAAGGCTGCTGGTAATTCTGGCAAGGATGTAGATGATGAATTGTGGGCACAATTCTCTAGTATCCGTAAGGAATTCAATGCTGCTCGTAATGCATTCTTTGCTGAAAGAAGTGCAAAGTGGGAAGAATCTATTCAGACAAAGGAAAAGCTCATTGCAGAAGCTAAGGAAATTTCTGACAAGAAGGATTATGGTTTTGATACAACAAACCGTATGAAGGAATTGGATAAGGAATGGAGAGCTGCTGGATATTCTGGAAAAGAAAAGAACGATGCTCTTTGGGATGCATTCAATGAAGCTAAGGAAGTATTCTGGTCTGCTAAAAAGAGCGAATCTTTAAAGAAGATCCAGAACATCATTGATCGTAAGAAGAATGAACTTGAAAGTCTCAAGAAGAAGATTGAAGATCTTCAGTTCAGAATTGAAATCGCTCCAAATCCTAATATGAAGGAAGATTTCGAAAGAGAACTTCACTTGAAAGAAAACGAAATGGATAAGCTGGAAGCTTCTATTGCAGAAGACGAAAAGAAAATCAGTGAATAATCAAATGAAAGATAAGGCTTAGGTCTTGTCTTTTTTTATGCATGAAAGAAATCTTTATACAATCTTTATACGTTTTAACATTCTTTAATACATTCTTTAAATGATGAAACCTAATATAGAAGCATGAAAGGAGTGTCTATGCCAAAGGGTTTACGTCATAGAAGAATTCATATTACAACATTCCAGTGGATCATTATGGGATTCATTGGTGTCATATTGATGGGTACATTGTTATTAATGCTGCCAATCTCTACAAAGCAGAGAATCGTTACTAGTTTCCATGATGCTGCATTTACTGCAGTATCTGCAGTATGTGTAACGGGACTTGTGGTAAAGGATACAGGCAGTTACTGGTCTACGTTTGGTCAGATGATCATTATTCTTCTGATTCAGATTGGTGGTCTTGGTGTCATTACGATTGCGGTTGCATTTGCAATCCTTTCTGGAAGAAGGATCAATCTGATGTCTAGAAGTACGATGCAAAGTTCAATTTCTGCGCCATACGTAGGAGGTATTGTTCGTTTAACACG
>OIEN01001059.1_pt1 | contig 13642 bp, 11 predicted proteins | sample 1581741 | NCBI WGS metagenome assembly OIEN01 (sample SAMN01760944, study PRJEB22395) | human gut metagenome | reverse complement strand
TATCAAGATAGATGATTGCTTCATTTTGATTTTCAAAGTTAACAATAATATCACCAATCTTTTCTCTTTTATAACCTAAATTCATTAAAGCTCCAAGATAGTCTCTATGTGTTAATTTTTCACTATACTTAGTGTTTTTAGGAGTTAAGTGTAAAAGAGAGATTCTTTCCTTTTTAAATTCTTCAAAATAGTCATTTAAAAATGAAGGAACAATAAAAAGAATTTTACGATCACTATTATCACCGTTTCCACCATCTAAAATGAAGTTTAATTCATTAGAATATTCTTTATTTAGACTAGGTAAGATTTTATTTATTTCACTTTGCTCACTTAAAGAAAGAAAGGAAGTGGAAGTTAAAATGTTTTCTTTACTAGATTTTTTAGCTAAATCTTTTATATGCGCAATAAGGTAATTAATTTCGCCCATAGATAAAATTATATTAGTTAGGTTGATAAAAATAAAATAAGTTTGCTCTATCGGATTAAACATTATAAAAACTTAGTTATCGCTTGTAATTTATTCATTTAAAATTTATTTTTTGACTTATTATCTGTTTTAAGAAAAAGTTTTAAATGAATAATGATGATAAAAAAAGTTGGCATAATTGATTCTTTTAGTCTTGTGAAAGTTGCTGATACATAGCTATAAAATCATCATAGAAATACAAAAATGTGATTTTAAATATGTAATTAAGGTACAAAAATGTGATTTTTTGCCCAAACTTTAAATACAATAAGTATTTTGGATAATATGTCGAGGCATCTCACGCTTCAAAACGCACATAAAATTTTAAATAATGTGGTTTAAATTTTTATGGCTTTCCTTCATTTTGCTTTATTTATTAAGTTTCTTTGACTTAATTACCTTTTTTATTTGTTTTTTTGCAAATATTTGTCTTAGATTTTTTGTTTGACATTAGAGTTAGTCATAACTAAAATACTTATGTTAGTTTTATCTAACTTACTTAGTATTGTCTAACTAAAAGGAGTGTTATATGAAATTTCTAAGGTTTGGAGTGGCAGTAATTTCTAGCGTTTTATTAGCAAGTTCAATGGTTTCATGTACAGAAACAGAAACAAATTATGAGTTTGATACGGTGCCTGTTCTTGAAGATACTAGACCATTAGAAAAAGAGATGACCACAATTACAACATTAAATGGTAAAGAAGTAACATATAACAAAAATACAAGAAGAATAGTCACTTTAAGTGGGGCAGGTGATGTACTTGCATTAGGTATAAGGCCTTATGCGTGTGAATCAAATGCAATCACTCAAGGATATGAAGACTTTTTTACAGAAGAAATCAGCCTTTTAAAATATTCGCAACCATTTAATGCCGAAGAAATAATGATGTATCAACCAGATGTCATATTAGTTTATGACACAATGGACGAAAGTAATATTGCAACTTTAGAAAAAGTAGCTAACGAAGCTGTAATTCCGATTTATTATGAAGATTACGACTACGCTAAAAGAATTAACTATATCGCTAGTTTATTTGGCTTAGAAGACAATGCCGAAATCTTGATTGATTATATGGACAATATGGTTAGCGAAAAGAAAAATGAATTAGAAGCTTTGAATATAGAAAATAAAACATTGACCATTTTTAGCTACTATTCAAATGGAATTTGTATACCTCCAACATATCGAGATGGATGGACTTTTAATAGAATTTTATATACTGATTTAGGTTTAAAGAAAAATGAAAAAGTTGATGAATATTTAAATGATCATACAGTCAGTGCTTATAATCCTATCAGCCAAGAAAAGTTAAGAGAATATGAAGGTGATTTAGTTCTTTTTGCTGATATTACAAGTGGAGCTGGAAATGACGATTTAGAAGTTCCAAGTATTGTTCAAGAAAATGTCGGATGGCAATCATTAAATGCTGTTAAAGAAGATAGAGTTGGTGTTTTTAATGCAACATACTTTGCTACAAAAGATGTTTTATACCTTGAGCACCAATATGAATTATTAATAGATGCTTTAAAAATCTCTGCAAAACTTAACTAATTTTTATGTTTTCTCTTAAAAAAAATAAAGAAATTACCTCTAGAAACTTTTCAAAAAATTTCCTAGTTGCTTTATTTATAGGCTTCATTGCTTTATTAGTGATGGCCTTTGTTTTTATTTCTTTTGGAGCAGAAGACGTTCCTTTTAACGATATCATCGGAAGTATTTTTAATTTTGATAGCGAAAATTTTAACCATTCAATTATTATTAATATTCGATTACCAAGGCTTCTTGCTGATTTAATGGTTGGAGCAAGTTTAGCGGTAGCTGGCGCTGTAATGCAAGGAACCACTAAGAACCCAATGGCTGATTCTGGAATTATGGGTATCAGTTCAGGAAGTGTATTTGCGGTTGTTATTATTGTTGTCTTTTTTCCAAATATTTCTAGATTAGGAAGAATTGGTATGTCAGCACTTGGAGCGGCTATCGTAACTTTTTTAATATACTTTTTAGCTTTTCTTTCAAAGAAGAAAATGAGTAGTGAAAGTATGGTTTTATCAGGAATGGCTGTTTCAACTTTATTAAGTTCTTTAACAACAGCCATTATTTTAAAAGAAGGAATTAGTGGAGAGATGATGCGTTACACAGCTGGAAGTAGCGCCAATACAATTTGGAATGATATTTATATTGCTGGACCATTTTTTATAGTTGCTTTAGTTGTTTCTTTTTTAATTTCACATTCTTTAACTATTATGAATTTAGGAGAAGAAGTTTCAAAAGGATTAGGAGCAAATACTTTTATTATCAAATTAATCTCAACGATTGTTGTTTTGTTATTATCAGCAATCGCCGTTGTTATTATTGGACCAGTTGGTTATGTTGGTTTAATGATTCCTCATATTGTTAGACATTTTGTTGGTACAGATTATCGATTTGTTTTACCTTTATCCGCACTTTATGGGGGTGTTCTTGTTTTAATTTGTGATTTTTTAGCTCGTTTAATTATTGCTCCTTATGAATTCCCAATTGGAGTAATTATTGTAATTATTGGTGTTCCATTCTTTATTTATACCTCAAGAAAAGAAAAAGGCGATAACTTTGAGAAAACATTATGAACTTTGTATTAGCCAGAAAAAATATTTCTAGTATTAAAAAAGGTGTTTATATAAATATTGCTTTAGTGCTCCTTCTTTTAGTTTTCTTTTTTGTTGGATGCAATGTTGGGCAATACAAAATGGATTTTATTACGGTTATTAAGACCTTATTTGGTTTTGGTGATCAATATAGTAATCTATCTTTATTTGAGTTTCGTTTACCACGTTTGATTTTAGCAATTCTTGTAGGAGTAGGAATGGGAATAAGTGGCGTAGTTATGCAAAATTTATTAAGCAATGATTTAGCTAGCCCAGGAACTTTAGGAGTAAGTGATGGAAGTGGCTTATTTGTTACTTTATATGTGGCTTTATTTAAAACTAGTTCATCAAATCCTTTATTATTACCATTACTTGCTTTAATTGGTGGTATTTTAAGTTCAGTTATTATCTTTTTATTATCATTTAAAAGAAGACAAGCTGTCTCTCCAACAAGAATGATAATGACTGGTGTTGCAATGGCTAGTGCTTATGGAGCCATTGGAACATTTACAATGTATATTCTTGATCAGAATCAAATTGAATTTCTCCAAAGATGGCAATCTGGCGAACTTTGGGGAACTGATTGGAGCTTTATTAGTGTTTTTCTTGTTTGGCTTATTATATTTGGTGGAATCATTTACTATAAATCAAGAGTCTTAAATTGCATAAATTTAGGATATGACGTGGCAAAAAGTTTAGGGGTAAATGTCAAAAAAGAATTTTTTATATTAGCTTTTTGTGCCGTTGCAGTGAGTTCAGCAAGTGTTGCTTTTGGCGGAAATTTCTTTTTTTTAGGTCTTATTGCTCCACATATTGCTCGCCGACTTGTTGGAACTGATACACGAGTTTTAATGCCAGCAAGTGGAGTCATTGCAGGAATTTTAGTAATTATTTCAGACATGATTGTTATGGGTATTGATGTATTTGCCAATATTCCAACAGGAACTATTGTTTCAATTTTATCTGTTCCATATTTCATTTATTTATTGTTAAGGAGATAAAAGTGGGAGCTATTGTTACTAAGAATCTGGTTGTAGGTTATGATAAGCACATTGTTGTCCCGGGTTTTAATGTTGAAATTGAAAAAGGAAAAATTACTTCTATTATTGGTCCAAATGGTTGTGGTAAATCAACTGTTTTAAAAGCAATTGGAAGAATTATAAGAAAAGAAAGTGGAACAATTATTATTAATGATAAAGACATTAAAGATTTAAAAACAAAAGAAATTGCAAAAGAACTTGCTATTTTACCACAAGCTCCTCAAGCTCCAGGAACAATTAATTGTTATGATCTGGTGGCTTATGGACGTTATCCTTATCAAAAAGGATTTGGAAAACTTTCTGAAGAAGATAAAAAAATCATTAAGTGGGCATTAGATGTTACTTATATGAGTGAATTTGCTTTAAGACCTATTGCTACTTTAAGTGGAGGGCAAAGACAAAGAGTTTGGATAGCGATGGCTCTTGCTCAACAAACAGGTATTATTCTTTTAGATGAACCAACAACATATCTAGATTTAAACCATCAATTAGAAGTTTTAGAGTTATTAAAAGATTTAAACGAAAAAGAAAAAGTCACTATTGTTATGGTTCTCCATGACTTAAATTTAGCCAGTAAATATAGTGATTATTTATTAGCCATGAAAGATGGCGAGATTATAAATTTTGGCTCTCCAGAAATCATCTTTACAAAAGAAATGCTTAAAAAATGTTTCTTATTAAATGGTGAAATTATAAGTGATCCTTTTACTAATAAACCAATCTGTGTTTCTTATGAGTTATTAAGAAAGGCAAATAAATAATGAAAAAAGTTTTATTTTTAATTATGAGTTTATTGCTTACTTCTTGTTCAATAAAGTTATTGAACTCTTCTTTAAAAATTGACGAAGTTACTTTAGATTATGGAAATATTAGTTTAAGTGAAGTAGAAGAGATTAAAGAAGTTTCATCTTTAGAAGAACTTTCTAATTTTATGGATTATGTTGCATATTCATCAAAAAATGATGAAGTAAAATATGCAAAATTGACAAATGAATTTAAGGAAGAGTTATTAGACAATTTCGACTATATTTATTTTAATGCTGGGCAACAAGGTATTTTGTCTCACAATTTTATTAAAGGTTATAATTTAAGTCGAATTGATGAAAACTTATTTGGTGTTTTTGGTTCGATTAATAAATATGGATTTAAATCATATTCATTAAAAGAAAACAATCATAAAGTAATAAAAATTGAATACTTCCTAAACGTATTAAATAAAAATAAAGAAAAAGAAAATAGTCTCAAAGAATTGTCTTTATATAGAAATAACAATGGGTTCATAAAAGCAAATAATAGTGAAGAAATATTTTATTTGTTGAGTCACAATTATTTTCCAGTAATCGAAAATAACAAGGGGTTAGAAGAGTTATTTTCTAAAATGTGTGGAATTGTATTTGCATTAATTGATGAAAATATGAGTGAAAAGGAAAAGTACTTTGCTTTATATAATTATATTGTTAACGAAAATACATATGATTATGATTCTTTTAATTATAAAGATTCTTTACATACAGATTATGAATGTTATTTCTTAGAGGGATCGATTTTAAGTCAAAATGCTGTATGTGATGGAATGGTGAAAGCTCTTGTCTCTTTAGCTAGGCTTTCAGGAATTGAAGCTTATCACGTTGGAGCAAGTAATGGTGAAAGTGGCCATGCTTATTTATATGTTAAGTTAGATAATACTTATTATTTATCTTCGCCAACAGATGGCAAAAAAGTCTATCAAGAAAATGGTAAAAAATATCATCTTCATACCAATAGTTTTTATCTAACAAACTATTTTACTAATAACCCAGATTGGGATTTTTATTCTTTAGCCCATCCTGAAATTATTGAAGAACTTAAACTAGTTGAGCCTTATGATTATTATAAAAACGAAGTAATTGTTATTAATGGTGAAACCTATAATTTTGAAATTAATGATCTTGATAAAAGTGAAAAGTTACTAAAAGAAATTAATGATTTAGCTAAAGAAAATAATCTTCCATTAGAGATTGAATTAAAAGGAAACATCGATGGATTTAGAGAAATCATTGCAAATCTCAAGGATTTTTCTTATTTTGTGATAGATAATGGCTATTTTGGAGGCGAACTTTTAAAGAGTTTTGTGTTTAATTATGCTTAGAAAAATATTATTAATTTGCTTATTTGTTTTGCCACTATTTTCTTGTTCATATAATGATGAAAAAGTTTTACCTGAAAATTTAACTTATATTGATGATTTTAAAAACGAAGATCTTCCTAAACCAAATTTAGAAATATCATCCAAAGATGAATTTAAATATGCTTTAGATTATTTAACTTTTTATGGCATTAATCAAAAAGTCTACTTTAAAATAAGTGATTCTTATAAAGATGATTTTTATAACATTTATCAAGAATTTTTAGCAACTAAAAAAATTACAGAAATTGCTGATGTTTTTCAAGTTGACCTAGATCGAAATTATTATGATAAATTTTCTTTAATTGGTCTTGAAGTTTTTTATAATAATGACTTTGCTAGTTTAAATCCTGAGAATCCAAATTATAACTCTATATTTATTTATGAACATGATTATTTGAAAGATTTAAATAAGAGAGATTCTAACTTTAATGATTTCAAATTGTATAAAAAGAATAATGGTCATGTGAAAGTATCAAATAGTGAACAACTTTTCTATGCTTTAGAAAATGACTATTTACCGATTTGTGAAGAAGATTCTAATGCAGAAACTATTTTTGAAGAAATGAAAAGTGTCCTAAGAAGAATTGCTGGGGATGATATGGATGAAATTACTAAGATAAAACAAATTTATAATTTTTTAACAAGCGAAGTAAGATACGACGTTGAAATTAGTCAACAATCTAATGCCGATATTTATAAATCAAAATCTTATTATCTTGATGGTGTCTTTTTAAATCGCTACGCGGTTTGTGATGGAAAAGCCAAAAGCTTTGTAGCTTTATGTCGTTTAGAAGGAATTGAAGCTTATCGAGTTACTGATTTTGATGATTCATTTAGTGGTCATTCTTATAACTATGTTAAAGCTGATGATAAATATTATTTAGTTTGTACAACGTATGGTTCTAATCGAATAAATGATGGAGAAAATGAATTTGTTGTCCCTTCTTACAACATGTTTTTAACAACTTTAAAAACTTGTTATCAATGGGAATATGATTCAGAAATGTTTGAAAGCATCAAAGAACAAATTGTATCAACTCCTTATGACTTTTTTAATAATGATGAGTTAGTTATATCTAATCCAACTCAATTAACAGACTACATTAAAAATTATCAAAGCGATAATGAACTACGTTATAAGAAATTTGAATTTATTATTAACGATTGTTCGGTAGAAGAAATTATGAAAGAAGTTGAGAAAACTTTTGAAAATAATTTCATGTTTCTAAGTGAGAAGGGAATCAATCGTGAAATATATTCTTTATTTTTCTATTAAATTGGAGGTTATATATGTTTAAGAAAAAAAGAAAAATAGTTGCAGGCTTACTCCTTTGTTTGAGTGTTTCTTCATTAACTCTTGTAGCTTGTGGAAATCAAGAGGAAGTTCCAAGTGATACGGTCTCATTTGAAGCTTTGTCACGTAGGATAGAATTTGTTGAACAAAATTATTTGGATAAAGCAGATTCCTATACAGAAGAAAGTTTTAATGCTCTTAAAACTGCTTTAGAAAATGCTAAAGAAGTTTCTGAAAAAGAAAACGCAACTCAAGAGGAAGTCGATGCAGCACTTGCAAGTTTAAATAAAGCTATTGATGATCTCGAAAGTAGCGTTCCGTCTTCATCAACTGTCGATGATATCTTAAATTTTGTCGACAGCTTAGCTGGAAATTACACAATTACCTTTAAAGATAATTTCTCTTCAGATGAAACCAAAGAATTCACATATTTATTTGATGGAAATGGTTTTTATGATGAAGAAAATAATTTTGGTGTAACTTTATTTGGTGACTATTACCATAGTTTTAAAATTGAAAATAATGAAATAGTTATGGATAGAGCCCTTCTTGGGGAAGAACTTTTACCATCATTTTTACTTGATGAAGGAAGCTTATATCGTTCATTACAAATATTAGGCGTCAGTGAACAATTTACTAGTTTTGGCCTAGATACTTACGGATTCTTTATGGAAGAAGCTGGTCAAAGTTATTTTGTCTTAGATAACGTAAATTATTATGATTGGTATCTTGGTTTAACTTATAATCGTTATACTTATTCAGAAAGCGAATTATCATCGATGTTTTCTAAAGTTACCATGGAATTAAAGGATGATACATTGATTGGTCAATTATTAAATCAAGATAAAGAGGTTGCGTTTGAATTTACTGTTACCAATGGTCAAAAAACTGAAATACCACACTTAGTTGAATACAAAACAAGTCAAGAAACATATAAAGAAAACGAAAGTTATAATCCAGCTAAATTAGTTGAAACAATTAATTCATATTATGAAGATGGAAATTATGGAGTTAAAGCTGATCTTTACTCAAATAGAATTGGACATAATGGCCAAACTCCTGATTTAACCGTATATAATCGTTTTAATTTAGGTGGTTCGACATATTATTTAACAAGTTTAAATGAAGGTTTGATGCTTGATGGCAAAACAACTAAAGAATTTGAATTGAATGATGATAAAGTAGTTATAGGAAACGAAAGTGATATAGATTTAAGAACTTTCAACCTATTTGATTTAATTTTCAAAAATATTTCAAATTTAACAGTTAAACCTGGAACAGATGAATACTTTAAAGATGTTAGTAATGATTCAGAAGTAAAAGAATTTTTGTCGACATTCTTTGATTTAGGTAATTATGGTAGATGGGCACATCCTGGAAAATATGGTGGAACCCCAAGTTATGGAACTGGTTTTGATTCTTATAGTTTAAGTGTAAATAGTGATGGCTATTTAACTATCACTTTATGGAGTGGAGTAAGTTTTATTGCAAGAGCAGTTTTAAAAGAATACAAAGATTATAGTGTGCCTGCACTTGAAAAAGATAGTTTTAGCCAATTAAATGCACTTTATGAAAGTGTTAAAGGTTTAACAAATACAGATGCAAAATATAGTGCTGAAAGCTTTAAGCATTTCGATAATATTAGAACAAATGTAAATAATTATCTAAATAGTGAAAATTTTTCAGAAAATCAAACTTATGGTTATTATCTTGTTTTGAATAACGCATATAATTCACTTGAATTAAGTGTTGATACTTCATCTTTTGATAACACAATGGATGATAAGATTTATGATTACGTCCAAAATACTGTTTACCCTGATGAATATTCTTCAACTCCAAACACATATTCAATGAAATATAACTATAACAATGTCGATGACACATACTATTACACAAGCAAATATACATATTTTGAAAATCAAAAGGTTGGTCAACTTGTTGCAGATAGTACAGTTTTTAATTATGAATTTAAAGATAATAAGGTAGCCTTGACAACTCCAGCGGTTCATAATGCTGGCTACATCAATAACTATCTTTCTCGAGTTGCTTCTTGTATTGGTAATTTAGGAATTATAGCAACAGAAATTGATTTAATGAGAATGGATAACTCCAGTAGTTTCTATACTGATACCACAAGTTATTTAGATTTTATTCCTGGAATAAGTGAAGAAGTTCATGGAGCTTCTTTTGAAGTAAAAGACGATAAGTTAGTCGGAAGTTTTTATAACGCTAGCGGAATTACACTTATTGATGATACATTATCTGATATTGAAAAGTCATATTTAACTAGAGGTGAAGTTATTGCAACATTTGAAATTGATGCAAGCGATGTAAGTATAAATCAAACTCTTGAAGAAGCATTAAATAAAGAACATTTAGTTGATAAACAAGATATTTTATCTAAAGTAAATGCTTTAAGCGACAGATTCAAAGTTGAAAGTGCAACTAGTGAAACTAGAGCAATTGTGGCTTCAAATTTCTATTACAATCTTGAAAGTGGTGAAATTTTTGCTGAGAAAAATAATAAAGTTTCCAAATTCACTCTTACAGCTGATTCAGAATCTGGAATGCCATTTACTATTTTAGAAGATGCTGTTCAAATTGAAGTTGATGGAGAAAAAGTAAATGCTACTTCATTAAGTGAAGTAAAAGGTGATTTAACTGCTGTTAGAGACTTAAAAGAAGAAAACTTTGTAACAAGCGAATTAAAACTTTCTTATGAAATTGAAAGTGATAAATTAGATTTAATTTCTACTGGATTAAATGCAGAAGGCACATCATTAAGAGGCCTTGTTTCAGAAAATAAGTTTGCAATTCTCGTTTATTCTATGGATTTTAGAGCTGATGATTTATTTACATTTGATAATACACTTACTGCTCAAGAAGAAAGTGATGTTGTAATGATTAATAACATCATTAATTATTTTCTTGTTTAATATTGTGTAAGATATTGATTGTATGAGAAAAATCGCAATTTATGGAAAAGGTGGAATTGGAAAGTCAACGACTGTTTCAAATTTAGCAAGCGCTTTAACTAAACTTGGTTATAAAGTTTTTCAGATTGGTTGTGATCCAAAAGCAGATAGTACAATGCTTCATTTTAATGGGAAAAGGATACCAACAATTCTCGATTCTTTAAGAGAAGGAAAAACTGAAGAAGAGGACCTCTTATTCTTAGGCAATGATGGTGTTTATTGCATGGAATGTGGAGGTCCCTTACCAGGGACTGGATGTGCCGGAAGAGGAATAATCAGTGCATTTGAAAAAATAGAAGAGCTTGAAATTTTTGAAAAATATCAGCCAGATTTTGTTTTCTTTGATGTTTTAGGTGACGTTGTTTGTGGCGGCTTTGCAATGCCAATTCGTAATGGTTATGCCGATGAACTTTATATTGTTACAAGCGGAGAAATGATGTCTTTATATGCGGCAAACAATATTTTAAGTGCTGTACGAATTAACGCTAGACCAAACTATGCAAAATTTAAAGGTCTAATTATAAATAAGAAAAATATAGAAAACGAAGATGAAATAATCGAAAAAGCAGCAAAAGAAATGAATGCTAATATCTTTTTTAAATTACCTCGTTCTAAAGAAATACAAGAAGCAGAAAAAGTGCACTCAACAATTGTTAACTATGATTCAAATAGTGCAATGAGTAAACTATATTTTGAGTTAGCAAATGAATTAATTGGAAAGTATGGAATTTATTAAGGGTAAAAACGTTAAAAAAGAGCATTACAATTCTTCATTTTCATTAAGAGTAATGAATCACTGTAAAATGGATTTAATTGTTGAAGAATTAGCTCTTATTGACAAGTTCAATGTTTTAATAGTTGGAACGGAAGAATGCTCTTTTTATAGTCGCAAGGTTAAGTTTAATAATACTAAAAGCTATGCTTATATTGTAAAAGATGAAGAACTTGTTTTTGGTAATTTAAATGGCTTAAAAAAACTCTTCAAGAACTTAAAAATGATTCATTACAAACGGTTATTATTGGCACATGTATACCATTAATAATGAACTTAGATATTGCTAGCATTCTTGATGATGGTAAATTTTTATATATCGAAGCAAGTGAATATAGTGGAGTTAATTCCCAAGATATTTTAGCTGATTTATATTGCTTACTATTTAAGGATAAATTAGAGTTTTTGCCTAATCAGAAGATGCAGATTATTGATCAAAAAAAAGTAATTGAAACTTTTAAAAAGTCTGCAAAAGTCCAGTTAAATTCAAAAAACGTGCTTATAAATGACTTTAAACTACTTAAACTATTTAGTGACAATAACTTTGAACATAATATAAACTCTTACGATTTTTACCATGTTTTCCCTTTCAAATATTACATTGAAAATAAGGAAATTTTTAATATTAGTGACCAAGAGTTAAATAAGGTTAAACAAATAATTTCTGAAATAAAAGTTAAAGAAGAAATAGCTATAAAAGGTGTTTATTCTTTAGAACTTGTTAACTTTTTAAAAGATGATTTAAAAATAAATAACATCATCTTACCTTATCTAAATAATTTCAGTTTTAATCTATTAAAAAAGACATTCAAATATATTAATGTTTCTTTTTCATATTTTGAAGATTCTCAAAATTTAAAATTAATTGATCTTAGTGAATTTGACAATTATGAAGAAAAAAATCCTTTTAAAAAGATTAGTGTAATTTTGGAGTATTTTAAAAATGCAATTTGTTAAATATTTTTCTTTACCAAGCGATAGAATGATTCTTTTTTATAACTTTTATCGTTTTAAAGATTTGGCGATAATTGATTATTCAACTGTTGGACATGGTGTAACTAATCTTGGAGAAATTCCATATCTTATAAAGGAAGAAAAATATTGCGATATTTACTCTTTAGCATTAAATGAAAACGATATTGCTCTAGGGTCTTTTAAAAAGTTAGAGGATGTTGTTAAAGAAGTGATTGAAAAAGAAAAAGTTGATGATATTTTAGTTTTGCCAAGCGCTTTTAGTGAAGTTCTAGGAATAGATGTTAAAGCTTTTGCGATGTCTTTGGCTTTAAAATATCAAAAAAATATATTTTCAGTCCCTTCAAAGCTAAAGAATTCTTTTTATGATGGTGAAATTAATTTTTACAACTCACTTAAAAGATTTATAACTACAAGTAATGTAAAAAGCAATAGTTTTAATATTATAGGCGATACTTACTCTGACTTTAATCTTTTAAAGCATGACTATTTAATTAAAAGAATTTCTAAAAAATATAATCTGGTTTTAAATAAAGATATTTTAAAAGTTAAATCGATAAAAGAACTTGGCGTATTATCAAAAGCTTCACTAAATATTTGCACAAGTGAATCAAGTAAATCATTATGTGAATACATGAAAGAAAAAATCCATATTGATTATATTGATGGTAGAGGTGAACTTGTGAGCTTGATTAACTTAAAGATAAAAGAAAAGGGGGATGATATCGTAATATACTCGAATATTGATGACCTAATTTTATTTAAAAAATATTTTGAAAAGAAACATATCGATAATATTACTTATATTTTAAACCATCCATATAAGGGTGAATTTGATTATATTGAAACTAATGATTTTGTTGAAAGGTTCAAAAACTCTAATTCATTGATATTATCTTTTAATGATATTAAGGATTACTTTTCAAACTTTATTTCTATTAATTCTTTTAATAGCGAATTCGACAGCAAGATTGACTTATTTGATTGAAAAATGGTTTTTAGTGAGTTGATGAAATTCAAAATAGTTATTTTGGTAATACGACTTTTAATCAATTTTTAACACTAAAATACGCCGTATAAACGTGATAAATTCACTAAAAATAACAAAAAAATGTGAAAAATTCACGAAAATACGCCGTATAAACGTGAATTTTATTGTTTTTTAAAACATATTATCTATATAATATAGGTATGTTTTATAGGAAAATTAATGAATCGTTAAAAAGGTGGAAAGAAAATGAAGATCGCGTTCCGCTAATTATTAAAGGCTTAAGACAAGTTGGAAAAACAACTACAGTTTTAGAATTTGCAAAAAGTAATTACGAAAA
>OIEN01001053.1_pt1 | contig 13715 bp, 8 predicted proteins | sample 1581741 | NCBI WGS metagenome assembly OIEN01 (sample SAMN01760944, study PRJEB22395) | human gut metagenome | reverse complement strand
CAACGCAGATGCCGTGCCGCAGCCGCCGGAGCGGTGCTTAAGCCGTCAGGCGGGATTGTGCGGTGTTGCCGTAGAAAGAAGCACGAAAGAAGCCGCAGGTATTGTGCCTGTGGCTTTTTCATTTTATATATCATACAACAATATTAGAATTGACAACAGGTACTTGAGTCGGAGAATGGTGAAAAAGTTTTAATATCGGTATCGGCACTTAGAATTATGCGGTATTGCCTTAATTCTGAAAAAAATTTAAAAAAGACCGACATTGCGCGGCGTATCTGCCTGCACAATGTCGGTTTTGCTTATTTTCTCTCGGCCAGCACGACTGTAAAGGTCGAGCCTTTGCCGGGGGTGCTTTCTATCTGCATCTCTGCGCCGGTCAATTCCAGAATCCGCTTGACCAGCGCCATGCCAAGGCCATTGCCCTCGGTGGAGTGGCTCGTGTCGCCTTGATAGAATTTATCGTAGATGTGTTTTATCGTCTTTTCATCCATGCCGCAGCCGGTATCGGTCACGGAAACATAAATTTTGCCGTTCGCCCGCGTTTGGCGCAGGGTAATGCTGCCGCCCTGCGGTGTGAACTTCACCGCGTTGGAAAGCAAGTTCGTCCACACCAGTTCCAGCAAGCCGGGGTCGGCCTGTGTGTAGGCGGCATCCTCTAGGTCAGCGTCAAATTCAATGTCCTTGCGCTCCCACGCATCCTCAAACTGCACGGCCACGCTGTACAGCTGGGCGCAGACGTCATAGACTTCTGCTGCTGGGCGGATGGTTTGCTTTTCCAGCTTGTTCAGCTTGAGTATGATAAAATGATCAGGAGCCGTTTCCAAGCTGATGTAAGCAAAGAAATGGCTCCGGGTTTTGTCCTGTCTGCGTTACAAAAGATATACATCGCATATTAAGGTGCTAATTTGTGAATAATTATCCTTGTTCTGCAATTTTTGTGTTCGCATCTTCGCGCGGTTCCTTTATAATATAGGTAATACAATATAAAGGAGTCCCTTGACGATGCGAGCAATAAACCTTAAAACCAACCATCTGACAGCGCCTGTCGGTATTGACGCCGGGCCGCTGTTTTTGTCTTGGCAGTGCGCTGACGGCGTGCGCCAAACCGCCTATGAAATTGAAGTAACCGCCAACAACAAAACCGTATGGCAGAGCGGCAAAGTACAAAGCAGTGCCATGCACGCCGATACCCCCGCCGTGGCCGATTCCCGCGTGCGCGGTGCATGGAAGATCCGCCTGTGGGATGAAAACGATGTCCCCGGCGCGTGGAGTGAGGCACGCTTTGAGACCGGCCTTGCACAGTGCGACTGGGTAGGGGAGTGGGTGGACCCCGAGACCGAGCCAATCGACATCCCCGGTGACGATGCCATCAACGCCTTTGCCCGCCCCAACTGGGAGCGTAAGCAGGCAGAAAAAGAAGCCGCGGGCAAGGGTGCAGCCGAGTCGTACAAGCCCCATCGTCCGGCATCGTACCTGCGCAAAAGCTTCACGGCGTCCAAGGGCGAGGCACGGCTGTATATCACGGCCAAGGGATTGTACGCGGCATGGCTGGACGGAAAGCACATTGGTGATATGGTTTTAGCCCCCGGCAGCTTTACCGGGAACAAGCATCTTGGTGCGCAGACCTACGATGTGACCGCGCTGCTGCACGAGGGCGAGAATGAGCTTTTAATTGCTCTCGGTGATGGCTGGCACCGCAGCACGGGCGGTGTGGATGGCGACCGTGATTTGTTCGGTGATACCCTGGGCGTGCTGTTTCAGCTGGAGGTGGACGGCAAACCGGTCTGCGTTTCCGATGACACGATGCAGGCAACGCAATGCGGGCCTATTCGGCAGAACGATATGCAGCAGGGCGAGGTCTACGATGCACGACTTGAGGGCGAACTGACCGGCTGGCACGGTGTGCGCACCTACCGTGATGATCTGCCCATTACCGGTATGAATACCGTGCCGATTCTGGAACACGAAGCATTCCCCGGCAAGCTGCTGCAAACGCCCAACGGCGAGACGGTGCTGGACTTTGGGCAGAATATCGCCGGTTATGTGGAGATGACGCTGATCGCCCACACCGGACAGAAGGTCAAGCTGACTTGCGGCGAAGCGTTGGACGAAAACGGAAACTTTACCCAAGAAAACTTTCAGGACCGCAACCGCCACAAGGAGGGCGGCACCGCCCAGATGCTGGAGCTTGTCTGTAAAGAGGGGAAAAACCACTTTAAGCCCAGCTTCACCATTATGGGCTTCCGCTACGCCAAGGTCGAAACCGACGCCGATTTGACCGATGCCGTGTTTACTGCCTACGCCGTCTACTCCGATATGGCGGTGACGGGCGCGTTTACCTGCGGAAATGACGCGGTGAACCGGCTTGTCAAGAACAGCGTCTGGAGCCAAAAGGGCAACTTCTGCGATGTCCCCACCGACTGCCCGACCCGCGAACGCGCCGGCTGGACAGGGGATATGGGCGTGTTTATTGAAACCGGCTTGACCCTGATGGACTGCTACCCCGTGGCGGAAAAATGGCTGGCGGAGTGCCGCCTGAACCAGTACCCGGACGGTCGCATGGCAAACATTGCCCCGCCGAACGCCCGTCCCGGCTATATGACCCCGATGCTCTGCATGTCGGCAGGGTGGGGCGATGCGGCGATTTTGGTGCCGTATGCGATGTACAAGCGCACGGGTGACCGCAAAATTCTGGCGGACAGCTATGAGATGATGCAGCGCTGGTACGCTTTTTTGCTGGGGCGCGCACAGCAGACGACTGATGAGCAGCAGGGCGGTGACTACGCCAAGTTCACCGTTTTAAACGGCATGGACTACGGCGAATGGTGCGAGCCGGGCATCACCCCCATGCAGGCAATGATGAACCCGCGCAAGAGCGTGGGAACGGCATATCTGGCCTACTCTGGGCGCTTGCTGGCAGAAGTAGCTGATGAACTGGGCAAGGCGGACGATGCTGCCAACTACCGCGATACTGCCGCCAACGCAGTGAAAGCCTACCGTGCAGCGTTTACCGAGAACGGCGTGATCCACTCTGACCGCCAGTGTGAGTATGTCCGCGCCATTGCCTTTGCCCTGCTGGGTGAGGAAGAAAGCAAAGCCGCCGCCGAAACGCTGAACCGGATGGTTGCCGAGAACGACTACCACCTGAACACAGGCTTTTTGTCCACGCCATTTTTGTGCGATGTGCTGGCAAAATACGGCTATGCGGACACTGCCTACAAGTTGCTTTTGCAGCCCGACGCCCCCAGCTGGCTGTATGAGGTCGGCAAGGGCGCCACGACCGTTTGGGAAACCTGGACGGGCATTGACGAAAACGGCAAGCCGCACGAATCCCTGAACCATTACAGCTACGGTGCCATCTGCGGCTGGCTGTTCGGCGGTGTGTGCGGCATCCGGTACACGGACGGCGCACTGACGATTGCACCTACGCCCGACAAATCGCTGGACTGGGCAAAAGCCACCTACGATTCCCCAGCCGGGCGCATTGTAAGCGGCTGGCGGTATGACGGCGATGTGGTAACCTATGAGTTTGAGATCCCTGCCAATCTGACCGCCGATGTCACCCTGCCCGATGGGCGTAAGTTTACCCTTGCCCCCGGAAAGCACACAGTATAAGAAGAAAGCGCCTGCCCTGCCGTAAAACTTACGGCAGGGCAGGCGCTGTTTTTGATAAGCTGGAAATTGCCCCCTCGGTCAAATTGAATTTACCCCTTATCAAATTCCAAAGGTTTCTGGTGGGATATCTATTCCAATCATTCGTCCAAATGCAAGTCCCCATTTCACAAAATTATATGATATGGATGTAATTATATTATCTGTAATAATATATCCCTCTTTAACTGGAGATTCTAAGTTGGCATCCCACCCTACCATCTTTTCTAAATCTTGTTCGGTAAAACCTTCTTCCATGATTTCTTCTTTATTTACACCTGCCATAAATGGTTTACCACTCAACAAACCTGCTTTAACAAGCATGAGCGGAGCAATAGAAATTGCTCCAATCGCTTTATTTTCAAACTTACGGATAAATTCTATAACTTCTTCATTTTCTATTGCTTCCCTAATATCCATAGCTCCTGGCAAGATTAAGCTATCATACTCATCAATATTTATTTCAGAAATTGTCTGGTTAGGCAAAACCATCAATCCATCTTCACTCTTAACAGCTTCCTTTGTATGTGCAAATATTACAACCTCTTTTTCTGCTAAAGCAAGTATTTCAAGAGCCACACTAAATTCAAAATTACAAAAAGAATTATAAATCAATACTGCTGTTTTCTTCATTATATCCTCCGTCATCTTCAAATTTTCATCTGTTCGACCTATTGAAATGCGCAAATTCCGATTTTCTGCCCTAAGTTTATCACACAAAAAACCGAGTTTCAACGCAGGAAAAGCAAATCCCCTGTCCTTTCGGGCAGGGGATTGCGGTTTAGCCATGCTGTTTGAGATATTCGGCGCTGAGTTGCAAACTCTTTATGGGGGAGTTATCCACCCAGTTGCGGTGGCTTTCCAAAATCACGGCATCTACGCCGATAGTAAGCGCCTGTGCCATCAGGCTGTCGAGATCCATATTGCCGGTACCCAGCTCCATGCTGTCGGTTTTCAGAATCGGCGTCACGGCGCTGCCCGAAATGCGGGTGCCGCGGTCGTTGATATGCCACAGCTTCATGCGGGTTCCCAGACGCTGCATCCACGCAAGGGCGTTGGCGCCGCCCTCGGTAAACCAGTAGCTGTCAAACTCAAAGTTGACGAACTGCGGGTCGGTTTCCTCCAGCAAAATGTCGTAGGCACGCTTTTCGGCGTTGACATGACGCAGCTCACAGTTGTGGTTGTGGTACAAAAGCTCCACGCCCTCGGCCTTCAGCGCCTCACCCGCCTTGTTCAGCCGTGCGGCAAGGTTGTGCATCGTGGCTTCATCGCCGTAATCAAAGCGATACATTCCGGTAATAACGACATACTTAGTGCCAAAGCTTTTGGCTTCGTCCGCCACCGCTTTGGCATCGCGCTCCAGACTGCCCAAATCGGTGTGCAGGCTGACGACCTGCAGCCCCGCTTCTTTGACCAAAGCGTGCCAGTCGAGATTGCCGCCCTTGCCCACGGGCATACCCGCCGCCTTGGTCAGCAGCCGCACCATAAAGCCGATGGGGTGGATCATAAACCCGCACAGCTCAATGCCGTCATAGCCTGCGGCTTTCATGGCGGCAAGCGTCTGCCGTGCCTCATTTTCGTTGCTTAAAACGGTTCCCAGCATAAATTGCTGGACTGCCTTTGTGGGCATGGTTCAGCCCTCCATCTTGATGATTTTTCCCGTTGTGATGCCGTTTTCGTTGAAGCTGTCCACGCAGACATAATAGGTCTGCCCGGCCATCAGCGTGGAAAGCGTGACCTCATCGGCATCATAGACAAGCCAGCTCTGGTACAGCTTATCCGGTGCAATGCCGTAGCGCACATTGCACCCCTGCGCGTTCTCGATGTGCTGCCAGCTGATTTTGCCGTCCAGCGCATCCACGCGCACGGCTTTGGCGTCGGCTTGGGCAGGGCGGTCGCCCTCGACGTTGCCGAACACCCGCAGCCCGCTTACACGCAGCGTCTGGCCGTAGGGGAGGGCACCGCCCGTCACGCGAATATACCGCGCACGGATACCGCCGGCATACTCATAATAGCCGCTTGAGCATTCGCGGGCGACATCCTCGCGCAGCGTCCAGGTCTCGCCGTCAAGACTGGTTTCCACGGTATAGCAAGAAATCTGCAGGCGCGTCTCGATATGCCGCGTTTTGCGGTCATCGCCGTAGCTGTCGGCAGGGAAGTCCACGATGAGTTTTTCATCGGCCATGTTGACCTGAATCGCGCGGACATCATAATCACGGCCTAAATCCACACACAGCCATTCGCCGGGCTGGTCGCTGCCCGCGCTCCACCAGCGGCGGCAGTCCTCGTCCACGGTATTCACCGGGTCGCTGCCCTCAGCGGTGGAGGATGCCGTCACGGCCTTGCGGTAGCTTAACAGCATCCACTTGGGCTGCTGGCTGGCGGCGTCGAATTTGCCTGCCGGAATTTCGTGCGGGTAGTCGGCAAAATTCTGGTTGCAGAACAGCACGCCGTCCTTGTCAAACCCGGCAGGAAACAGCCCCACGCGACGCTCAAAGTCGTGGTTGACCGAAATGCGCATCGTGGACGCGTGCCAGTAGTTGCCGTATTTGTCGGCAATCGTGCTGCCGTGGCCTGCGCCGGTCATAAACCCGCCCGGCTTGGAGGAAAACGGGTTGGACGCTTGCAGCGTGAACGGTCCCAGCGGGGACTTGGAGGTGTACACACCATCGGCGTAGGTGTTGTACTGGGTGCCGGGGCAGGCGTATTGCAGATAATACGTACCGTTGTGCTTTGTCATAAACGCGCCCTCAATGTAGGGCTTGCCGACGGCGTTGAACATAGCGGTCAGCACCTCGGCGTTCAGCCCCGGCATCTGCGCCATCTGGGGCGGCAGCTCCAGCTTGCCGGTTGCCTCGTTATAGAAAGGCTTCATGGCTTTGTAAAGCACGCTTGCCTCTTTATCCACAATCCCGTTGTTACCGGGGCGCTCATAGCCCAGTTCTTCTTCGCGCCCGAAAATCAGTTCTTTCTTTTCTCCGATGGGCGTCATGGTATCGGGGTCAAGCTCCACGCCCCAGATGGGCGAGGTGTTGGAGCAGCCCCAGTAAAAATATACACGCCCGTCATCATCGCAGAACATATCGGGATCCCAAAAGGCGAACGGGGCGCTGACCTCGGTAAACGGCTCGATCAGTGGATCGGCGGTGCGCAGAATAGGACAGTTGCGCCCCTTGCGGCTGGCAGAAAAATACAGGTAGTCGCCGACTTGGCGCACATCGGGTGCGTAGTCGTAAATCAGCAGATCGGGGTCGGCGTGGAAGTCCCAGTGCAGCAGATCGTTCGAGTACCAGAACCCTGCCGACATAGAAACAAACAGGTAGTATTTGCCCTTGAAGTACACCAGCGTCGGGTCGGCGCCTTCGCGGAAGCCCGCAGCGCGCTCACCCTCCTTCATGTGCTGGTAGCGGTAGCCCAGATCCAAGGGGTTGCAGTAGGTTTTCATCGTATTACACATCCTTTTTGATGCCCTGCAAAACGCGGTTCAGCTGCTTGATGCTCTCGGCATCTGCGCCGGCCTGCTTGAGCATTCCCTCCACGGTCATGCGCTGCATGGCGCGCTCCATCATGGCAACCAGCGCCGGGTTATCCTTGACGGCGGCAGCTACATCACCGCGGGCGGCAGCCGCCTTGTCGGTGATGGCCTTCAAGACAGGCCCCACCTTGGCGTCCGCCATGGCAGCGGCCATATTGTCCTTGACGCTCCAGCAGGTTTCGTCCAGCTCGCCGTCAAACCAGTTGTTCACGACCTGACGGTTGGACATCGCGTAGGCGGGGTTCGGCTCTGTAGCCTTGTTGATCAGAATCACGCTGGAATACGCCCCCGCGCGGGCCTCAATGCTGTGCTTGCCGGTGATGGGAACATTGAAAACAAACACTTTGTCGCCTTTTTTTGTTTCGACAAGGTGCCCGTCCTTGTACAGAGAAACCTCCGGCAGGTTGGAGTATACTCTGACCTCGGTCACATCCTCCGTGCGGTCCACATAGCGGCTGCCGCAGGCATGTACAAAGGGCTGCTTGCTCCAGTAGGCCTTGTACAGGTAGAAGGCGTCCTTCTTGATTTTGCGGTCAAAGGTGACAAGTCCTTTCTGGTTCTCGCCGTTTTTGCCGCCCTCATCGCGGCCATCGGCAGCAAAGTCGAACATATTCCAGACATGGGTCGCCCACAGCCACGGGCGGTCGGCAATCATTTTTGCCATGTGCTCGTGGTAGACGCACTGGTAGGTTTCGGTATAGTCGCCCTTTTCGGGGTGGGCGCTCTGGTAGGCGGGGTTTGCGTCCGCGCCGTACTCCGAAAAACCGATGCAGCGGTCGGGATATTTGGCGTGGTAGGTATCAAAAAAGTCGTCGTTCTGGTCCAGTTCACCCAGATACCAGCCAAAATACAGGTTGTAGCTGTTCACATCGGGGATTTCCAGAATCGGGCTGGTAATCTCCAGCATAAAGACATTCGCCATCGTGGTCGGGCGGGTCGGATCGAGCTTGTGCGCCAAATCATTCAGGGCGCGGTGGTTTTCCAGCAGCTCCTCATTGACAGCCGATGCGGCAGTAATTTCGTTGGACAGCCCCCAAACGGCAATACAGGGATGGTTGTAGTTCTGAACAATCAGTTCTTCCATCTGGGTCAGCGTGTTGGCGCGCCCGTTGTGCATATGCATCGTGATGTAGGGAATCTCGGCCCAGATGACAAGACCCTTTTCGTCGCACAGGTCATAGAATGCCTGCGCGTGCTGGTAGTGGGCAAGGCGGATGGTGTTGGCACCCATCTCCAGAATCAGCGCCATATCCTCTTCCATCATCTCTTTGGTGATGGCTACACCCGCACCCTTGCGGTCCTGATGGCGGGAGACACCGCGCAGGGGATAGGGGTGGCCGTTCAAAATGAAGCCCTTCTGCGGGTCAATCTCAAACTTGCGGCAGCCGAAGCGGGCGGTCTCGGTCTCGCCATTGTCCAGCCGCGCAGTTACGGTGTAGAGATACGGGTCATCAAGACCGTCCCACAGGCGGGCGTGCTCCAGCGTGAACACGGCTCTGGCGGTGCCGTCTTTGACGGCGGCGCTCGTCTGCTGGCCGTCAAGCGTGAAGTTGACGCTCTGCGCGCCGACAACGAACGCCTCAACAGTCACCTCACAGCGGCGCTCGGCAAGGTCCGTCACAGCAGGCGTGACCTTGACGGGCACAGCGCCGTTTTCGGTAAGGGCAAAGTGTGCAGCGGGCACAACATGCAGCGTTACATCGCGGTAAATGCCGCCGTAGAAGGTGAAGTCGGCCTTCTGGGGGTAGACGGTGTCGTTGTCGCTGTTGTCAACAGAAACAATCAACTCATTTGCACCATCGTGCAGGGCATCGGTGATGTCCACACGGAAGGTGGAGTAGCCGCCCTTGTGCTCGGCCACTTTCTCCCCGTTCAGGCTGACAACTGCAGTCATAGCAACGCCGTCAAACTGCAAAACCGCGCGGTCGCCATCGGACAGCTCCGGTTTCTCCAGTTTACGGGTGTAGCTGCAGGTGCCGCGGTAGTAGTCATTGCCGCCGTCCTGACCGTCTACAGCGTTCCAAGTGTGGGGAAGGGTGACCGGCTCGTCATGACCTTCCTTGGTAAAAGTCCAACCGGTGTTCAACAGAATTGCTTTGCTCATAGAATGACTCCTTATGGGTGGTTTTAACTTCAAAGAACCGAAAAGGCTGCAAACCCTTTCGGCTTTGGTTAATGGGCTTACTGAAGCTGTTTTTTATAGAACTCAGACTGCGCAGCAGCCTTTTTCTCGGCAATGCGCTTTTGGACGTTGACCATTTCCTCCTTGGTCAGCGGGCATTCGCGCATGGCAACCAGCGTAATGACCCAGCCGATGAGGGGCAGGCCGAACTTTAGGCTCAGCGTCATCCAGAAAATCGCGCTTGTGCAAGGGTCGGTGGGCTGAGGCATCGTGGTGGTGTAGCCCAGCAGTGCAACAGCGCCGGTAGCAATTACAGCGGCAAAGGAGGTGATGAGCTTATCGACCAGGCTGTAGGTGCCGGAGACAACAGCAGGAACATAACGCCCGCTGCGGTCCAGCTCAAAGTCAATGGCATCCGCCATATACGAGGTGTTGGAGGTGGTGATGCACATATTGGAACCGTTCTGCAAAAGGGTCAGCACCACATAGAGAATCATGGAGGGGCTGCCCATAACGCCGATCTGCTTGGGGTCGCCAAAGATAAAGAACAGAACCAGCGCGGCGGTGATGGTCATGCTGACATAGGTCCAAGTGACGATGCCGTTTTTGCTGCCGTGCTTGCCGACATACTTGGCACCGAACGCCGCAAAGAAGATGGAGGGAACCATGCTGATGACGGTCAGAATGGTGGCCAGACCCATATTGCCGATCAAAATACCGTTGAACAGCGTGTTGATGATGGCTTGGCTGGCCACCTGCTGTGCCAGCTTGTCAGAAGCGTTGGAGGCAATGTAGCACTGCAAGGGTCTGTTGTGCTTGAGAACCTCGATAATGTCGGACATTTTCAGCGGTTCGGACTTTTTGGTGCCGATAAAGGTTTCCGGCTTATCGTAGGCAGAAACGCCCAGACAGACCAAAGCGGTGCCGATACCCGCGGCAAGCAGCGTCATATTGCAGGCAGCAGACAGGAAGGCCTGGTTGTAGGTGCCGCCGCATTTGGGCAGCAGCACAACATTGAAAATCATCGACATTGCCATCGGCACCAGATAGTTGAAGGCGGTTGTCCAGACGCCGATGGTCGGGCGCTGGCGCGGATCATTCGTCATGATGGCGGGAATGGTCTGCGCAGTCATGTTGGTGATGGTGTAGCCGATGATGTAGACAATGTACAGCAGGGCAAACACCGGCAGGCCCAGACCCTTGGACGAGAAGCCGGTGAACATTCCGTAGAGGGCGAGTGCCTCAATCAGGAAGCCGGCAACCATCAGGATGCGCAGCTTGCCGAACTTGGTGTTGACGCGGTCATAGACAAAGGCAAGCAGGGGATCGGTGATGCCATCCAGAATACGGGAGCAGGTCAGAATAATGCCAACGGCAGCGGTCGTGATGCCGTAGCCGATGCTGGCGGAATAACTCGCCATGCCGATGAGGGAATAGACGCTCATACCGACAAGACCGTTGCAGGCATAGCAGATGATTTGCCAAAGCTTGGCGCGGCGGTATTGTACGCCGTCAACTTCTGAAGCAGTGGGTTTCTTTTTGAACATTTTGTTTTCCTCCTAAAAATTCCGCAGTGATTTTTCTCACTGACACCACTATACCAGAAGCAAAACGGCAGCAGGGGATAAAAATCAGCAGATGAGGAACAAAAATTCACGCATTATTTCAAATAACAAGAAATATTGTCCTGCTTTACTAAATAATGCCCTCATGGCTTGCGCTTGTTATGTTATGATATAGGTACAGAAGTTTCTTGATTGGCTTTAGACAGCACAGGTAAGGAGAAAATTATGCAGAAATTTGAAAAAGGTTTCTTTGTCGGCGCGGCCACTGCCGCCCATCAGGTCGAGGGTAACAATATCCATTCCGACTACTGGGCGCAGGAGCAGCTGCCCCACACCAGCTTTACCGAGCCGAGCGGCATTGCCTGCGACCATTATAATAAGTATGAGGAGGACATTAAACTGCTGGCCGATGCGGGCCTGAACGCCTACCGCTTCTCCATCGAGTGGGCGCGCATCGAGCCGGAGGAGGGCAAGTTTGACCCTGCCGAGATCGAGCATTACCGCAAGGTCATTGCCTGCTGCAAGGCGCACGGTGTGGAAACCGTTGTGACGCTGCTGCATTTCACCAGCCCCAAATGGCTGATTGCCAAGGGCGGCTGGGAGGCTGAAAGCACGGTCGAATATTTCAAGCGCTATGTCAGCTATGTGATGGAGCAGTTGGGCAGTGAGCTTCACATCGTCTGCACCATCAATGAGGCGAATATGGGTCTGCAGCTGGCGGCTATCTCCAAGCGGTTCCGCCTGATGGCAGAGCAGGCCGCCAAGGCTGCTGCCAATGCAGGCAAATCCGCCGAAGGCAGCGTGCAGGTGGGCATGAACTTCCAGAAGATGATGGAGAATATGAAGTACGCTGCCGCTGAAAACGCCGCCGTGTTCGGTACGCCGCAGCCGAAAATTTTCGTCAGCGAGCGCACGCCGGAGGGCGATCTGCTGGTTCTACGCGCTCACGCCGCCGCGCGGGAGGCCATCAAGACAATCTGTCCTGAGGTTAAGGTCGGTCTGACCCTCTCGCTGCATGACCTGCAGGCCCAGCCGGGCGGTGAAGCCTTTGCCGCCGCTGCGTGGGAGGAAGAGTTCACCCACTATCTTCCTTATATTAAGGAGGATGACTTCCTCGGCGTGCAGAACTACACTCGCACGCTGTACGGTGCGCATGGGCAGTTGCCCGCACCGCAGGGGGCCGAGCTGACCCAGATGGACTACGAGTTTTATCCGCAGGCACTGGAAAATGTAATTCGCAAGGTGGCGCAGGATTTCCACGGTGATCTGATCGTGACCGAAAACGGCATTGCCACCGCCGATGATACCCGCCGCGTGGCGTTTATCGAGGCCGCATTGGCTGGTGTGCAAAACTGCATCGCTGATGGTATTCCGGTCAAGGGATACTTCCACTGGAGCCTGATGGATAACTTTGAGTGGCAGAAGGGCTATGCTATGAACTTTGGCCTGATTGCCGTAAACCGCGAAACGATGGGGCGCACCCCGAAGCCCAGCCTTGCGGCGCTGGGCGGATACGCCAACGCATAAAAATGTCAGTGGTTGTCTGTACGGCAGCCACTTTTTTTGGTATACTGGTATAAAATGAGGGTGGTTCGATGGATGTTTTTCAAAATATGGAGCTGTTTTCTGAGCTGATCCAGTGCGGCGGCAACATTTATACATGGTGCTATAATGCCGATGGCAGTCTGCTGCAGAGCAACTGCCCGGAGGCGGGGTTCCTCTCCGGCGCATTTGAGATATTCGGCTGCAAGAAAAAAATGCTGGACTACGGCAGCCGGCACACAACGCCGGTCACGCTCGGCACGGCCATTGGCATGACATGGGCAGCTGCCTTTGAAAAGGACGGCAGTGTGCTGAAACGCGCCTGGGTCATCGGGCCGGTGTTTTATCAGGATGTTTCGCTGCGCGGGATTGAGCAGGGGCTGCAATACTATAACCGTCTGGAAACGAGCGTGGCATGGACCATGCAGCTGTACGAGGCGTTGAAAACCGTCCCTGTGCTGCAATGCACGGTCTTGCACCGCTACGCGCTGATGATGCACTATTGTCTGACCGGCAACCACCTTGCGATCAGCGACATCAACAGCGAGTTTTTGGCGCAGGTGCGCAATACAGTGCAGCAGCCCGCTCACGATCGCCACAAGGTCTGGATGGCAGAGCAGGGACTTCTGCAGATGGTGCGCACCGGTGATTTGAACTACAGGCAGGCCCTTTCCGCCAGTATGGGAATCAGCGCGGGTGTGCCGGTGCGCAGCGATGACGCTTTGCGCCAGAGCAAGACCAGCATCATCGTGTTTACCTCGCTGGTATGCCGTGCCGCCATCGAGGGCGGGCTTTCGCCGGAGGAAGCCTACGCGCTGGGGGACAGCTACATCCAATCCGCTGAAAATGCAAAAACATTGGAAGATCTTGAACCGCTCGGCCTTATGATGTATGACGACTTTGTCCGGCGCGTGCATAAATGCCGCACCAACCCGCATCTCAGCCAGCAGGTGCAAAAGTGCGTGGACTATATTGAGATGAATCTCGATAAAAAAATACGCGCTGCAGATATTGCAGCGCTGGTGGGCTATACGGAATATTATATGACCCACAAATTCAAGGAAGAAACGGGCTTGAGCGTGACAGATTACATAAAATTTGCCAAGATTGAGCGCGCCAAGGTTTTGCTGAAAAGCACCAACCAGACCGTGCAGGACATTGCCGCTGCACTTTCTTTTAGCACACGCAACTATTTCAGCCGGATTTTTCAGGAGGTCACTGGCCAAACCCCGATGGAGTACCGTGAAAAGTAAAGGCAATACCGCATAATTCTAAGTGCCGATACGGCGAGCGAGGTGCG
>OIEN01001041.1_pt1 | contig 13825 bp, 9 predicted proteins | sample 1581741 | NCBI WGS metagenome assembly OIEN01 (sample SAMN01760944, study PRJEB22395) | human gut metagenome | reverse complement strand
AACTGCTTGGCGACCGCTTGCATACCACGTTAGTCAACTGCTATATAGTTACCTTTATTTTTCGTAGGTACACCTTTTGTCTGTGAGAGTGCTGTTATTTCCCTCATTAATTTATTTACATGGGTGTGAATCCAAACGGTACGCTTATCTCACCGTCAATCTTCTTTGAATACGTCATAAGACCTTTGGCTTAAAGTATTTATGATAACATATTCCGAGATCCTGGTACACATTGTGTGCGCAACTAAAAATATTCTTAAAACACCTAAAAATATTAGGAGATATGATTTTTATTCTTATCTTTGCATCCGTAAGATAATATTCGCGCGTTTGTTAACTTAAAGAATCGAGCAATGAAACAGAGACTTACTGCAAAAGAGGAAGATGTGATGAACATCATCTGGGCCAAAGGCGAGGTGTTTATCCGTGACATCGTCGCGGCGCTTCCCGACCCGAAGCCGAACTACAACACCGTGGCGACACAGGTGAAATTCCTTGAGGATAAGGGATTTGTCAAGCGCAAGCCGATGGCGAACTCTTTCCAGTACAGCCCTGCGCTCACGGAACGTGACTATCACGGGACTACCGTCGGGGACGTTGTCTCCCGTTACTACAACAACTCCTACATCAGCCTTGTCTCCCAGTTCGTCGAAGAGGACAAGATGGATGTGGAGGACCTTAAAAAACTCATTTCTCAAATCGAAAGCAAAAGGAAATGATCGCTTACATCGTAACGAGCGGGTTGCTTCTCTCAGTGTTCTACGCATTCTTTATGCTGCTGATGCGGAAGACCACCTTCTTCACTTTCAACCGATTCTCCTTGATGGCTGGCAGCCTGCTTTGCTTGGCTCTGCCGCTCATCCATTGGGATTTCAGCGGAACCGCGGTCTCGAACGTCATCCCGACCCTGACCCTGCCGCAAGCGGTGGTCAGCGCGGAAGGCGGAACCCTGAACGCGGCAGACAAAGGAATATCCTGGCTCGGAGTCGTTTCAGGAATATACTTTCTCGGGGCCTTCGTTGTCTTGATTATGAATATCTTGTCCGTAATCCAGACATCCCGTATGATAGCCTCCGGCGAGCATATTCAGAAAGAGGGGTTCAAGGTTACTATCGTGGACGCTCCGGTGGCATCATTCAGTTTCCTGGGGCATATTGTGATCAGCCGTGAGGATTTCACCGCTACCCCGGTGATCCTGACGCACGAGATGAGCCACGTGAGGAAGCACCATTCTGTTGACGTGTTGCTGTTCTCGGTCGTCACCGTCCTGCACTGGTTCAATCCTCTCGTCTGGCTTGCCAGGGCTGAACTCAAGATGCTTCACGAATATGAAGCCGATGAATCTGTGATCAATCAAGGAGTGAACGCCGCTGACTATCAGCTGCTTCTGGTCAGGAAGTCGGTCGGCGAGCATCGTTTCCGGCTTGCGAACGGTTTCAACCACACAAAACTTTCAAATCGAATCGCTATGATGATGTCAGAAAAAACTAATGGATGGTTCAGGCTTGCGTATGTCGTCTGCATACCACTTCTTGTTTGCACATTGTGCTTCAGCAGTTTCACAAAACCGGATTCAACCGGATCGTTGTCCGATGAGACAATGATCTCGGAAACAGCGCCAGAGAACGTCTCGGTTACTGTCACCGGGGAAAGTCGCAACGATATTAACATAGATGTTACCACCGATGATGATGAACCTGTCCCATTCCAAATGGTGGAGACCAAACCGGTGTTCCAAGGCGGTGACGCGAACAATTTCGCCAAATGGGTCAATGAGCATTTGATCTACCCGGAGGATGCTCAGAAAGCTAAGAAACAAGGTCGCGTCGTTGTTCAGTTCACTATCACAAAGACAGGAAAAATGGAAAACGTCAAAGTCTTGAGAGGAGCCTTCAAATCCTTGGATGAGGAAGCGTTGAGAATTGTCAAATCTTCTCCTGTATGGGAACCAGGTAAGATGCAGGGCAAGGCGGTAGATGTCACCTACACATTCCCTATCGTATTCCGACTCAAATAATGAGATTAAGCTACAAATTATTGATTACGATCAGCTTGCTTGCGTCGCCACAGATTGTGGCGGCGCAAGTGGCGGATCCACAGTCAGACCGGAACGCGGCCTTGAGTGAGGCCCGGTACCTCAAGAGTATATTCAAAATTGACGAGGCGATCGAGAGATTGTCCGCTTTCGTCACTCCGGACCGTTTCGATGAGGAGATTCTGTCCGAGCTGGCGGACTGTCATTTCCAGAACGGGGACTACGAGTCCGCCGCAGGGACATATTTCCTGCTGACCTCCAAGTTCCCGCGGAACATCCTGTACAAAGTCAAGCAGATGCAGACTTTCTACAGGATGAAGGCTTTCGCCCAGAGCGCTGAGGCCGGGAAGGCGGTGCTGCAACTTGACACGATACCGGCAATCGCCGCGTTGGTGGGGGACTCGTTCAATCAGGCGGATATGCCGGACTCCGCACTGACATACTATCGGCTCACGCTGTCTCTTAAACCATTGAATGAAAGCGTAGTGAGTAAAGCCGCGCGGATTCTCCTCTCTCGCCGGGACTATGATGGTGCGATCCGTCTGACAGATGAATATCTTGCCTTGGATCCCGACAATTTCACCATCGCCCCGATCAAAGGTCTGGCACACTATTCCAAGAATGAATATGTCCCTGCGATCGATGTCTTTGAGCGCCAGGAGAAACTTGGTAACGATTCCTATCCGGTACACTATTATCTAGGACAATGCTATTGGCACACGGAGGTCATGTATCGTGCGCAGGAAGAACTGCTTGCGGCTTGGCAGATTGATTCAAGCGATGTTAATCTGGCATATTCAATAGCGGCGGTCTATGCCGACAGCAACCGTTCTTTTGAGAAGGAGGTCAAACCGTGGCTTGACAAGGCGATGAACATGCTTCAGCCGGATCCGCTGATTATGTTCAGGCTTTATCAGCAATATGGTCTCGGAGAAGCGAAACTTTTCCATTGGGACGAGGCTATCGCTCATTATCAGAAGGCATACGGTTACAATCCGAAATTCATCTCCGCCCTTACCAACATCGCCTATTGCTATGAGCAGAAAAAGGACTACAAATCCGCCCTCGAATGGTACGAGAAGTACCTGAAAGTCGCCAAGCCTGGTTCACGAGGCTACAATTTCGCCACCCAAAGCGTCAATTACCTCAAAGGTGAGCTCTTTATGGATGAGAAGTAAGGCGACATATTCATCATCATAAAAGGCTGCGGTTCCAGATAAATTGCGTATATTGCCGTCACTAAAACAGACGGTTGTGAGAAAGATTCTGGTTTTGTCGATGATGATGTTGGCTTTGTGCCCGGTTATGCACGGGCGGGAGGCCAGAGTTGCTGAATATCCGGATATTAACGGACATTATCTCAAGAGGGAGTGGAGGCGGTACGAGCGGCTTTCCAGGCGTGACAGGCCGGAGAAAGAGATCGCTCTGCTGACGTTCATCAAAGAACAGGCGCTGAAGAACCGGCTGGACAAGGACTACTATGACGCGGTGGTAACTATCTGCACGACACAGGCGCGGAGGAACTGGAAGCTGCGGGACTCTTTGAGAAACGTATTGACGGAAGAGTTCATCAAGGCCGGAAAACCCATAATGGCATATTCATTAATCAATTCGAGGGATTTGGGACGGCAGAAATTTGATGCGCAGCGGTTCGCGGAGGATAATGCCGAGGTCTTGAAAAAAGGAAGGAATGATGATTTTTGGCGGCGCGGCTACTGGGGCGACGGCTATGTCTGCGACCACGAATTCATCCCAAATGACTATGAATATATTCTTTGGCACTGTCTGTCAGACGCTTCCGCGCACGACAAGGCTTTGGAGCTCTTGAAGGATGCGGTCGCCGGGAACTTTCCTCAATCTGCGTTGCTTGCCTATAGTGAGGCGCTTCGCAAGGATGGAGACAAGGAACTGGAACGCCTCGCCACGGGCTGGAGCGGAAGCGTAGTGGCGTTGCTGCCGAGGAAGGTGCTGCTTAAAAGGGAATATGACAGGTTGGTCAAGGAGGGCGGAACATCGCGGCAGTTTGCCGAGCTTGACTCCAAATGTCAGGCTTTCGAGAAAGAGCGGGAGTCGTATATTCCAAAATATGTAAGTTCGGATCTTCTCTTTGTTTCCTCTAATGATGTGAATAAGATAATCGCTGAGGAATGTGGAGGTGTGATTTCGTCATTGATTGAGAGGCTGGAGGATAAGGATGTTTCCGTGTTGGTCCGTGAAGACACCGTGCTGGTCCGGTTCCGTAATATCAAGTCGACCAATCTGTCGGTTGAGAGCCAAGGTAAGGGTGTGTTCCGTAAGAGGCTCGACAATCCGGTCCGGAGTTTTTACGTATGGGACACTGTGAAGGTGGCTCTGCCGGAGCTGGAGGATGGAGACTATTGGATCAAGGTTTCCGGCTCCGGGAAAGAGGCCGAGATCTCGTACGTTCACAAGACAGTGTCCGTGGCTGTCAGGAAGCAGGGTGGCGGATTCGCGGTTTTCCCTGCTGATTACATCACCGGAGAGCCTTTCAAGGAGGTCGATGTCAAGATGACGAGAGGGGAGTGGGTGCTCTCGGCGCATCTGAGCATTGATGGATTCACGTTATTGCCTTCCGAGATGCAGGAACTGGCGGCTAAGAAGTCCGGACTTGAGTGCAAGGTTGTCTGCTCGGTGACGGATGGGAAAGCTGTTCGGCTCAGCAAGGAGGTTGTCATTGTCAAGGCGTCGTATCTTGACCGTCCGGTCACTTCGACAAGCTCAGTGACCAGTAGGGCTTTGGTCGCTGAGCCTGTCGAAGCGACCGTAGGGAATCATTCTGAAACAGAAACCTACGGCCGAATATTCAACGACCGTGGAGCCTACAAGCCCGGCGACACAGTCCGGTTCAAAGCCGTGATGTTCCGTGGAGATATTCATAAACAATTGGAAGTCATCGGAAAAGAAAAGGCATTCAAGGCCGCGTTATACGATTCTCAGATGAATATGATCGAGGAGAAGTCGTTCCGCACCAACGATTTCGGGTCCTTCGCCGGAGAGTTCGTCATTCCGAAAGGGCGGCGCAACGGGCTGTTCAAGATTGCTGTTGCCAATGGCGACAAGGAGATTACGTCCAGAATGTTCAGGGTAGAGGATTTTGTACTGCCAACGTTCGATTTGACTTTTGATGAGCAGGAATCACTTTATTTCGCTGGAGATTCCGTGACCGTCTCCGGAAAGGTCGAGAGCCTCTCGGGGCATAGCCTCGCTTCCGCCCGGATGACGTTAAAGGTGTCGTGTGACGGGAAGACAGTGGATGAAAAAGAGATAAAGTCCTCATCGGACGGACGTTTCAGTTATAGATTCAAGGCGAAGGATCAAGGACGATATTCAATCAATGTGACCGTGAAGGACGAGACAGGGGAGACCAGAGCGTTTGACACTTCGGTCAATGTCTATAATGTGATCAAGCTTGATGTCCGTCTGGTTAACGGTATTGACGGGAATCTGTTGCTTGCTGATCTGAACGAATCTGGCAAGGTGTCACAGGGAATCGTGACCGGGGACAAGGCAGTTTTTGTGCTGGAAGTCCGTGACAGATTCAGTAAAAAAGTGAAGTCTGAGATTCGCTATGAGTTCTTGGACATTTCCGGAACAGTCTTGCAGACAGGTAAATGCGCTTCCGGCGATGAGATTGACTTGCCGACAACGGCTGACGGACTTTATGTTCTCCGGGCATATTCAGAGAAAACGTACAGTCTTGGCAAGGTGGTCAAGGCGGATAAAGAATATAACCTTGTGAAGGTGAGCCGTGAGGCGAAGTCGCTTGTGGCTCCTGCTGTCTGTCTTCTGTTGCCGGGTAAGACCGAAGTCGCTCTTGGCGAGGACATCGTTATGACGCTTGGAGCTTCTGTGGCACCATTATGGGCAGTCGCGACAATGCTTGACTGTGGCGGGAATATCCTTGAATCCAGAATGGTGACGATGGACGGCTCGTCTGCCGGTTCGCTGCGAGAATTGCGTTTTCGCTACCCAGCTGGAGCTGATGGCCCTGTCAGCATCCAGTTGCTCTTCTTTAAATATGGCCGCTTCTTTAAGTACGAGCATACTTACAACAGACTGTCGGACGAACTTGATATGCCTCTGGATTTCAGCGCCTTCACCGATGTCACCAATCCTGGCACTGAATATACCGTCAAGGTCCGCGTCCCGGATGGCATCGAAGGTCTCGCGGCGATTTATGACAAGAGTCTTGATGCGGTCCGAAAGGAGATCTGGAATCCGGTAAGGCTTGAACCTAAGGCCGTTTCGGATGTCCAGATGGATATAGCCTGCGGATATATCACGAACAAGTCTTTAGGTAACATCTGTAGTGGATTTTCTTCCGGAATAAACGGCATCGTGACGGATGCGAACGGGGATCCGCTGATCGGAGCGTCAGTCATCGTGGACGGCACCTCCTATGGCACATCAGCTAACCTTGACGGGTATTTCTCACTTGACGCAAGTCCTGGGACGCTGATAACAATCAGTTACATAGGCTACCGGAGTGTGACATTACGAGGAACTTCGGGAATGAATATCGTCCTTGAGGAAGACGAGTCACTGCTTGATGAGGTGATGGTGATTGGTTACGGAGTCGCCTCCAAATCGGCACGGCGTCGTAAGAACCGTTCCAATGATTCGGGACGCAATTATGAAAAATCTGAGTCAAGTGCTTCTGCCGCCGCTGATTATGATTTCACATCCGTGGCTGTCAGAAAGATATTCTCAGAATCTTTGGCCTTTGAGCCGTTCCTCTATCCGGAAAACAACGAGGTCAAATTTACGTTTAAGACGTCTGACAAACTCTCGACCTATCACGTTTTGTTCTTCGCTCACGACAAGGCGATGCGCAACGGCACATTGACAAGGGACTTTACCGTGACCGTGCCTGTAAAAGTCTCCGTCAACGCTCCGAGGTATCTTTACTCTGGAGATGAATGGACATTGACGGCGACCACCGTCGGCAATTCAGACGCGGTGATAGAGGGCGAGATGAAGATCCTTGAATATTCAAGAAGCGGCGAAGCCATTGACTCGCTGAAAGTTCCAGTGACGGTGAACGGTCGTGAACAATCGGTCGTTTCTTTCCCGGTTGATGTGCCTCACGACATCGACTCACTGACTTTCAAGGTCATATTCGCCTCAAAATCATTCAGTGACGCTGTCCGGTTCGGTGTTCCGGTTCACGATGCGAGTCAGGTCATCACCGAGTCCCATTCGGCCATAGCCTTGCCAGGAACTGACAAGGATAAGTTGCTGGAATCGCTCAAAAGCCGTTTCGTGAACGTATCCTCCGCTGGTGCCGTCTGCGAAGAGATCTCGATCGGCAAGATGATCGAAGAGGCCGCGACACAGAAGTCCGAGCCGTCATCCAATGATGTACTGTCACTTACAGAGGCATATTGCTTCAAATCATTCAAGTCGGAGCGCGACACTTCGCTGCTGGGCAGAATCCTTGCGTGCAGGAACTCCGACGGCGGTTTCGGCTGGTTCGAAGGTATGCGTTCCTCACAGTCAGTCACCGCCACGGTGCTGGATCGGATGGCTTTGGTGAGAAGTCTTGGCGGGAATATTCCTGATCTGACATCTTCTGTCGAGTATCTGGATTCCACTCAGTTCCTGGGCTTCCCGCGCTGGTTCGGCGGCCTGTCGAACGACACTTATATGCTCGTCCGCTCGAACTTCCCATCGGTCTGGTTCAAGGTGCGGATGGACAAGTCGCAGCGCAAGGAGTACCGCTCCCGACTCTCCTCTTTCCGGAAATATGCCCGCATCTACCTTTCACCTTCCAACCGCTTCGATTTCATTGATGGTCAGCCAGGTGCGAAAGCAAGACGTGTCCGTACCCTCAGCAATCTGATCGGCTCCGAAGAAGGAATATCCTTGGCCCGCGCTTGGGGCGAGCGTTTCAATGTCGATGCCGCGCTCCGCAGATCAATGGACGAAGACATCCTCTCCATCCTTGAATATGCCGTCAGGCACGATGGTGGCGGCTTCTACTACCCGAACGCTGTGATGCCGTTCAGAGGACTGCTGGAAAACGAAGCCTATGCCCACTCGCTCATCTCCGATGTGCTTTCTGAATATGCTTCCTCACATTCTGATCAAGTCACCGGTCAGAAAGCCGCCGAGATCGCCGATGGAGTCCGCTTATGGTTGATATTACAGAAAGAAACCCAGAACTGGGACACGGATCCTGCCTTTGTGAACGCCCTGTGTTCAGTCGGAAAGGGTAGCACCGACTTGCTGAACACCAGTGTCGTGACCCTGACCCAGCGTGTGCTGAAGCCTCTTGCTGATGTGAAGGCCTCCGGCAACGGCTTCTCTATCGAAAAGAGTTATTTCATTGGAGACAAGGAGCTTCATCCTGGTGACACCGTCCGTCGGGGAGACCGCATCCGTGCCGTCTATACCGTCCAGAACTCCGAGAACCGAAGTTTCATCCGTCTGACCGCACCCCGTGAGGCGTCTCTGATTCCAGTTGACCAGTTGTCTGGGATCTACAATCTGTCTTTCACCCCGCTGACCGTTGACGGCTGGTACCGAGTCTCTCCGTGTGGTTATCGTGACGTGAAACCCGACCGTACCGTATTCTATTTCGACACCTACCCCGAAGGCCGCACCACCGTCACCGAAGACTTTTTCGTGACCCAGCCCGGCACCTTCCAGGCCCCCGTCGCCGAAATCGAATCCCTCTACGCCCCGCATTACCGCGCCAACGCCGCTGCCGTCCCGCGCAACCTGGAGGTCAAGTGACTTGTATTTGCCGGGACTATTCATTGTTTTTGTGTAGATATGATTAAGTTGTTGAAAGAAAGATAGATGATGAAGAATGTTATAGTGCGGAACAGCACGGCTGAATTTCTCACCTTCATAGCGGAAGGGAAGGAGGAAGGTATTCAGGTACTATATAAGAATGAAAGTATATGGGCGACTCAGAAAGCAATGTCGATGCTATTTGACTGCTCGTCTGATAATATTGGCTTGCACCTGAAGAATATCTTTGAAGCTGTTTTGAATTGTTTGAAATGTTCTTTGAGGTGAAAAATCTTCATTTTCTTCCCGTTTCTTCAGTCAGATAGCACCGCTATCTTCCTTGGAAGAAGCGGTCGAAACTGAAGTTTTTCACTCTCAAACCTTCAAACAAACAATTCAAAACAGCTTCTTTAAATCTGGTGAACTTGAAGAAGGTTCAGTTACCGAGATAATCTCGGCAACTGCGGCGGATGGTAAAATGTATATGACGAAATTTTACAATCTTGATGCGATTATTTCGGTAGGCTACCGTGTCAATTCTATCCGAGCCACACAGTTTCGTCAGTGGTGCACAAGTGTTTTGCGACAGTTCACAATTCGAGGCTATGTTGTGGATAAAAAGCGGATGGAAAATGGAACCTTCATCGGAGAAGACTACTTTGAACATCTGCTTGCAGAGATTCGTGAGATTCGGTTGAGTGAGAGAAGATTCTACCAGAAACTGACCGACATTTACGCCACAGCTGTTGACTATAACCGTGACGCGCCCACAACAAGATTGTTCTACAAAAAGGTACAGAATAAAATTCACTTTGCCGTTCACGGCCACACCGCCGCAGAACTGATTGTGGAAAGAGCTGATGCAGGTAAGGAACATATGGGTTTGACGACCTGGGAGAATGCTCCGGATGGAAAGATTGTTCAGTATAGCGAAGAATTACCTGAATGGTGTGGAATTGGAAGATATGGGAAAATTGGTCAACTTCGTTTTGGATATGGCCGAGAGAATGGCAGACAGGCATATTCCGATGACTATGGAAGACTGGGCTAAACGCATAGACATAATCCTTGAAGCTGGTGGTGATGCTATATTGAACGATGCCGGAAAGATTACTGCGGAATTTACCAAAAGTTTTGCTGAATCCGAATTTGAAAAGTACCGAATCATTCAAGATCGCTTGTTTAAATCAGATTTCGATCGCCTGAACGATTGTGATCTGCTGAATACCATAGAATAATACCTGGTCGCAGAGCTTGCCGAAGCGACCAGAAAATATCCTTACAAAACACTTTCAGCCCTATATGCCACAGAACGTCCCCAGTTGTGCTTGATGCTGAAAAAGTAAACCTCCAAGTCGTTCGCAATTCATCCCAATACGCCACCTGATGCCTTGAAAAGGCCTATCGCCTGAAAGCTTTTTGTAAAAAATTCCGAGGAGATAGTTTTTTTCCATCCTTTATGCAATTGAGTTATGTTTGTCCGGAGAAAGCCGTATTCCCCGGACAAACTGGTGATATAGTGCGGCTTGTCCGGGGAAATGGCCGTTTTTGTGGACGAACGTGTGGTTTTGACTCTGCCGAACGAGTGTTTTTGTTTATCCTTTTGGATTTGCAAGGCTATTTCAGTATTTTTGTGGTTAAGTACATTAACATTGAAAACGATATGGCGACATTGCATATCAAAGGATTCGGTCCCATTGAGGATTCCACGACTATAGAACTCACACCGTTTATGCTGTTGATGGGGCGGCAGAGTTCAGGTAAGAGTACCTTTATGAAAGTGCTCAGTTATTGTCGTTGGGTGGAAAAAAGAATTATGGTATCAACCGATGATTTGATCAGTCAATATACCCACTATAACCGGTTCGTCAAGGAGTTGAAGCAGTTCAACAGATTGAATGATGAATATTTCCGTGATGACACTTTGATAAAGTATGACGGGGACGCTATACAGATTGAATATGTCGGCAAAAGTGGAAACCCAAAAATATTACGGAAAAACAACTTTGCCCAAGGGCGTTTCAACAGCAAGCTGTGCTATATCCCTGCTGAACGTAATTTGATTTCCGCCATACAAAATGTTGATCGAGCCTACAAGGCCACTGATCGGGATGTCCTTTTCAATTTCATTTATGAGTGGGATGAGGCCAAATCTCCTTACACCGCTGAACATCCATATCCTTTGTCAGTTACCGGTGGCTTTAGTTATGTCAACAGGTCCGGAGTGGATATGATTGTGAGGGAAGATGGTGTAGAGTCCCCGGCTTTCTATGCTTCAAGCGGAGTGCAGTCAGTTATGCCGTTGGAAGTGATGGCTAACTATATGATGAGTCAGGTTGGCAAAAACGCTCCATTATCTATGGTGGAGCGCAATTCGATCAACGAAACAGACAATGGGTCGGCATCAAGAAGGTTGGAGTATCAGTCCGCTCAAGTATTCATTGAGGAACCAGAGCAAAATCTCTACCCCGAATCACAACGCTTGATTGTGTTGAGCATTATCCGTTCTCTGAAAATGGCATTGGATAAAGGTTCAGAGAGCAGTTTCGTGATGATGACATCCCATAGTCCTTACATCCTTTCAGTCGTCAATGTTCTGTTGCTGGCGGCTGTAGTGTCAGAGAAAGTAGGACAGGCAGAGATTGAGGATGAATATATTATACCGTCATCTTCCGTTTCCGGTTATTTCATAGGAGATGATGGAGTGTTCCGCAATATATTGGACAACGAGATCCCGATGCTCACTGGAAATGATTTGGACGGTGTCTCTGATTGGGTAGATGACAAAATCAGTAAATTGAACAATATTCTATATGGAGAAGTATGAAACGAGGCGAGAGAGAGAATATTCATCAACTTTTAACCGTTTGACTGTTGACGGATTTGTGCCGGAACAGAATCTTCAATTCCGTTCTAAGGTAGCTGTTTGCGAAAAGGGAAAACGCTATGCCTTGGCAACTGCCGAAGGACAAGACTCCGTGGTATATGCCGTTGACGGTTATATTGTCAAAGATGGCCTAAGGTGTGATAAGCTTGTGCTTGTAAGGCGTACGCAGGAAGGTCGGATTCCTGAGAATTGGTCGGAGATATTTGTTGAGTTAAAAGGAACTGACATTGAGCACGCAATCGCCCAATTACGCGCGACTTTGAGCAAGCCTTTGTTCAGGCATCCGGCAAACGATGACATACGTGCCAGAATTGTAGCCCAATCCTTTCCAGCCCACAAATCCGACCTCAGAATGGAAAAAGCGAAGAAAGAGTTCCGTCAGAATTATGATTGTGACCTCCGTGGAATGAAGACCGGGCAGGAGGAGAAGCTATAGTTTGGTGGACCCTTTCTGTATTGTTCGCAACCATTGTATCGTCCCCATATCTTTTATCTTGAGGCAAAAATGAAGATAAAACGCCTCATTCTCAGAATTTATTACTAAATTAACATCGTTTTAGGCCACTGGTCTGAAACGGACATATTGATGAAAGTGTTTTCGCACTATCCTTAAAGAGAAATCTGACAGTTTCGATGAATACAAGGATGACGACAACACCATTTCATCTGTATTCGTTTGCGTGTTCTCCACACTCAACGATACAGGTGTGGGGATTGTTTCTGTTTACTTGTATTCGGGTTTTGTCAGAGCCTCTCTTTAGGTGAACGAATCGGCTCCACACTTTCTTTGTATAGAGATATAACACTCCCTAAGGAACCTAAGGAGGCTTTGATAAAACTATTATGAAGATTGATTCTTTGATTGATGAGAATGGAGTTCTTGAACTACCTAAAGAAGTCGTGTTGGATGGATTGGCTTTCACGTTGGAAAAGATTGGATTCAATTCATTTGACAATAAGGAGCGTCTAAGAGAATTGCGTATTCCTTCTACTGTCAGAAAAATCGAATGGTGTTTTTATGAATGCTTTAATCTGGAACGCATAATAGTAGATGAAGAGAATCCTGACTATGCATCTATAGACGGGGTATTGTACACAAAAGACCACAAACGTTTGGTTGCTTATCCAAATGCACACGGAGAAGAGTATCATATTCTTGATGGTACTAAAGAGATTGCTCGTTTAGCATTTAAGACTTGCAAAGATGTCAAAAGAGTCTATCTCCCGTAATCTCTGAAGAAAATCGGTATTAATGCTTTTTACCGTTGTGATAACCTTGAAAAGGTTTTTCTGCCAGACAATATCAGGTCAATAGGGGCTGCAACGCAGAAAAGCCGCTATGAGTTTATGTATGTTTATCACGGCCTAGAGTATACTCGTAAAGATATATTAGAATTACTGCCAAAATAATATGATGACATTGATGAAGATGAAAGCAAACGTTATGCATAATTGTTTGTCTGGCATTGTAATGATATTACTTTCTATTACTTTAATAGATTGTTCTAGACCATATTACAATAAGATTCCAAATAAAAGTGTGTTTGAACCTCTAACTGCCAAGCAAATAAGAAAATGTTATAAGATATACGATTTTGACGAATTTTACTCTGAGTATTGTCCGAAAATTTTAAAATGCGGCCATCAAGAGAATGTGATGTTTATCGATATAACTTGGAGGAGTTTGTATAAGTATTATAACTTTGCCAAAGGAGAGAGTGTAGATTACTATGAATATGAGGATTATCTGGACAAATGTACAGACTTGTGGTGGGAACTTTATGGCCACTATGATAAAAAAGTTGATTCCATTCTGAACTCTTGGAGTAAGCAAGTAAGTGATTATTTCTCTAAGTATATTGATGTGAATTTAGTAAATATAGAAGAGGATAACAGAGACAGAGTTAGCGATGGTATATATCAGGGCTCAAAGAGGAGTGTTCACTTGACGGTTGAATTAATTCCCAAATCAGAACCTATAAAACAATGTACGTTTAAGTTCGATAAACACTACTTTCACGCTCAGCGTGAAGTATTTAGTTCTGCTACTATGAGGGATTTTTCATATGTTTCGAATAGATATAATAATCTCAAGTTTCGCAAGTGAAAAATAATTGAAATAAAAAAGGCTAAAGGTTTTGATA
>OIEN01001036.1_pt1 | contig 13866 bp, 16 predicted proteins | sample 1581741 | NCBI WGS metagenome assembly OIEN01 (sample SAMN01760944, study PRJEB22395) | human gut metagenome | reverse complement strand
CAGAGCCGGCCAAACAGGCAGCCACAGCCACCGTCAGTTTGGAATAAGAGAAGGACATCGTATTTCTCCAACCGAGACTTGCGTCACGGAATGTGTTGATATTCAAAATCGCCCTCGCACCTTCGATGACGACGAAAATCATTGTTCACATTTCAGATAAACCTCGCCCTTGGTTATTTCTCTATATCCGATGACAGATATCCGATAACAGTTAACTGACTTAAAAAATCCTCTGTTGGTGAGCAGTAACATGATTCTCCTTCTGTCGAGGAGATTTTTATGACCGAAAAGCAACGTTGGTTTTACCTGATTCTGTTTTGGATCGTTAACTTCTGTTTAGGCTCTTTTTATGCCTGGAGCATTTACTCACGTTGGTTGGCTGATTTGTACACTCAAATGGCCGGTCAAACGGTTTCGGTCGCCTCTCTTACTTATATATTCAGTATCGGTGCAGCGCTAAATCCTGTCGCGATGGTGCTGGCCGGCGGCCTGACCGCAAAAGACGTGGAGGTGTCGCTGGAACTGCCGGAGCAGTACCTGCTGGGCGATGACCCGGCGGTGTACGCGGTGTACACCATCCGGGGCGGTACAAAGCAGGAGAGCACCAGCGTGAAGGTTCCGGCAAAGATCTCCGGCATGGCCGACCTGCTGGCTCAGAGCACCGGGGCACAGCTGGCTTCCTCCGGGGACGTGGCTCCCGGCCGCAGTGCCTGGATGCTGGCCGGCATCTCCCTGGGCTGCACGGCCGCCGCGGCCGTGGTCACCGTGCTGGTGATGCGGCTGGTGAACCGCATCCGGCGCAAAAAACGCCGCCGCTCCCGCCCGGGGCCGCGGCACGGCAACTAAGCGCAAAAGCCTGCCCGACCGCAGACTTTTCCAGATAAACAAAATGCTTCACACACAAAAGAGAGGTACAAAAATATGGGCAAGTTTACTTTCACACAGACCGAGATCCCCGGCGTGGTGGTCATTGAGCCGCAGGTGTTCGGCGATGACCGCGGCTACTTCATGGAGACCTACCAGAAGGACCAGTTTGCCGAGGCCGGCATCGACAAGGAGTTCGTGCAGGACAACCAGAGCCGTTCCACCCGGGGCGTGCTGCGCGGCCTCCACTTCCAGAAGAACCACACCCAGGGCAAGCTGGTGCGCGTGACCAAGGGCGAAGTGTACGACGTGGCCGTGGACTGCCGCCCCCACAGCGCCACCTTTGGCAAGTGGGTGGGCGTGACCCTGTCCGAGGACAATAAGAAGATGTTCTATATCCCGGAGGGCTTTGCCCACGGTTTCCTGGTGCTGAGCGATGTGGCAGAGTTCTGCTACAAGTGCACCGATGTCTACGACCCCACCAGCGAGGGCGGTATCCCCTACGACGACCCCACCGTGAACGTGCAGTGGCCGGACTGCGGCTGCGAGCACAAGACCAGCGCAAAGGACAAGCTGCACGAGCCCTTTGCCGCCCAGAAGTTTGAATTCTTTGAAAAGTGGTGATCGCCCGTGGCAAAATGGAAGGCAATGTGGAACGGCTTCTGGCGCTACCGCTATCTGCTGTGGAACCTGGTCAGCCGTGACTTCAAGCTCAAATACCGCCGCAGTGTTCTGGGCGTAGTGTGGAGCGTGCTCAACCCGCTGCTGATGTGTCTGGTGTACTGGGCCGTGTTCAGCAGCCTGATGGACATGCGGGGCAGCGGCATCGATAACTTTGCCGTCTTTCTGATGTGCGGCCAGCTGTTGTTCAACTTCTTCAACGAGGCCACCTCCACCAGCATGAGCAGCGTGCTCAGCGCGGCCCCGCTGCTCAAAAAAGTGTATATCCCCAAGTATATCTTCCCGCTGGAAAAGTGCTGCTTTGCCATGGTGAACTGCGTGTTCAGCTTTGTGGCCCTGCTGCTGGTCATGATCTTTACCGGCGCACCCTTCCACCTCACCCTGATCGAGGCAGTGTACCCGCTGGTGACCCTGTTCTTCTTCAGCCTGGGCGTGGGTCTGTTTCTGGCGGCAGCCACGGTGTTCTTTCGGGACATCATGCACATCTGGAGCGTGTTCATCACGGCGCTGCTGTATTTCTCCGCCATCTTCTACGACCCCACCCAGATGACCTTTTCCATCGGCGGCTTCAACATGCAGCAGATCATCAAGCTGAACCCCATGTACTGGTACATCACGGGCTTCCGCCGTACCGTGATGTGGGGCATCCCGCTGGACTTCAACATGTTTGCGGTGTGCGGCATCTGTGCCCTCGTCTCCATGTGGGTGGGCGTGAGCGTGTTCCGCAAAACGCAGGACCGCTTTGTGCTGCATATTTAAGGAGGAAGAACAATGGAACCGATCATCAAAGTAGACAATGTTTCCATGTGCTTCAACCTCTCCAAGGAAAAGCATGAGAGCCTGAAGGAATATTTTCTGGCCATGGTGCAGGGCCGGCTGCAGTACGACGAGTTCTACGCCCTCAAGGACGTGAGCCTGGACATCATGCCCGGTGACTTTTACGGCCTTGTGGGCCTGAACGGTTCGGGCAAGTCCACCCTGCTCAAGACCATTGCGGGCGTGTACAAGCCCAGCAAGGGCAAGGTGACCGTCAACGGCACCATCGCGCCCCTCATCGAGCTGGGCGCGGGTTTTGATATGGACCTGACCGCCCGGGAGAACATCTACCTCAACGGCACGGTGCTGGGCTTCTCGCCCAAGTATCTGGACGAAAAGTTTGACGAGATCGTGGAGTTCAGCGAGCTGCAGAATTTCCTCGATGTGCCGCTGAAGAACTACTCCTCCGGCATGGTGGCCCGCATCGGCTTTGCCATTGCCACCATCACCAAGCCCGATATCCTCATCGCAGACGAGGTACTGTCGGTGGGCGATTTCCTGTTCCAGCAGAAATGCGAAAAGCGCATGAAGGAGCTGATGGCGGGCGGCACCACGGTCATTCTGGTGTCCCACTCCATTGAGCAGATCGAGCGCATGTGCAGCAAGGTGGCATGGCTGAGCCACGGTCACCTGAAGATGAACGGCGATACCGAGACAGTCTGTGCGGCCTATAAGGCCACCCAGCGCGGCGAGGCATGAGTATGAACCTGCGACTGAAACGTGCCAGAGAGCTGGCAGGATATGCCGTGCAGCTGACCAAGGACGAGGGCCTGCCTACCATGCTCAAGCGGGGCGCGGGCTTTGTCAAGCGCCGCTGTTTTGGCAAAAAGGCCCGCTACCTGCCTGCAAAAAAGGTGCTGGAAGCCCAGTGCGCAGAGATGGCCGGAAAAACGGCGGCAGACTGCGGCCTGCCCACCATTTCCATCCTGACTCCGCTGTATAATACCCCGGAAAAATACCTGCGGGAATTTCTGGATTCCTTCGTAGGGCAGACCGCGCCCAACGGGCAGCTCTGCCTGGCCGATGCCTCCGACGCGCAGCACGGTGATGTGCAGCGCATCGTGGAGGAATATCAGGCAAAGAATCAACGAATCGTATACAAAAAGATCGAAAACAAGGGCATTGCGGCCAACACCAACGCCGCTGCGCAGCTGGCGACAGGGGAGTATCTGGCGCTGGCCGACCACGACGACATTCTGGCACCCCACGCCCTGTACACCATGGGCAAGGCAGTTTTGCAGCTGCGGCAGCGTGGCGGGCCGGACGGCTTTTTGTACAGCGACGAAGCCCTGTTCAGCAAGAGCATCCGGCGGCCCATCGCGGCCCACTTCAAGCCGGACTATGCGCCGGATTACCTGCTGTGCTGCAACTACATCTGCCATCTGGCGGTGTTCAAAAAGGCACTGTGGGATGCTGTGGGCGGCGAACGCCCGGAGTGCGACGGCAGCCAGGACCACGACCTGTTCCTGCGGCTGCTGGAACGTACCGGCGGTGCGGCCCATGTGCCGCAGGTGCTGTACTACTGGCGGGTGCACGCGGGGTCTACCTCCGGCGGTACGGAGGCCAAGCCCTATGTGGCGGCAGCAGCCAAAAAGGCGCTGGCAGATCATCTGGCCCGCACCGGCCGCACCGGCACCGTGGAGGATGGGCTGTTTCCCAGTACCTACCGGGTGAAGTGGGATATCGTGGGCGACCCGAAGGTGAGCATCCTGATCCCCAACAAGGACCACATTGACGATCTGGAAAAGTGCCTGCACAGCCTCTGGGCTAAGACCAGCTGGGACAACTTTGAGGTCATTGTCATCGAGAACAACTCCACCGACCCGGAAACGTTTGCCTACTATCAGAAAGCACAGCAGTGCTACGATGGCTTGCGGGTGGTCACCTACCCGAAAAAAGGCTTCAACTTTTCCGGCATCAACAATTTTGGCCGGAAGTATGCCACCGGCGACTACCTGCTGCTGCTGAACAACGACGTGGAGGTGCGCAACGCCGACTGGCTCCCTGAGCTGCTGCGGCAGTGCGCCCACCCCGGCGGAGCGGCCATCTGCGGTGCAGAGCTGTTCTACCCGGACGAGACGCTGCAGCATGCGGGCGTCATCACGGGGTTGGGCGGCTACGCGGGCCACAGCCACAAGTACAAAAAGGCCGGCGGCAGCGGCTACATGTTCCGTGCCGCCACCGTGCAGGATCTTTCGGCGGTGACCGGTGCCTGCCTGCTGGTGAAAACCAGTGTGTGGGATGAGATGGGCGGCCTGGACGAGGCCTTTGCGGTGGCCTTCAACGACGTGGACTTCTGTCTGCGGGTGCGGGAGGCCGGGTATCGCATCGTCTGGACACCCTATGCACAGCTGACCCACTACGAGAGCAAGAGCCGCGGCGGCGACGAGAAGGACCCGGTGAAGGCCCGGCGTTTTGCATCGGAGCAGCAGCGCCTGTATGACGTGCACGGGAAGGCCAACATTCTGGATGACCCTTATTACAACCCCAACCTGACCCACGACCGGGAGGATTTTTCCGAGAGCGACGACCTGCGCAGCCTGAAAGAGGGCCGCGTGAGCGTGCGGTGGAGGTAAACCATGAACATCAAGGGACATTTTGAGACCATTACCCGGCACAAGCTGCTGGTGATGAAGTACTGCTTTGCCTGCGGGCTCTACGAGCAGGGCCTTGCCCATGACCTGAGCAAGTACAGCCCCACCGAGTTCATCCCGGGCTGCATCTACTATCAGGGCGACCACAGCCCCAACGAAGCCGAGCGCGCAGACCGGGGCTATTCGTCTGCATGGCTGCACCACAAGGGCCGCAACAAGCACCATCTGGAATACTGGATCGACTATGCCAGCAACAAGACCGGGCTGGGCGGCATGAAGATGCCCCTGCGCTACGTCTGTGAGATGGTGTGCGACCGGGTGGCTGCCAGCCGGATCTATTTGGGCGACCAGTACACGGATGCCTCCCCATGGGAATACTACGAGCGCAGCAAGAACCACTACCTGATGCACCCGGAGACCCGCGCCCTGCTGGAAAAGCTGCTGAAGATGGTGCGCGACCTCGGGCAGGACCGCACCTTTGCGTACATGAAGTTCCTGCTGGGCTGCCAGAAGGATTACTGAGCGTCATATCTGAATAAAAAATACCGCCGATGGAACCATCGGCGGGATTTTTTCTTTGGGATGCTCCGCAGAAAACACAAAACCCCCCGCCCGGGCGGCACAGGCCGTTCAGGCTGGGGGGACAAGCGTGCGGGTCTACAGCACGCAGTTACTCTTCGTTGTCGTAGATGTGGATATAGCGCGGGGCGTTTTTGTCCTGCCACAGCAGCAGGGCGGCGGTGAGCGCCACAGCGAGGGTGGTAAACACGGCAAGCAGAGCCTTGAGAACTTTCATGGTCAGGAACCTCCTTGGTCGATCTTGTGCGGAGCACAGCAAGTGCTCCACCGGATAAGCAATTCTAGTATAGCATAATCCGCAGGGAAAGGCAAACGGCAGTACAAAGGAAAAAATACGGTGGTTAGAAAAAACTAACCACAAAAAAGAGCAAGAAAGTTCAGGAAATCACATCATTTTTGCGGGGTTGTCGTTGACTTCCGACGCCAAAATGATACAATGGGTATGTTAAGCAGCTGCTGTCCCTGTACCAGTGCGCCTGCATGGGCGTGGGGGCGGCAATTCAAGCAGAATGGGGGATTTAATTCCATGTTGAACAAGCTGAAACGTGCGGCGCTTGGCGCGCATACGCCGCATGACAAAGCAACTGCTGCAAGCAAACCTGTTCCGATGCCTCTGCCCGCGCAGGTACGCATCCTGATGAGCCAGCACATTGGCGCACCCGCCAAGGCTCTGGTCAAAAAGGGCGATGAAGTGTTCGTCGGCACCAAGATCGGTGAGGCGGGCGGCTTTGTTTCTGCCAACATCCACTCCAGTGTTTCCGGCACCGTGGCCGCAGTGGAGCCTTTCCGTCTGTCCAATGGCCGCACCTGTGATTCTGTGGTCATCAAGACCGATGGCAAGCAGACCGTTGACCCGGCCGTCCAGCCGCCGGTGGTGACCGATAAGGCCAGCTTTATGGCAGCCGTGCGCGAGTGCGGCCTGGTGGGTCTGGGCGGCGCAGGCTTCCCGACCGACGTCAAGCTGCAGCCCAAGCAGCAGGTGGATACCCTGCTGATCAACGCTTCCGAGTGTGAAGTGTGGCTGACCAGCGACACGCAGGAGATGCTGAACTGCAGCGATGATATCATCCGCGGCATCAAGGCCGTGCTGCAGTACACCGGCATCCCGAAGTGCATCATCGGCATTGAGAACAACAAGCCTGAGTGCATCGACCTGCTGTGCAAAAAGACCCAGGGCGACAGCACCATTGAGGTCAAGCCCCTGCCCAGTGTCTACGGCACCGGCGCAGAGCTGATCCTCATTGAAAAGTGCCTGGGCCGCGAAGTGCCCCACGGCGGTCTGCCCGCCGACGCCGGCGCCATCGTGATGAACGTGACCAGTGTGTCCACCCTGGGCAAGTATCTGGCCACCGGCATGCCGGTGGTGGAGCGTACCATCACCGTGGACGGCGACGCCTGCGCAAAGCCCCAGAACGTTGTGGTGCCTGTGGGCACTTCCTATCAGGACATCATCGACTTTGCCGGTGTCAAGGGCACCCTGGGCAAGGTGGTGGCCGGCGGTGCCATGATGGGCCCCGCTGTGGAGAACCTGAGCTACCCCACCACCAAGACGACCTCCGGTCTGATCCTGCTGAGCGAGGCTGCTGCCCAGCCCGCTCCGGTCAATCCCTGCATCCGCTGCGGCCGCTGCGTGGAGTACTGCCCCATGGGCCTGGAGCCCGTGGAGGTGAACCAGGCTTATGCTGCCCGTGACGTGCAGGAGCTGGGCAAGCTGCATGCAGACTACTGCTTCAACTGCGGCAGCTGCTCCTTCGTCTGCCCGGCCAAGCGCCCGGTGACCCAGATGATGAGCCTGGCAAAGGCATTCTACCTTGGTGAAATCAAAAAAGGAGGCAATAAGTAATGGATACGAAGCTTATTGTTTCGGCTTCCCCGCATGTGCGCAGCGAAGAGACCACGCAGAGCCTGATGGCCAACGTGATCGTGGCCCTGTGCCCCTGCGTGGTGGCCTCTGCCATCATTTTTGGCGTGCGTGCGCTGCTGGTCACGGCAGTGTCCGTCATTGCCAGCGTGGCCTTTGAGTGGCTGTACTGCAAGCTGCTCAAGAAGCCCAACCCCATCAGCGATCTGTCCGCTGTGGTCACCGGCATCATCCTGGCCATGAACGTGCCCGTGGGCATGCCCATCGGCCAGCTGATCATCGGCGATCTGGTGGCCATCGTCATCGTCAAGCAGCTGTTCGGCGGCATCGGCATGAACTTTGCCAACCCCGCTCTGGTGGGCCGCATCGTGCTGTTCGTCAGCTTTGCAAGCTCCATGAACAACTGGGTGTTCCCGGATGCAGCGGTGGACCAGCTGTCCAGCGCTACCCCGCTGGCTGTGGCCGACAAGTCCAAGCTGAGCCTGCTGGATCTGTTCATGGGCATCCATGGCGGTGTGCTGGGTGAGACCTGCGCTCTGGCCATCGTGCTGGGCCTTGTCTACCTGGTGGCCACCAAGACCATCAGCATCGCCATCCCTGCTTCTTATGTGGGCAGCGTGTTCGTGTTCTACCTGATTGCTACCCGCGATCTGCACGCTGCGCTGGCAGCCGTGCTGAGCGGCGGCCTGCTGTTCGGTGCTGTGTTCATGGCCACCGACTACGTCACCAGCCCCTTCACCCTGAAGGGCAAACTGGTGTACGGTGTGGCACTGGGCATCGTGACCTTTGCCATCCGTTACTGGGGCAGCTACACCGAGGGCGTGTCCTTCGCACTGCTGTTCATGAACCTGTGGGTCCCGTACATCAATGACCTGACCCGTCAGACCCCGTATGGCTACGTCAAGCCTGCGAAGAAAGCGAAGGAGGGTGCTGACAAATGAGTAAGACCTCGAATTCCAACTGGGAGACTACCGTCAAGCCCATCGTCGTGCTGAGCGTGATCTCTCTGGTCGTCAGCCTGCTGCTGGCTCTGGTGAACTCCATGACCGCCCCGGTCATTGCCGAGAACACCAAGCGCACCACGCTGGCTGCTTACGTCGGCGTGCTGCCTTCTGTCTCGGACGCTACTGAGCTGGAGGAAGTGACCGACTACACCACCGCCAATGTCACCGGCGTGGTCAAGGCTCCGGACGGCAGCCTGGCCATCAAGGCCGAAGAGTCCGGCTTTGACGGCGGCATCGTCACCGTCATCGTCGGCATGGATGCCAACGGCACCGAGACCGGCATCTGGGTGGACGCTTCTACCCAGACCAAGGGCATCGGCAGTGCCGTTGCCGATGAAGATTTCCTGAAGCAGTTTGACGGCCTGGATTGCACCCAGAACGTTGTGATGGGTGAGAACGGCGTGGACGGCAAGACCGGCGCAACCTTCTCCTCCAAGGCTCTGTTTGCCGCCATCAACGACTGCGTCAACTGCTACAACGAGCTGGCATAAGGAGGTTGGTAAGAAATGGCACAAGAAAAGAAGTCCAAGGTAAGCATCCTTACCAACGGCATCATCAAAGAGAACCCCGTTCTGCGTCTGGTTCTGGGTACCTGCTCCACGCTGGCTGTCACCACCGCCGTGTCCAGTGCTCTGGGCATGGGCGCTGCGTTCACCTTCGTGCTGGTGTGCGCCAACATCATGATCTCCCTGCTGCGCAAGGTGATCCCCGGCAAGGTGCATCTGCCCTGCTACATCGTCATCATTGCAGGTTTCGTGACCATCGTGCAGATGTTCATGCAGGCCTACATGGAGAGCCTGTACAACGCACTGGGCGTGTTCCTGCCCCTGATCGTTGTCAACTGCATCATTCTGGGCCGTGCCGAGATGTTCGCCTGCAAGAACAGCGTGGTGGACAGTGCACTGGACGGCATCGGCATGGGCATCGGCTACACCCTGACCGTTGTGCTGATGGCTACCATCCGTGAGATCCTGGGCAGCGGCACCTGGCTGGGCTTCAAGATCCTGCCGGACAGCGTTGCCAAGATCGGCATCATGACCCAGGCTCCCGGCGCATTCTTCTGCTTCGGCCTGCTGATGGCCGGCTGTGTGTGGCTGGAAGGCAAGCTGGACGCCCGCATCGAGCGCAAGAGCTGCTGTGACATTGACAACCTGAAGAAGGAGGCGGAATAAGATGCTCGTCAAACTCGCTGCTATCTTCTTCAGCATGATCCTTGTCAACAACTACGTGCTGGTGAAGTTCTATGGTATCTGCCCGTTCCTGGGCGTTTCCAAAAAGCTGGACTCCTCCGTTGGTATGTCCGGCGCTGTTATCTTCGTCATGTTCATGGCTACGGCCGTGACCTTCCCCATCCAGATCTTCATTCTGGATCCGGCGGAGCTGGGCTATCTGCAGACCATCGTGTTCATTCTGGTCATCGCCGTGCTGGTGCAGTTCATCGAGATCTTCCTCAAGAAGTATGTCGTTGCCCTGTACAACTCGCTGGGCGTTTACCTGCCCCTGATCACCACCAACTGCTGCGTGCTGGCTGTCACCATCCTGGTCGTGGATGACTACGGTGCAGATGTGGCAGCTCTGGGCTTTGGCGCTGCCTACATTGAGGCTCTGGTCTGCTCCATCGGCGCAGGCGTCGGCTTCATGCTGGCCATGGTCATGTTCAGCGGTGTGCGCAAGCGCGTGGAAGCCTGCGATCCCCCGGAACCCTTCAAGGGCCTGCCCATCACCCTGATCGCAGCAGCAATCACCAGCCTGTCCTTCATGGGCTTCGGCGGCATCGTCGAAAACCTGTTCAATGTCACGCTGTAAGGGAGGAACAGGAAAATGAGTATTGTATCTGCTGTTGTTCTGTGTACCCTCGTGGGCGCAGTCGGTGCCATCATCCTGGTGGCAGCGTCCAAGTTTATGGCGGTCGAGGAAGACCCCCGCATTGAGGAAGTTGCCGGCTGCCTGGCCGGTGCAAACTGCGGCGGCTGCGGCTACGCAGGCTGCGCCGACTACGCAAAGGCCGTTGTCATGGACGGCGTCCCCTGCGACAAGTGCGCACCCGGCGGCCCCAAGGCTGCTGCCGCCATCGCCAAGATCATGGGCGGCGAGGCAAGCGCTGTGGAAAAGAAGGCTGTGGTCCAGTGCCAGGGCAATACCGAGCACTGCAAGCCCAGCTATGACTACAAGGGCATCCAGACCTGTGCCGCTGCTGCGGCCCTGTACGGCGGCCCCAAGACCTGTTCCTTCGCCTGCATCGGCCTGGGCGACTGCACCAAGGTGTGCAAGTTCGACGCCATCCACATCGTGGACGGTGTGGCCAAGGTGGACAAGGACAAGTGCACCGGCTGCGGTGCCTGCGCCAATACCTGCCCCAAGAAGGTCATCATGATCGACGCTGCCGGCCCGCGCAAGCCCGTTGTCATGTGCTCCAACAAGGACAAGGGCGCTGTGGCCAACAAGGTCTGCACCACCTCCTGCATTGCCTGCGGCATGTGCGAGCGCACCTGTAAGTTCGACGCCATCCATGTGGTGGATGGTGTGGCCCGTGTGGACTATGACAAGTGCAAGGGCTGCGGCATGTGCGCCCAGAAGTGCCCGAAGAAGATCATTCTCTTCCCGCTGAAGGACGATCCGTATCCCCCGAAGCCCGTGGTGAAGCCTGCTGCCCCGGCAGCGGCCAAGCCTGCCGCTCCTGCCGCTGCTCCTGCAGCAAAGCCGGAGGCTAAGGCTGAGGCAAAGCCCGAGACCAAGGCTGAGTAAAAATCGCATCAAGCAAACCCTGAAAGAAGGGATGGACAAGCGTCCATCCCTTCTTTTTGCGCTTTTGGGGTAAAATCCGGTTGCGCTGGGGCAGAATTGTGGTTTAAGGGAGAAAAAGACCCTTGCGGGAGAAATCGAGGAACATCATGGAACAACAGAGCACACGTCTGCGCAATGCGGGCTTTGCGGCCTTCTTTTTCAGCGGCATCTGCTCCATCAGTACTTTTCGATTCCTCTGGCCTTTGCGCTGAACTCGCACCCGCAGTAGTCCTGCCGGTACAGGCCATATTCTTCCGAAAGCTGCAGACTGCGCAGATAGCCGTTGTGCTTTTTGAAGTCCGAGGGCAGATGTTTCACGCCGAACTCCGCTTCCAGCTCCTGCCCGATGGCGTTGATGCGTTTGGCGTCCTTGTGGGGGCTGATGGACAGGGTGGTGGTGAACCAGTCGAAGCCGTGCTCGGCGGCGTACTGTGCCGCCCGGCGCATCCGCAGCCGGTAGCAGACCGTGCAGCGGCCGCCGCGCTCCGGCTCGGCTTCCAGCCCCTGCACGGCGGTGTAGAACTCCTGTGGGTCGTAGGTGTCCTCCACCACGGTCACCCCCAGCGGGTGGGCGGCGGCCACAAACTTTTTCAGCTCCTCGCCCCGGCGGTAGTATTCCTCCGCCGGCCAGGTGTTGGGGTTGTAGTACAGCACCGTGATCTCAAAATATTGGCACAGCTGCTCCAGCACCGCGCTGGAGCAGGGGCCGCAGCAGGCGTGCAGCAGCAGCCGGGGCCGGGCGTCGCCCAGAGTTTTCAACACGGCGTCCATCTGCTGTGCAAAATTCAATTGAGTTGCCATTGCTATCATCCTCTGTTATAATGTTTCTGCTGACATTATAGCATATTTTGCATTGAAATACAGGAGGTTCCCCATGACTCAGGAAAAGATCGCCCGCATCAATGAGCTGGCAAAAAAGAGCAAGACCACCGGCCTGACCGATGCCGAAAAGGCCGAGCAGCAGACCCTGCGGCAGGAGTATCTGGCCGATGTCAAGGCCAGCCTGCGCGCCCAGCTGGACCGCACGTCCATCCAGGAGCCGGACGGCACCATCCACAAGGTGACCCGCCGCACGGACGCAAAAAAGCCCCGCAGCTGAGAGGACCGCTTCCGGACCCGAATTTTGGAGGAAAATGCAGCCGAAAGGTGCGTTTTCCTCTTTTTTTGCGCGGCGGACTGTGTTATACTATACTAGCATTGGTGCGTGCTGAATGCGCGCGCCGTCGTATTTTCCCAAGGTGGCGTATCCCGGGCAAGGTGCACGGAAAAGGCTGTCTTTTGAATAAGGATAAAGAGGTCACTTATTATGCTTACTGCAATCACGGGTATCAACTGGGGCGATGAGGGCAAGGGCCGCATGGTCGACCTGATCAGCCAGGAGTATGACATCGTTGCACGTTATCAGGGCGGCAACAACGCTGGCCATACGGTCAAGAACGAGCGCGGCAAGTTCGTGCTGAACCTGCTGCCCTCCGGCATCCTGCGCCCGAACGTCGTCTGCGTCATGGGCAACGGTATGGTCATCGACCCGCATCATCTGGACGGCGAGATCAACAAGCTGCGCGAGCAGGGCATTGAGATCACCCCCAAGAACCTGAAAATCTCGGACCGTGCGACCATCACCATGCCCTACCATGTGGACCAGGACGGCCTGGAAGAAGCCCGTCTGGCCAAGACCGGCGCACAGTTCGGCTCCACCAAGCGCGGCATCGCCTACGCTTACGGCGACAAGTACATGAAAAAGACCCTGCGCATGGGCGACCTGCTGCACCTGGACGACGCTGTGAAGAAGCGCCTGATCACCATGGTGGACTCCAAGAACCTGGTGATGGTGGGCAGCTACAACGCCGCTCCCATCAGCGTGGACGAGATGTGGGCATGGCTGGAAAAGTATGCCGCCATCTTCAAGGATTACATCTGCGATGTGGGTCAGTACCTGGCCGATGCAGACGCCGCCGGCAAGAAGGTGCTGTTTGAGGCACAGCTGGGCGCTCTGCGCGACATCGACTTCGGCATCTACCCCTACACCACTTCTTCCAACGTCATCGGTGCTTATGCTCCCATCGGCGCAGGCATCCCTGGCCACAAGCTGCACAACTCCATCGGTGTCATGAAGGCTTACTCCTCCTGCGTGGGTGACGGCCCCTTTACTGCGGAGCTGGCCATGACCGAGGAAGAGAAGCACGCTCTGCGTGAGGCAGGCCACGAGTATGGCGCTGCCACCGGCCGTCCCCGCCGCGTGGGCCCCATCGACCTGGTGGCAAGCCGCTACGGCGTGTTCTGCCAGGGCTGCGACGAGGTCGCCCTGACCCTGCTGGATGTGCTGGACTACATGGACAAGATCCCCATGGTCACTGCTTACAAGCTGAGCGACGGCACCACTACCACCCGCTTCCCCATGGGCGAGGCACTGGACACCGCACAGCCCGTGGTGGAGTACCTGCCCGGCTGGCACTGCGACATCAGCAGCTGCCGCAAAAAAGAGGATCTGCCAAAAGAGGCGCTGGACTACGTAGCTTATCTGGAAAAGGCTGTTGGCTGCAAAATCCGTTACGTATCTGTCGGCCCTGACCGCGACGCTTATATCGACATGCATTGATCCCCCACGAAAGATTCCTTTCGCCGGCGCTTTTTTATAAAATCGTCGGCGAAATCTATTTGAGAAGGGGGGCCACTATGGACC
>OIEN01001014.1_pt1 | contig 14106 bp, 11 predicted proteins | sample 1581741 | NCBI WGS metagenome assembly OIEN01 (sample SAMN01760944, study PRJEB22395) | human gut metagenome | reverse complement strand
TGCTGCTGCAGGCCATTCCATCGCCCGCCCTATTGCCTAGCGGCAACAGGGTCCCACCCCAGCGGACACTTGCTTTGGGGAACTCCCTGCCATACTGCCTTCAAAGCTGGCATAAAGCCAAAAAGCCGGAGACGCATTGAAACGCCTCCGGCTTTTCATATCATAATGCTTTAGTTCAGCTTCAGGTCGCCGTCCTTGATCCAGCCCAGCTTGCGCTCTGCCTCACAGAAGAGGACGCTGAGCACGGCGGGCAGGACGAAGCACAGCAGGATCATGGCCGCCCAGTCCATGGGGGTGATGGCAGCTTTGGTGCCGGCGGCAATGTCGCTGACCCAGCCGGTGTACACGCCGATCTGGCCCACCAGACCGCAGGTGCCCATGCCGGAGGAAACGGCGGCACCGTTCATCTCAAAGTGGAACAGGCAGGTGGCCAGCGGGCCGGTGATGGCACTGGCCAGGGTGGGGGCGATCCAGATGCGGGGGTTCTTGATGATGTTGCCCATCTGCAGCATACTGGTGCCCAGGCCCTGGCTTACCAGACCGCCCACACCGTTCTCGCGGTAGCTCATCACGGCAAAGCCCACCATCTGGGCGCAGCAGCCCGCCACGGCGGCACCGCCGGCCAGACCGGTCAGGCCCAGTGCGGCGCAGATGGCTGCCGAGGAGATGGGCAGGGTGAGGGCTACGCCCACGATCACCGACACCAGAATGCCCATGACCAGCGGGGCCTGCTCGGTGGCCCACATGATCAGGGTGCCCACCTGGCTGGCGGCTGCGCCGATGGGGGCAGCGATGAGCATGGACAGACCGACGCCCACAAAGATGGTCACCAGCGGGGTGACCAGGATGTCCACCTTGGTCTCCTTGCTCACGGCCTTGCCCAGTTCAGCGGCCACGATGGCAATGATCAGCACGGCCAGCGGGCCGCCGGCCCCGCCCAGGGCGTTGGCCGAGTAGCCCACCGTGATCAGACTGAACAGCACCAGCGGCGGGCAGTGGAGTGCCCAGCCGATGGCGCAGGCCATGGCCGGGCCGCTCATGGCCGTAGCGTAGCCGCCCAAATCCACCAGCATCTCCAGCCCGGTCTGTTGGCCCAGCGTCTTGATGATGGTGCCGATGAGCAGACTGGCGAACAGGCCCTGTGCCATGGCGCCCAGTGCTTCAATGAGGTAGCGCTGCGGAGAAATGACGATGTCCTTGCGCTTTAAAAAATCTTTCACATTTTCCATAAATAACCAACCTTTCCGGTCTGCGGCGCGGTACGCCGCAGAGAAACTGCATGTCAAGTATAATACCATACACCTGTCAAGACAGCAAGAAAAAACGGGATTTCGGGCGGCAAAAACAGGAAATTTCGGCTTTGTGCAATGTTTTGCCCCAGCGAAACGTATCCCTTTTGGAGCATTTTTCGGGTGTGCGGACGCAGGCCTGCCCGTGCGCGGCGGCCGCGGCGGCAAAGTCCAGCCGATTGACGGCGGGACGGCATCGGGTGTATACTGAACCTGTGTGAAAATGCATGAATGGCCGTCCGCTTTTGCGGCGGCAGACTATAACCAAAACAGGGATCCGGAGGCGAAGAAGTACGGCATGAAACGAATTTGGAACAACAGATCTTCGGCACGCGGCTGGGGCAAGGCTGCGGCTGTTTTTACCATGGCCATGGTGCTGGCCGTCGGCGGTCTGGGGGCGGCCATGAATCTGGCCGACCTGCAGGGGGCTGTGACGGTGCAGCCCATCGTCCGGCAGCAGAGCGGGACGGAACCGGAGCAGAAAACAAAGCTCTTCGGGAAGAAACAGACCGGGTCGGCGGCTTCTTCGGAAGAATGCGCTGCGGACAGCACGGAAGAGCCCCGGACGGCGGAAGGACCCACGGCACAGGCACAGCCGGAAGCCGCCGAGCAGCCTGCCGCACAGACCGCGGAGTCTGAGACGACCGCAGAGCAGGGCGAAGAGCCCGCCGCAGCGGAGAACCCGGCGGAGCCTGCACAGGACACCGCAGAGGAACCGGACCCGCTGGTGCCGGGCCGCGCGGAGGACGCAGATCCGGACACCACGGAAAGCACGGAAACGGCAGAGACCGCACAGGAGAACAGCCCGGTGATCCTGCAGCAGGAAACGCCGGAGCTGGCCGCACAGGACCCGCAGGCACCCCCGGAGGAAACGGACGCCGCAGAGAATGACCTGTCCGGCCGCACGCCGGAGGGGACCATGCTGTTGACCGACGAGCAGATCCGCAAGGCGCTGGACGAGGGTGCCCTGGATGAGGCCGAGGCACAGTGCATCGACCTGGGCGACGAGAACGGCTTTTTCAGCTGGCTGTGGAACTGGCTGTTCGGCAAAAAGGACAACCAGGAGGAATACACCGGCTGGCTGACCAAGAATGGCAAGACCTATTACTACAGCGCCTCCACCCATAAGCCGCTCACCGGCATCCAGTCTGTGGACGGCAAGCTGTATTACTTTGACGCCGACGGCGTGATGCAGAAGAATGTGAACTTCGGCATCGACGTGTCCAAGTACCAGAGCAACATCGACTGGAACAAGGTGAAGAAGGCGGGCGTGAACTTTGTGATCATCCGCATCGGCTACCGCGGCTACGGTGCCAGCGGCACGCTGGTGCAGGACCCCATGTTTGAAGAGCACTTCACCAACGCCCGCAACGCGGGCCTGAAGGTGGGCGTGTATTTCTTCACCCAGGCGGTGACCGAGGACGAGGCCCGCGAGGAAGCACAGGGCTGCAATTGGGTGCTGAACGGCCGCAAGCTGGACTACCCCATCTATTATGATACCGAGGCTTCCACCTCTCCCAACGGCACCGGCCGTGCCGATGGCCTGGGCAAGGAGGACCGCACCAAGTGCGCCATCGCCTTCTGCGAGGAAGTCAAGTCGCTGGGGTACAAGCCCGGCGTGTACGCTTCCACCACCTGGTTCCGCAAGCGGGTGGACCTGGACGCCCTGCGCAAGTACACCATCTGGAACGCCCATTACGGCGTGTCCAGCAGCCCCATCGACTGCGATATGTGGCAGGGCACCGAGAAGGCCCGCATCAACGGCTACAGCGGTGAGCTGGATGCCAACATCAGCTACATGGGATGACAGGAGGAGTGCGATGGACCGCATTCGTCTGATCGCGTCGGACATGGACGCGACCCTGCTGGACGGGCACAGTCAGCTGCCGCCGGACTTTCTGCATCTTGTGCAGGAGCTGGCCGGACAGGATATCCTGTTCGCGGCTGCCAGCGGGCGGCCGCTGTACAAGCTGGAAGAGATGTTTGCTCCGGTGCTGGAGCAGACCCTTCTGGTGGCCGACAACGGCGGCGCTGTGCGCTGGCGCGGCAAGGACCTGTTCGTCTCCCGCATGGAGCCGGAGGTCTGGCACCGGCTGACGGCCTGCGCGGAGGAAAACGGGGATTCCTTTGTGGTCTGCGGGCTGGAGAGCGCCTACCTGCGCCCCTGTGACCGGTGCTATGATGCCGTATACCGCAACTTCTACAACCGCATTGCCTATGTGTCGGATCTGTACACCATCGACGCCGCAGTGGACAAGTTTACCATCTATCTGCCGCAGGACAATGCGCAGGAGGTGTACGAGAAGGTCTACGGCCCCCGCTTCGGGCAGGAACTGGCCGTGGCGGTGTCCGGCAAATGCTGGATCGACGTGACCAACCCGGGCGTGACCAAGGGGAAGGCTGTGGAGCGTCTGAGCAGGCTGCTGGACATCCCATCCGGTGCCATGATGGCCTTTGGCGACACCTACAACGACATCGAGATGCTGGAGGCCGTGGGTTACGGCTTCCTGATGGAAAACGGCAGCCCGGAGCTGCGCAGCCGGGTGCCGTATCTGGCCCCGCCCAACACGGAATACGGGGTGGCCCGGGTGCTGCAGCAGGTATTGCGGCAAAAGGGCTGCGTCTGCCCGGCGGATTTTACAAAAGCACACTGACCCCATAGGGGAGCTGCTGCACGGAAAAAGCGTGCGGCGGCTCCTTTTTTGTGCCGCATACCGGCCTCGGGCGGTGCATACACTGGTTCCAGAGTGTGCAACGCAAAAATGGTGCTGGGGAGGCAGGGCGATATGTTTGTGATCACGTTGAGCAGAACGAGCCTGAAAAAACTGGGGCTGGGGGCCATGTGCTGTGCCCTGGTGGTGTGCAGCGCGCTGCTGGGGCGCTACATCAGCACCCGCACGGTGACGGCTGCGGCGTCGGTGAACAAGATCGAGAGCGCACAGGACATCCAGACCTGGTTCACCGGCTACGGGCTGGAGGTGGACGGTGCGTCCATCACCGCCGACAAAGTCAAGATCCCCCGCAAATGGGACGACAGCTTTTCCGCCTTCAATGGGGTGGTGCAGCAGAGCGGCATGGATCTGACCCGCTGCAAGGGCAAAACGGTGGAAAAATGGACGGCCCTGATCCCGGCGGCCAGCAGCGGCGAGACCAGCCGCTACGGGGTGTTGCTGGTGTGGCGCAAAAAGGCTGTGGGAGCCTACCTGCTGGAGCGGCCCTCCGGCGTGGTGGTGGGTCTGAAGGACCTGCAGACGGCCATGGCCGAAGCCCAGCAGACTTCCGGCGAGGACTACAGCGGGGACTGGGGCGAGCGGCACGACGAGGAACTGGACGCGCAGCAGACCTCCGGGGAGGACTACAGCGGCGACTGGGGCGAGCGCCATGACGAAGAACTGACCGGCGACGCGGCACAGCAGACTTCCGGGGAGGCCGGAGAGCAGGCCCAGGCGGTGGATTATGCGTCCCTGCCGCTGGACGCCGAAGGCTACCCCGTGGAGTGATGCGGGCCGGAACTCCCGGCAAAACCGGTACGGTCCCGGAATGAACAACCGGTTTTGCATGGAAAATTGGGTCGCAGAATGCATAAATTTTGCAAACAAAAATGAAAAAATGTGAAAAATGAGCATTTTTGGAGCTTTTGTATGTTCAAAACTACCAAAATTTTGCCGCAAAAATCAGCAATATAGAACGGTGCAAAAAGACGGTGCAGGGTTTATAATAGATGTATAAACTTTTCCTGTATTTTACGCCCCATGTGCTGGAGTTTGCAGCGCCGGGCACAGGAAAATCAAGTAAGGAGAAAATGATTATGAAGGAATTCCAGTATACCGTTAAGGATGCCTGCGGCATCCATGCTCGTCCGGCCGGCCTGCTCGTCAAGACCGTGAAGGGCTTTGCCAGCACCGCCACCCTCGAGAAGGACGGCAAGAGCTGCGACATGCGCAAGCTGATGGCTCTGATGGGCATGGGCGTCAAGCAGGGCGAGACCATCACCATCAAGGTAGAAGGCGACGATGAAGAGGCAGCCGCTGCAGCAATTCAGAAGTTCCTGACCGAGAACGTCTGATCCCGCCGTGATGCCACAGCCCTCGCGGAGTGATCTGCGGGGGCTTTTTTGAAATGGATGAGTAAGAAGGAGAATGAGCGATGCAGGTAGGCACCGGTAGAAGCATTCTGAACGGCATTGCCATCGGCAAGCTGAAGATCTATAAGAAAAAGGACACCGTGATCTCCACCGCAGAGATCGCCGACACCGCTGCAGAGGTGGCCCGCTTTGAGGCTGCCCAGCAGAAAGCCATTGAGCAGCAGACTGCTCTGTACGAAAAGGCACTGGCCGAAGCAGGCGAGGACATTGCCGAAGTGTTCAACATCCACGCCATGATGCTGGAAGATGACGACTTTGTGGACGCCATCAAGGAGATCATCAACGGCCAGCACAAGTGCGCCGAGTACGCTGTCAAGACCGCCGGCGACAATCAGGCTGCCGTGTTCGCAGCCATGGATGACCCGTATCTGCAGGCCCGCAGTGCGGACGTCATCGACATTGCACAGGCGATCCTGGACATCCTGCAGGGGGTGGACAATGCCAGCCTGCAGGGCACCGAGCCCAGCATTCTGGTGGCCGAGGATCTGGCCCCGTCCGAGACGGTGCGCATGGACAAGAGCCTGCTGCTGGGCTTCATCACCCGCGAGGGCAGCTCCAACAGCCACACCGCCATTCTGGCCCGCAGCATGAACATCCCTGCCCTGATCCAGTGCAAGGATATCCAGGATGACTGGGACGGCAAGATGGCCGTGGTGGACGGCTACAATGCCTGTGTGTATGTGGACCCCACCCCCGATCTGCTCAAGAGCCTGAAAAAGCGCCAGCAGGAGGACCAGAAAAAGCAGGCCCTGCTGCAGGAGCTGAAGGGCAAGCCCAACACCACGCTGGACGGCAAGACCATCAACGTGTTTGCCAACATCGGCGGCATGGGCGACGTGGGTGCTGTGCAGCAGAACGACGCCGGCGGCGTGGGCCTGTTCCGCACCGAATTCGTCTACCTGAACTGCAAGGACTTCCCCACCGAAGAGTATCAGTTCGAGGCTTACAAGCAGGTGGTGGAAAGCCTGGCTCCCCGCAAGGTGGTCGTGCGTACCTGCGATATCGGTGCCGACAAGACCGTGGACTACATGAAGCTGGACCACGAGGACAACCCGGCCCTGGGCTACCGTGCCATCCGCATCTGCCTGACCCGGAAGGACTTCTTCAAGACCCAGCTCCGGGCCCTGCTGCGGGCCTCGGCCTACGGCAACATGAGCATCATGTTCCCCATGATCACCAGCCTGCGGGAGCTGCAGGACGCCAAGGCCGTCCTGGAGGAATGCCGCGCCGAGCTGGCTGCCGAGGGCGTGAAGATGGGCCAGAACATTGAAGTGGGCACCATGATCGAGACCCCCGCCGCTGTGCTCATTGCCGATGAGCTGGCCGCCGAGTGCGATTTCTTCTCCATCGGCACCAACGACCTGACCCAGTACACCTGTGCACTGGACCGCCAGAACGCAAAGCTGGAGCCTTTCTTCAACCCCCATCACCCGGCAGTGCTCCGGGCCATCAAGATGACCATCGAAGCCGGCCATCGCCACGGCATCTGGGTGGGCATCTGCGGTGAGCTGGGTGCCGACACCGCCCTCACCGAGACCTTCCTGCGCATGGGCGTGGACGAGCTGTCCATGAATGCCAAGAGCATCCTGCCGGTGCGCAAGATCATCCGCAGCGTGGACCTGAGCAAGCCTTCTGAAAAGTAAGGCGGGCCCTTATTTGCAAAATCGACCCCGGCAGGGCACACACCCCGCCGGGGTCTTTGTATACCGGGCAAAGTTTTCCGGAAACCACTTTAAAACCATAAAGCAAAATGCTATACTAGGGACATTGGGTATGCAGGCTGCCAGCGCTGCCCGGGAGGTTTTTTATGACGCAGTTGTTGATCCGTCTGTTTATCCGTCACCCCGACAATCCGCAGGACCCGCACACCCGGGCCACTTATGGCAATCTGGCCAGCATCGTGGGCATGGTGTGCAATGTTCTGCTCTGCTTGGGCAAGCTCGCCGTGGGCACGCTGTTCGGTTCCATCGCCATCATGGCCGATGCCCTGAACAACCTGTCGGATGCATCGTCCAATATCGTCAGTCTGGTGGGGTTCAAGCTGGCGTCCAGAGCACCGGACGCGGAACATCCCTTCGGCCATGCCCGGTATGAGTATCTGGCCGGGCTGGTGGTCAGCGTGACGGTGCTGGGCATTGGCTTTTCCCTGCTGAAGGAGTCGGTGGTCAAGGTGCTGCATCCCACAGCGGTGCAGTTCAGTCTGCTGACCGTTGCCGTGCTGGTCGCTTCCATTCTGGTCAAGCTGTGGATGAGCAGCTTCAACCGCACCGTCGGACGCACCATCGGTTCCGAGACCCTCATTGCCACGGCGGCGGACAGCCGCAACGATGTGCTGAGCACCGGTGCGGTGCTCATTGCCACCATTCTGTGCCGCCTGACCGGCTGGAACATTCTGGATGGTCTGATGGGTGTGGGCGTGGCCGTGTTCATTCTGATCTCCGGCTGGGGTCTGGTGATGGACACCCTCAGCCCGCTGCTGGGCGAACGCCCCAGCGATGACCTGGTGGATCACATCGAGCAGACTGTGATGAGCTACCCCGGCGTGCTGGGCATGCATGACCTGATGGTGCACGACTACGGCCCGGGGCACCAGTTTGCCTCGCTGCATGTGGAACTGCCTGCCGAGCAGGATCCGTTGGACGCCCACGACCTGATCGACAACATCGAACGGAATTTTATGAAGAATGACCATCTCATGGTCACCATCCACTACGATCCCATCGTGACCTCGGATGCTGCGGTGGGGGTGCTGCGCACCCGTCTGACCGAAAAACTCCGCCAGCTGAACCCGGCCCTGTCACTGCACGATCTGCGCATCGTGCCGGGCAAGACCCACACGAATGTGCTTTTTGATCTGGTGCTCCCGGCGGGCTATGCCGGGGACAAGGTGGAGCTGCTGACCCAGATGGAGCAGTTCATCAAGGAACAGGACCCCACCTATAACTGCATCATCAAGGTGGAGCAGAGCTATACGGCGGCACATCAATCATAAATCCAGGGGGAAGTATTATGCTGAATGAGACCTACCGCGCCATGCTCGGCAACAAGAGCGTGATCCGCGAGACTTTCATGTACGGAAAAAAACGTGCCGCCGAGATCGGCTACGAGAATGTGTTCGATTACTCGCTGGGCAACCCCAGCGTGCCCTGCCCGCCGGAATTTACCGCCGCCATGCAGGACCTGCTGGCCAACGAGGAACCGGTGAACCTGCACGGCTACTGCCCCAGCCAGGGCGACCCCGGCTTCCGCGCCGACGTGGCGGCCCATCTGGCAAAGACCTTCGGCCTGCCCTATGAGCAGAAGCACATCTTCCCCACCACCGGTGCTGCCGGTGCGATTGCCCATGCCATCCGTGCCGTCACCCAGCCCGGTGATGAGGTGCTGACTTTTGCGCCCTACTTCCCGGAGTACGGCCCCTATGTGGCCGGCACCGGTGCGGTGCTCAAAGTGGTGCCGCCGCAGGCCCCGGCATTCCAGCCCAATCTGGATGCCTTTGAGCAGATGATCGGCGAAAAGACCACCTGTGTGCTCATCAATACCCCCAACAATCCCACCGGTGTGGTCTATTCGGCCCAGACCCTCACCCGGATGGCCGACATCCTGACCGAGAAGAGCAAGGCCTTTGGCCACAATATTTTCCTCGTGAGCGATGAGCCTTACCGGGATATCGCCTTTGACGGCAAGAAGGTGCCCTACCCGGCAGCCTTCTATCCCCACACCCTCACCTGCTTCTCCTACTCCAAGAGCCTGAGCCTGCCCGGCGAGCGCCTTGGCTATGTGGCCGTGCGTCCGGGCTGTGAGGGGGAGGACATTCTGGTAGATATGATGGCCCAGATCTCCCGTTTTACCGGCCACAACTGCCCGCCCAGCATCATCCAGCGGGCCGTGGGCCGCTGCCAGGAGGTCACCAGCGACCTGAGCGTCTACGAGACCAACATGAACCTGCTGTACGATAAGCTCACCGCGCTGGGTTTTGAGGTGGAGCGCCCCGGCGGCACCTTCTACATCTTCCCCAAGGCACTGGAGGAGGACGCCAATGCCTTCTGCCTGAAGGCCCGCGAGTTCGACCTGCTGCTGGTGCCCAGCGATACCTTTGGCGTCAAGGGCTATGTGCGCCTTGCCTACTGCATCGACACCGAAAAAGTAAAGCGCAGCCTGCCGGCTTTGGAAAAGCTGGCGGCCGCTTACCGCAAGTAAACCTGCCCGCCCACGCGGCGCATGGCGGCGCGTGGTTGAGGATAGAAAAACCATCAGAGAGGAAAGGGAACCCTGCTATGGAAAAGATCAAAATGACCACGCCCCTCGTCGAGATGGACGGCGACGAGATGACCCGCATCCTGTGGAAGATGATCAAGGACGAACTGATCCTTCCGTTTGTGGACCTCAAGACCGAATACTATGACCTTGGCCTGCCCAACCGCGATGCCACCGGCGACCGGGTGACCATGGACGCTGCTCTTGCCAACAAGAAGTATGGCGTGTCGGTCAAGTGCGCCACCATCACCCCCAATGCCCAGCGCATGGACGAGTACAAGCTGCACGAGATGTGGAAGAGCCCAAACGGTACCATCCGCGCCGTGCTGGACGGCACCGTGTTCCGTGCCCCCATCATGATCGACAGCATCAAGCCGGTGGTCAAGAACTGGAAAAAGCCCATCACCATCGCCCGCCATGCCTATGGTGACGTGTACAAGTGCACGGAGTTTCGCATCCCCGGTGCCGGTAAGGCAGAGCTGCTGTTCACCGGTGCCGACGGCACCGAGCAGCGTGCCACCGTGTTCAATTTTGAGGGTCCCGGTGTGCTGCAGGGCCAGTACAACAAGGACGATTCCATCCGCAGCTTTGCCCGCAGCTGCTTCAACTACGCACTGGACGTGAAGCAGGATCTGTGGTTTGGCGCCAAGGATACCATCTCCAAAAAGTATGACCATACCTTCAAGGATATCTTCCAGGAGGTGTACGACGCCGAATACAAGGCAAAATTTGAGGCTGCCGGCATTACCTACTTCTACAGCCTCATTGACGACATCGTGGCCCGCGTCATCCGCAGCGAGGGCGGCTTTGTCTGGGCCTGCAAGAACTACGACGGCGATGTCATGAGCGATATGGTGTCCACCGCCTTTGGTTCGCTGGCCATGATGACCAGCGTGCTGGTGAGCCCGGACGGCAAATACGAGTACGAGGCCGCTCACGGCACCGTGACCCGCCATTATTATAAGTATCTGAAGGGCGAAAAGACCTCCACCAACCCCATGGCCACCATCTTTGCCTGGTCTGGTGCCCTGAAGAAGCGCGGTGAGTTGGATGATCTGCCGGAGCTGGTGCACTTTGGCCAGGCTTTGGAAGAAGCCAGCCTGCAGACCCTGAACGACGGCATCATGACGAAAGACCTGTGTGGTCTGGCTGAGGGCATCACCCCCACCGCTGTGGACAGCGAGGGCTTTATCAAGGCCATCCGGGAGCGTCTGGAAGCCAAGCTGGCGTAAAACGATTTTCAATATAACATAAAAACCGGAACGATCCACCCGAAAAAGGGAAGATCGTTCCGGTTTTTGTTTTAGGCAGGATGTGCGACAAACTGGAGGTTAACTAATGGATGCCATTTTATCAGTCGGCCATGATCTCCTAAGAGCCCCATAGGAGATTAAAAAGTTTGCAAGCCAGCCAACTGGTACTGCAAACCAGACAAAGGCAATGCCGAAACGTGGTGCACAGATTAGGGCAACGGACAGACGAATCGCAAGATTCACGATGTTTGCAACGAGGAACGGACGCATAATTCCGAGACCGCGAAGAACTCCATCGGTTGCCATCTTGATACCCATGAAGATGAAAAAGTAACCAAGCCACCTCATATAATCACCAGACACCTGATAGGCAAACGCCGTTCCGTCTTTTCCTAAGAACAGGGAGGAGATCTGCGTATGCAGCGCTTCAATGGTCACAAACGCAATGGCCGCAAAGCACAGATCCAGCACCAGTGCAGCATGGTAGCCTTTTTTGATGCGATCAATTTTCTTTGCACCAAGATTCTGGGAAACATACGGCGAAACCGCATTGCCGATGGATACAAAGATCAATGAAAAAACATTTTCCACCCTCATCGTTGCTGCATACCCGGCGAGTGCCTGTGTACCGAAAGGATTTACCACTGCCTGCACAATCATCATACCGATGGACACTGTGGACTGCTGTAAAACCGACGGCACCGCAATGCGAAGCATGGAATACAGCTCCTGCCGTTCAAACCTGTTAAAGGGGCTTTTATATTGCTGCATCCGTGCAAAGAAAATCAAAAACGAAAACACTGCGGAAATTCCCTGTGCAATCAGGGTTGCAATAGCCGCACCGAACACACCGAGACCTAGCCCGGCTACCATCCAAAGATCCATTAAAATATTCAGGATGGACGAAAAAATCAGCAGTCCCAGCGGAATTTTGGATTCGCCGATTGAGGTGAACATGGTAGAAAGAATGTTATACATAAACAGAAACGGAAAGCCCACAAAATAGACCCGCAGATACAGTACTGCATCATCCAGTATGTCGGCAGGGGTTTGCAGTCCACGCATCATCGAGTTGGCGAAGAAAAAGCCAAAAACACCAAGGACTATACTTAGAAGCAAAAAGCTAATCAAGGAGGTTGACACGATTGTTTTCATTTTGCCATACTCCCTGGCTCCGAAATAACGGCTCACAAGCACACCGGCTCCGACACCGGCTCCCAGTGCCACACAAATGAACACATTGGTCAATGCTGCACATGCACCGACAGCTGCAAGTGCGGAAGAACCAACAAACTGGCCGACAATAATAGAGTCGGCCATATTGTATATTTGCTGAAAAAAACTTCCAAGAATCATTGGCATTGCAAAAACCGTCAACGCTTTGAGGGGCGTATCGGTTATCAAATACTCATCTTTCGACATTATCATATTCCTCCATGGGATCTTGCATCGTGGTATCCCATTCACTTACCTTCTCAAATTCCGGTTTGTTGGTTACAAATGCAGTGCATCCAGCACTTCATTTACGATGTCCAGCGAAACCTGCCCCGGCGCACTGGCCTGCCCGGGGTTGGCAAAGGTCATGGCAGAGCCGAAAGTCTCCCCAGCCAGACGGCTCACCGCACCCAGCGCCCCCATGCTCATGGTAATGACCGGTGTTTCCGGGTGGTGCTCTGCCATTTCGGCGGTGGCGGCCAGCAGCTCCAGCACATCGATGCGGCTCTGAGGCATGACCGCCAGCTTGGGCAGGTCGGCTCCGGCCTGCTGCATCTGTACCATCCGCTCCACCAGCTCTGCCCGGGGCGGCGTCTTGGCAAAATCGTGGCTGGAGCACACCACCGGCACCCCGGCAGTGTGGGCCTGCTCCACCAGGAGGGGCAGGTCTGCCCCGGCGGTGAAGAACTCAATGTCCAGCAGGTCGGCGCAGTCGGTGTCCAGCACCAGCTCCAGGAACTGCCGGTATTCAGCAGGGGACAGGGCTGCCTGTCCGCCCTCTGCCTTCGTGCGGATGGTGACGAGCAGCAGCTTGTCCTTCAGGGCGACCCGCAGCTTTGCCAGACAGCGGGCTACTGCGCCGGGCGTCCGGGCGTCATCGAAATGGTCTACGCGCCATTCCACACAATCGGCTTGCAATGTTGAAAACTGCGCGGCCTTTTCCAGAATAGCAGCTTCGGCACGCTCCACGATGGGCAGAATGACCTTGGGGCGACCTTCCCCGATGCGGCAGCCGCGGATATCGACACAGGACATGGCGTTTCTCCTTTATATAATAAGTATAGCTATCTCATACAGGATACTGGAATGATTCCATAATACGTTCTGCCCGCCGCCTTGTCAAGAAAAGGCGTCTATTATAATAAGAGAAAAACAGGGGGATTTTCTGCGGCGCAAAGAAATTGGAAAAAAGATGTCAAAAAGTGTTGACAAGGGCTCCGGGGTGTGGTATTATACTTGAGCGCCAAGCGCTGAGACAAAAGAATGACTTCCGAAGTCTCAGCACGAAGCCTTTGAAAAGAACCAATAGACGTTCAAAAACACCAGTTGACACTGAGATGTTGAGAATGATCCAAGTTCAAAACGTTCAAAAGCCTCGAAAAAAGAGCTTGACAAAAAATCACTTCTGTGGTAAAATAATTAAGTCGTCAGCCGCTAAGGCTGAGGCGCACAGGACCTTGAAAATTGAACAATATCGAAAAACTTGTAACGGAACCTATTTTCGTGTTGGAAAAACACGTTAAACAATTCCAAACAAAGTAATTCACACAGGACGCAAGCGATTGCGTGCTGAGCGAAACAAGATTTAACACTTTTAAGTGATAAATATCATTTATAAAGAGTTTGATCCTGGCTCAGGACGAACGCTGGCGGCGCGCCTAACACATGCAAGTCGAACGAGCGAGAGAGAGCTTGCTTTCTCGAGCGAGTGGCGAACGGGTGAGTAACGCGTGAGGAACCTGCCTCAAAGAGGGGGACAACAGTTGGAAACGACTGCTAATACCGCATAAGCCCACGGGTCGGCATCGACCAGAGGGAAAAGGAGCAATCCGCTTTGAGATGGCCTCGCGTCCGATTAGCTAGTTGGTGAGGTAACGGCCCACCAAGGCAACGATCGGTAGCCGGACTGAGAGGTTGAACGGCCACATTGGGACTGAGACACGGCCCAGAC
>OIEN01001006.1_pt1 | contig 14205 bp, 16 predicted proteins | sample 1581741 | NCBI WGS metagenome assembly OIEN01 (sample SAMN01760944, study PRJEB22395) | human gut metagenome | reverse complement strand
ACAGAAGACAACGTATACTTTACATTTATTGTAAAATAAGATTTTGATGTTAAAACACCAAACGAAATGCCGCACAGCTAGACGTATACAGTTGTGCGGCGTTTTCGTCGATCACCACCTCGATGTTCGGGTACAACTCCCGCGCCCGCTCCACAATCAGCCCCAGCACCTTCGGCGAACTGCCCATGAACATGCACCGGCCGCCCTTAGCGTTCAGCCGCCCCATCTCGAACTCGAAGAGGTCCCAGCCAGCGACACGCTCCACCGGCTGCGACTTCGCTCCCAGCCAGCGACACGCCTTCACGATGCTCGCGCCGTCCGGAATCAGCGCGTCACCGCCGAGCAGCGCCTCCGCGAACTTGCTGTCCTCCAACGCCGTATTATACGAATGCGCGTTGATCGTATTGATCAGCAGCTTCCCCTCCGGCAGCGCCGCCAGCTCGCGCTTCGACTCCACCAGCTTCAGATTCTTCAAACGAAACTTCATGACAATGATTTATTTACACGGCAGCACCAGCCATTACACGGCAACACCTACCGTCAGCATCTCAACTTCTGACTTCGCCAGTACGGAATGACGACTGCCGCATTCCACTTGCAGAAAATCACCTTCTCTGCACAGCAGTTCACATCCGTCGACGCACACCGCCGCCACCCCTTTCAGGAAATAGAAATACTCCTCCATCGATTCATGCAGGTGCTCGGCAGCCACCTCCCCTTCCGCCAGCCTCGTCACGGCAATCTGAGTCACCGCCGTCTCCGTCTCATCGCCCGACAGCAGCACCCGCTTCAACCCAACCCCATGAGACGTCGGGCGCGGGACGATTTGGTCAAGATGTTTTAGCATTTCAACTCAATAGTTATTACACTTCCTTTTAAAGAGCAACCATACACCCAGTGCAATGGGACAGAATATTATCCACATTTTGTGGGCAATAATTCGCAAATCTGCGCATATTTGCATAATTTCGTGTCAACCCCCAGCGTAGACATCTTAAGACGATTAATCTCCTCATCTCTAAATATACTTACATTCCATTTAGCAGTCCTTTTTACAGAATCTCTAATTCTCACAAAATATGGCATATCTACCGCCTCGATAGCGTTTGCTCATTTGTTGAATTCATATTCGGGGATAAGAGACACAGGGTGCGCGAAGATCATTTTTTTCATGGTTTCGGGAAATACGCCTTTTGCCCTCCTAAAAACTTATGAGTTCTAATCCCCCTTATAACTTACTATAATTTGATTTATTAACTCCTATAGGAGATTCGTTTCCGGACACTAATAAATCTGTTCTTCTATGGAACCACTTGCTGAATTCTTTCTTGCCGAGTACAATAGAAGTTAATAAAAATTGCTTCCTAATATTCAGAATTAGAATAACCATTATCACACCAGTTTTTGCAATAGTTCTATAGATGTTCTCAATTCATCTTCAGTAAATGTATTACCAGAATCAGGATGATCTATAGCGTTACGAATATATGTGCTTAATGATGTATATGTTGTTTTCCCATTGGGATGAGATGATGGTTTTGAATGACATCTTGGATCATATTGTGGCTGTTTAATAATATAATCATCGCAATCTTTCACTGAATGAAAAGCATGTTTTTGTTGTAAGTATGCATATAACTCAATATGGTAATCGTTTGATACAATATCAAAAGCTATATAGTTAGTTTCCGCATTTGTTACAGTTGGCAAAAAAGAGGGAGCCGTAATTGGTATACTCTTACCATTCCCTTTTAGGACGATAACTAGGACATCACTGGGGTGTTTAAGCGCTTCTTTTATTATATGCTCAGAATGTGTTGCAATAAAAATTTGACTCTGCAATAATCGAGATACGGGCTCAGAAAAAAGCTCTCGGTAATACTGCAGAATTTTTTGTTCCCATTTTGGGTGCATACTCAAATGTCATATCTACACTTTGCTTAACTCCTCATATATCCCCCCAATCTCCTCATTAATCCTCTCCGCATTGAACGTCGTCCGCGCCAGCGCCAACGACCTCTTGCCTATCCTCTCCCGCAATTCAACATCACTAATCAACCTCCTCATCTGTAAAGCCAGCTCGTCCGTGTCTCCTGGATTGAACAGCAGCATATTCTCTCCATCCTTGGCGACATCAGGAATTCCGCCAACGGGAGTGGTTATCACCGGCAGCCCGTATGACCATGCATCAAGAACAGCCATCGGGAAGCCCTCGGCATAACTCGGAAGACAAAAGATGGAGGCTTCCTTGAATGCTTTATCTTTCTCATTACCCGAAACCCATCCTAAAAACTCAGTCTGAGCTGCAATCCCAAGATCGCTTGCCAGTTTCTTACCTTGCTCCACTTCTCCATTGCCGGCAAATACAATCCGCCACTCCGGGAACTCTTTCGCTATAGAAGCATACGCTGCTATCATATCCTTATAACCCTTGCGGGCATTCATGGTCCCGGCATATAGAATCTGATTCTTCCGCTCATAATGTTGCGGATAAACTTCCGCCGTGCAAGGATTATACACCACCCTCACCTTGTCGCAAAGCCCGAAGGCCTCCTCCACGTACTTCTTCCATAATTGCGACAGCACTATCACAATATCCGCACTGGAAAACAAATATTTATAAATCTTCCAGTATTTACTTTTAATCGTTGTCTCAGGAGAAAAAGAATGAAAATGGACAATCACCTTTTTCCTCCACAATTTGGCTATCGGTACAAACAAACACTTCCTGAGAGCCGACGGGGGCTCGCTCAAATGGACATGGACAATGTCATAAAACGGGACCAATGCGACAAACTCAAACCAGCCTCTAATAAAATATGCTAACTTCCACAATGCGCCCTTATCGATATGCGTTTCCATCCAGCGGCAATGATATTCTTTCCACTGCGGGCCTTTCTCGTGAGCTTTAACTACCGCCGTTATCCCACCTCGGGTTTTATGAGAAGTTGCGACGACTAAAACCTTAGACATATCATTTCTTTAAACAACATTCACGCTGCCTGTTAAGATCTTCTCGCGATAACCGTTCTTCTTCCGGATACAACAATCTTTCATGTTCCAAGACTTCCTCCACCGTGAACCTGTATTTTAAGACCCTCGCCGGAACTCCTCCAATAATCGAATATGGGGGGCAACTCTTTGTAACCACAGCCCCGGCAGCAATCACAGAGCCGCGGCCAATGGTGACACCTTTCAGTATTGTGACATTGCTGCCAGCCCATACATCATCCTCAACAACTACAGGAGCATCATTTTCAGACAATTTCTCATGACTATCTGCTATATATTTGCCAACCACATCAATGCGATGGTCACCTGTTATTATGGTAGGATGCGGTCCGAATATCACTTTTCGGCCGATTGTCAGCGGAGCTTCAGTACAATAGAAAGTACTTCCTTTCGGAATAATGCTACCATCACCTATCGACATATTTCGCAGCCCTTTAAGGTCGCTGGACATCGGTCTCAGATACACATTCCTTCCACAATACTTCATGCTGCGCTTATAGAATGGCGACCATAATTTATCCCACAAATATGAAAAGGATAAACTTATTTTTACCCCTCCCCTCGTTAATATACTCTCTATTGACATAATAGTACTGATTATGTTAATCCTTAATCTTAATCACCTTTGCAGGAATTCCACCTGCTACGGCATTGTCAGGAATATCTTTTGTAACAACAGCGTTTGCTCCAATAGTAACATTGTTTCCAATCTTTACCCTACCAAACACTTTCACACCTAATCCAAAATAGCAATTGTCACCTATCTCTACAGGTTCATTTTCACTATCAAAATGTTTATTACCAATGACGGTTCCTGGTAACATAGTACAATTCTTCCCTATAACACAGTCCTTTTTAATGCGAACCAAAGCCCCAAGATGAACCAGTCGGAAACCCGGGCCAAGATTGTTCGGTTTAATATCCACTTTCAAGTTGTAACACATGCGTTTATACAAGAAAAAATACCAAAGGTAGCGCAACTTATGGTTAGTATTCAAGTGATATTCTACATGACGCAACAAGACCATATACCACCATATGTACCATACCTCGTTCTTCAGCAGCCAGTCTTTCAAATTAGGCTTTATCCCATCCAGGCGAGCCAAATCAGCCTGCAAGTATTCATGAAGGTCTTCTTTTGTCAGTATCATACGGCAGACCTCCATGCTCTAAATTCTACAAGTAATATTAACTTACACAGGAGCTCACCTAATCTGCCCCCCCCCTTTTTTATTTCATTTAATATCTTCATCTTAATCACTTTTGCCGGAACGCCACCAACCACGGCGTTATCCGGAATATCCTTAGTCACCACTGCGTTTGTCCCAACAGTAACATTATTGCCAATCATCACGCTACCAAGGATTTTTGCTCCAAGGCCAAAATAACAATTGTCTCCGACAGATGTATCCCCTCCATCTGCTATTTCATGTTTATTGCCAAAAACCACGCCCGGCAACAATGTACAGTTTTTCCCTATTCTAACGTTCGAACCTACATGCACAAAATCCCCTATATGATAAATTCTAAAACCGGGGCCAATAGTATTCGGATAAATCGTAAAATGTAACTTAAACCCTAATCGTTTATAAAAGAAAAAATACCATAGATACCGCAACTTATGTCCAGAATTCAGGTGATATTCAACATGTCGCAACAAATATATGTAACGCCATATATACCATGATTCGTTCTTTAAAAGCCTATCCTTTAGATTGGGGCATCTTTCGAGCCTCATTAAATCTGCAGCCAAATATTCATGTAAGTCTTTTGATGTATTTATCATATCGTCTTCTTAATACTGCTATGTTGAGTGATATTATTTAAGATACCATCATGATATTGAACTACCCTTAAACTAAATCATCAAATAATGTATCCCACTGCTTCATAATGTTTGAAACTTCGTACTTCTTTGCTTCCTCTCGCGCATTATTTCCAATAGCGACCCTAAGGTCATAATCACTCATTAACCTGGTCAACGCCCGAACATAGGCGTCTTCATCGTTCTCTGCAATCAAAAACCCAGTAACAGAATCATTAATGATATCACGGGGCCCGCAACAAATATCATAAGATATAATAGGTACGCCACAAGCCATGGCTTCCGTCAGAACTAGCCCCCAACCTTCATAAGTAGAAGTAGAACATAATATCGATGAGTGCAAATACTCGTTCTTTATATTATCAGAAGGAGCATTAATCGCAACTGAGTCACAAAGACATAATTCTTCTATTAAATCGATATACTTTTCTTTATCCGGCCCTTTTCCAAAAATATCCAATCTCCAGTCGGGAAACCCAACCTTCGCTTTAGCCCAGATTCTGATTAGTCTATCAAAACTTTTCTGCGCATCCAGACGCCCCACTGCAATAACTCTTTTGTTTGTAAGATCTGCAGACCTTTCCACCGTGAAAGACATCATATTCGGGATAACAATAATATTATTCCTATTCGAATGACTTTGCCATAACTCTTTATCTTGATGTGTCAAGACTACCAGCTTATCAAATTTTCTGGAAAGGTAGCCCTGGTAAAGCATGATAACCTCCGCCTTCAATTTTGAGCGCCCGATGGCTTTGGCGGAAAGGACAGGTGCATATCTGTTAAAGTGACATTCCACCACACTTTTATATTTTACCTCACATTTTACCGGGAGCGTAAAATATGTGTAAACCACAACGTCCGGGCATACTATATTCAATATCTTCCGGATCCGCGAACTTCTTTTTACAATCTTGGTTAATTTGGCCGCGCGTTTTGAAATACCTATATCATAATGCACAATATTAGGATCCAATTCGTAGAAAAATGGCGCGTCACCTTGTATTTCAGTCACGATTGTGACATTATGACCTTTGCCAACAAAGTAATTTGCCTTAATTGCCGTCACACGTCCAATGCCACCAGGATGAGACATCTCTGGAACAATATAGAGGATATTCATTTTGTATATACTTTATATATGACTTGCGCCAACTGCTCCCCAACTTTAATATAATCGAAATACTTACTTCCGGTTTTAAACCCTTCTAATCCTATTTCATCGCTTTTTGCACGGTTATTTAATACTCGCAGCATACCTTGACAATAACCATCCGAAGTAAACGGCACAATCACTCCGTTTTCGTTGTCTTTAAAATAATACGGAATCTCCCCAGCTGCGCTTGTAATAATCGGACGTTTTGATGTCAAATATTCTGCGATTTTTTGAGAAAACCTTGCCTTGTCCTGCAAATTATTAGGATCAAGAGGAACCAATAAAGCTATTGACGAATCATATAGGGCAAAAAGTTCCTTCTGCGGGAGCTGGCTTTTTACATAAACAAACTCTTCGAGCATTTCCTTCTTCAACAACGATTCAATATCCCTGAAGTTCTGCTCGTTTCCAGACAAAACAAGAACCAAGCGTGCATCGTGATTCTGCTCCAAAACTTTCTTAAAAGCTTCTAAAACAAGTTTGTTCCGAAGCAGATACCCTATATGTCCGCAGTATGTGAAATGTGGCTGTACCTCTGAGACATCTGAGATCCTTGAAAATGAACCCAAAACTGGCAACAGAAAAACTGGTTTGTGGAAACGTTCACTTTTCTCCTCGAGGAAATGGCTGATTGGCAAAATTAAACTCACAAGACTCCCGTACCACCTATCCAATATGCGGGCATTTAATTTATCTATCTGCCGTTTATAATTCATCCCTAAATCCCACTCCGTTATATGGACGCTGAGAGAATACCCTGATAACCTCCCTATTATCACGAGCATAACATATATAGGGAAATATCCTGTACTAAGGATTATATGATTTATTCCACCTTTTTCTTTTTGATCTCGCAGGAAACGAAAGACCAAAGGTATATTAAGAAAACCGGAGAGTGCTTTAAATTTCCTAGGCAGAATACAATACTTAATACCGTTACCGGATATGCCATACACTCGCCTTTTTTCTCCTTTTGTTCCGAACAAGCCATCCATAATCGATACCTTGCAACCTGCTTCATGCAAGCCCGACGCGATATACTCACATTTTGTATTGTTGGCAGACAATAGTTTCGGGTAACCCGACGTCCCCATTACTACAACATTCATCTTATATAACATAATAATCTACATCGTCCTTATCACTTTACACGGATTCCCAACCGCTACTACATTAGCCGGAACGTCTTTTGTGACAATACTACCGGCACCGATTAATGAATTCTCTCCAATATGGACGCCTTTCAGCACTTTTACTCCGTATCCCAGCCACACATTGTCATCAATGACGACCGGTTTATTCTCACCAACTCTCGGATCATCAGAATGCCAGTCCGAATCAGTAATCAATGTATTGGCACCGCAGCGCACATTGTTTCCTATCTTAATATATTTTGCACAACCTATTACTGTTCCGGAAAAACCACATCCTTCGCCTATTTCTATGCTCGCGCCGCGTTTTATTGTTGAAACCATACATGGCGAATACACACCGATTAAATTTGACCGATGCGACGAGTTGAATCCACATCGTTCTCCTATGACTATTCGTGTGTCCGGCAATGTGCGAAAAATTGTCTTCCCTTGAAATTCGCAATTTCTTCCTAACCTGACTCTCCATATTCTCGCAAACACTTTATTTACTATACCCCATAGCGCCGTTGCTATTTTTTTACAAGCCACATCGGCATAATGCGGATGAAAATAATTCTTCATTTCCAATAACACCCTCCTTCTACTTTGTTTGCATTGACTGGTCGTTCGCTATCACTTGGATAAACCCAAAATTCATTAAATAAATCTGCAAAACGTGTATCATCGCCATGGTAACGACCTTCCCAGCGCTTGCCTTTAATTCCAAACATCAGCTGAGCACCTCCCCCTAAATGGATTGCCTTCTTCCCTAAACTTTTAGCAAACGCAGCTAATGGCAACCCATACGCACCACAACCGCATATTAGCAAGTCAAAATCGCGTTTCGAAATCTCTTCTTTCATATAGTCAAGGGCTTCAAACCAATCGGAGAACTCGCTTTTCTCTCCGGCTATTGTCTGTACTGCTTTAATTACGTCGAGGTCAAAATCAGGCAACACATCAGGATTCTGAAACAATCTTCGTCTATTGTTTTCGTACTGCGATAAAATCGTATCCCTGAAGGGGTGTACTACTAACACTCGTTTTCCTTCAAATACCTTAGTCCAAGGATGTTTCGAAAAGAAGGGATACAAGCTCTCAAGCTGTACCATCTTGCAGTCTTTGCTAAATGGCAGCCACTTTTCGGGATAAGAGAAGCGTCCACATACGTCCATCTTCGGTATCTCTTCAAGATATAATTCTGCAAATTTTTCAATCATCCGAAGATTCCTCTGCGGGAAAAAGCCCGAGTACATGCATAAATTATCAGCCAAAGCAGGATAATCCCAGAATGGCAACCGCGTGTCATCAGTTATGTAATCATAACATTTCTTAAGGTACGGTTTTTCACTATGCACGGTCAAATAGTTAACCACTACCGCCTGCTCAGTCGTCCCTATCCTTCCTACAAAACAAGGCTTTTCCTTACTGAACAAATCAGTCAGCAACGAATTGGTTGTTTCCCATTCATCCTCCCTCGGCCATGGATACCCAGTATAATCCGGGCGTAATGCGATACGATATATCTTCCGCATTGCCTTGAGCGCTTTTTCTTGAATCATCACCCCGTAACTATTTTATTGTAAATCTCATAAGTACACATAGCATTTCCCCGTCTGTCGTGTCTTGCCCGCGCCGCCTGGCGTTCATTTTCAGAGATCCGAGCTGCCATCTCATCATCTTCGAATATTGAGCAGACACACTTTGCGAGCATCTCATGTTCTTCGAACCTATAGAGAAGTCCTGTCTTGCCGTTCTCGACCATATTCGGAACTCCGCCCACGTATGAAGCGACAACGGGAGTGCCCACCAATTGAGCTTCTCCAAGAGAATTAGGAGAGTTTTCTATCGACGAAGGACATACAAAGACGTGGGCTTTTTTATACTGTTCAGCAATCTGATTTTCGTCCAACAACCCCGTGAAAACGAACCTGTCCTTCACTCCCAATCGTTCCATCATTCGAGAGACATAGTTTGCGTATGTATCAAACTTCAATTTTTCTTTCAAGGATGTTCTCCGTAGGAATTGCGGCCCGGACACATAAACTTTTACATCAGGATAATGTCTGATAATGTATGGCAAGGCCTCAACTACTTTATGAATTCCTTTTATCGGTTTTTGTGCCTGACTCAAAAAAATGCTGTGACGTTCACACCCGTCAATCTGCCACTCTTTTGAATAAAAAGGAGTCCTTAAAGTTTCATTGCAGAAATGATAGGCAATATCAGGATTTATCGCCCAGACATGATTCCTATCCCAATCAGTTCTGCCGATTACATGCTTCGTCATCCTCAGATACTCATTCTCCAGCATCCCAGACTTCTCCATATTTCCGGGTAGCCCCAATATATGCCCTTTAAGATAATCATATAGTGTCCGACAACGTTTAAGCTCCCTCTCAGGAATCTGACCTAAACTATATCTGGCATACGCGCCCACCAGACCCTGAATCGATACTACAACATTAACCGGACCGACAGTTCGCAAATAGGCTAAACCATGAGGATATTCTGTACCATGAATATGAACAATATCCGGGCAAAAATCTTTTGCTATGATTTCCCAATACTGTTCAAGTTGAGGATTATATTTCTTCTGTTTATAAATGCTAAAAGGTAGGCAGTAATATGTCACACCATTGATAACGTCTTTCCGATATTCGCTTCCATACAAGGTTGCCACCGCCAACTCAACTCCCACATTAAGGTCGAGCAAAGCCTGCGCCGATGATTTCATCCATCCGCCTGTCACTGGAGGCGTTACGCCTAATTCCCGACTAATATCAGGGAATAAAATATTTGTAATCCAAAGAACTTTCATAGTCATAAATTCCCTTTACCGGAAAAAATAAAGATACACTTGCCGATCAGACATGTTTCGGATTATCGGATTATAACACATTGACACGCCCATCCAAATTACTAAGAACTCCATGTTGAACATAAGCCAGCCGAATGGATATAATTTAATAAGACTCAATATTATATAAAAGCCTAATGCCTTACATAGTATATTTCTTGACTTGTAGATGCCTAATATTGCCGGATAAGCTAATAAAACAATATATACAAATGCCATTAAATATCCGCCCTTCAAAACAATATTATAGAAACCTGTTTCAGAACCATAACGCCAACCCTGAAGATAATCATCTTCATACAATGGATAATAATATCTTCCGTTCAGGCCTTTGCCAAAAACTTTTTCCACGTCCGTCATTTGACTCAAAAGCGCCCTGTCGACTCCGGAACGAGTATCTTCCAAACCTCTCGCTTTTATAAAAGCAAAAGCATCAGAAGACATAAAATAATATGCCGTACCAAGCACTATTATTATAGAACAAATGACTGCAAGAATTCTAGTACTTCTGCGTTTCGTCTTAATATAAAAGTATAAGTTAAAGAGAAAAAGGCAAGCCGTAGTAACCGTTGAACCACGCCTAGCGGCTATAGCAAACACAAGTAAAATTACAAATAACGCGACCGAATTTATTAACCACGTTTTTTTTGAAATATACTGACGGCACAAAACCGCAAAGGCTACCGGCAAATAAATCTGAGCAAACGAACTTCCAAAACTATAAAGACCATCCTCACCAACCGCTTGCGCCATTGCGGAATTTAATATTTGTGGGAAGAAAATGGCACAAATCAAAATACTTAAAACAGCAATTATTATAGAAATCTTAATGAAAGGTCTAAAATTAAAATATCGTAAAGGGATAAATGCTATCAATGGCATCAGATATGGTAGTATATAGGTTGGAGAGAAAAAATGGTAATTAATTAGCCCCTGGAAACTAATCCATTGATAATTATAATCTATCATATATCCTCGTACTATCATTATGCAACATAGTAACAGATAGAGAATATAAAGGAAACTATAAAACCCTGAAAATGGGAGATAATATCCCTTAATATCATTAATACCTTTAATTATATAATACCACCCGACTACGCATACCATTGCCCGCGCAATCTGGTTCCCTGATACCGCCACGACGGCTTGCCCTAATAGATGAAAAAAGAATCCAGTTGTAATTTCACCAAATGGGGTATAGGTAAGCTGATGAAACCACTTCATGTTCGAATTCAAGTAATACCTTGTCGGGAACTAATTATTATGTTGGGATACTCCAGAACGGCAATAATAAACAATCATAACTATTATCTCCCACCGCTCTATATGTCTATTTCTGCCTTTAGCTTATCCCAAAACTCTTCTTTAAAATATGGAGGATTATTATATATTTCAGCCCTACTATCACAAGCATCTCGAATGCTTTTCATAAGTTTCATACATGTCTTTCGCGAATTGCACATGATCTCCTTCGGAAAACATCTTAGTATAATGCTGAATCTCACAGGAGTAGTCAACAAAAGAATCTGACAGAAACTTTAATCATCATACGATATAACCTCTATGTTTTTAGAGGCTTCCTTTCCTAATAATTCTATTAATTTTATTTAAAACAAATTTCCTTTCTCCTGCACTAATACCGCACATCCAAATACTTAATAAAAGAAGTAGTTCTACAAGAATAACATAAGAAATCAAAGGAAAAATTCCAGAAATGTCATCAAACCACAACCTGCTCAACCAAGATAATCCTAGCGCCATAATCGTTACCATTAGGGTTGGTTGAAATACTTGCAAAAAATATATCTTGACAGGGAAATCCTCCTGCCTTTTAAGGAAAAGTAGCCTAATGAAAATCAAGATAAAATACACACTTGACATTATGATATATGGAGTCTCTGGAGGTAGACCCAGCTTGAATAGCAAATATGATAAAGGGAATATTAAAATGGTTAAACAAGATTCAGAAATCATATATTTTTTTACTTTCCCTACTGCAAGCACATTTGTAAACAACAACTCCCCTAAAGTCGTTATAAGCGACATAGCCAGGGTATACCGAATAAACATCGGCGCATAATCAGGGTAATTACCCAACCAAATTCCAAGAATAGACTCTGTAATGAAGAAAAATGGTAAAGCAAATACCATCAACAAGAAATAACTGTATTTAGTACTTGAGCACAATAAGGAAAATAAATATTGCTTCTCATTTGATGAGTACGATTTTATGATTTGTGGTCTTACTGCTGTTGTAAAATTACTTATGAAACCTTTAATTATACTTTCTACCTGTCCTGATACTCCTCTTGCTGCATTTATTTTAACTCCGAAAAAAATGTTCAACAAAATATTAACCCCTTGCGTGTTAAAAACCCATGCCATAGCAGGAAGGAAACTCCAACCCGCAAAAGAAGTCATTTCTTTGAAGAGAGAACGATCAAAAACTACTGAGTAATGACACTCCTCAAAATGCACATTGCAATATCTAGCATATACAAAACGTATTATTAATGAAATCACTAACTGCAATATTGCATATAAGATAAGTTTATCAAACCCCGACACCAATAGACAAACGACAACTCCCAATTTTAGCCCAGCCTCAAGAATACTCACATAAGCAAACGCTTTCATCTTTTCATGTGCAACTATGGCAGCATTATACGGCACACTTATCAGACCCACTACGAAAGTCAGCATTGATATCTGGAAAACCCAATTAGCTGCCACCATTCTTTCGTCTGCAATATTCATCTTATTATTAAGAAACCATACTCCGACAAGTTCCATCAGAAGAATGACTATAACAGACATCAATATCTGAATATTTAAACTTGTACTGAAAATCGTCCGCAACCGAGATTTCTCTCCTTTACCAAGTTCAAAAGTGAGATAGCGACTTATTGCCTGCGACATCGATCCTGTAATGACAGAGAACATTGCTACAACACCGCCAACAACATTGTAAATTCCGTAATCTTCAATGCCTAAGACTTTAAGAACAACTCGTGAAGTATACAACGAAATAGCCAACACCAATATCTGTCGTAAATACAGATATAGGGTGTTCTTCGCTATCCTCTTGTTGTTTGCCGATGCGTCCGTCACTGTCAGAAACTCTTAATACTAATCCTAATACGCCTCATCATCCCCCTTAAACACCTGCACCACCGTCTTCACGATGATGTAGACGTCCAGCCAGAGGCTCCAGTGCTCGATGTACCAGATGTCGCCGCGGATGCGGCCCTCCATCTGGTCGAGGGTCTCGGTCTCGCCGCGATAGCCGGTGACCTGGCTCCAGCCGGTGATGCCGGGCTTGATGTAGTGGCGGACCATGTATTTGTCGATCAGGTGGGAGTACTCCTCGGTGTGCTTGAGCATGTGGGGGCGGGGACCCACGACGCTCATCTGCCCCAGCAGCACGTTGATGAACTGCGGGAGCTCGTCGATGCTGGTCTTGCGCAGTATCTCGCCCCACTTGGTCACGCGGGGGTCGTTCCGAGTGGCCTGCAGGCTGTCGGCCTGGGCGTTGATCTTCATGCTGCGGAACTTCAGGCAGGTGAACTCCCTGCCGTTGATGCCGGTGCGCTTCTGGCGGAAAAAGACGGGCCCGGGCATGGTGAGTTCGGTGACTATCGCCACCACGATGAACACGGGAACAAACAATGTGCAGAGGAAGAGCAGCGAGAACGCTATGTCGAACGCCCGCTTGATGGCGCGGTTGCCCGACCAGCTGAGCGGCTCCTCGTGGAGGCTCAGGCAGGGCACGCTGCCCATCATCGTGAAGTGCATCTGGTGGCGGATGTAGTTGCGCACGTTGGGCACGCTGTAGAACCTCACCAGATGGTTCTCGCAGTATTTGACTATGGGCAGGATCACCTCGGCCTGCTTCGAGGGCAGACAGCAGTAGAGGCTGCTGACCTCGTCGGGATGCTCCTTCAGATAATTCTCCACCTCCCCGGGCCTGCCGAGATAGGGGCAGTCAGCGGGAAAGCGTTCGTTGGGCTCGAAATCGAAGTAGCCGCGAACCCAGAAGCCCAGGGTGGGGTCGTCGGCGAGCTCGTGGTAGAGCGCGGCGTTGTTCTCGGTGCTTCCCACGAGCACCACTCCGTTGCGCCGCCGGGTGTGCATCCAGAACTGCTCCACAAGCAGCCTCACGAGCAGACGGAAGCCCAGTATCACCACGAACATCGCGACTATGCAGATCGCATAG
>OIEN01001001.1_pt1 | contig 14274 bp, 10 predicted proteins | sample 1581741 | NCBI WGS metagenome assembly OIEN01 (sample SAMN01760944, study PRJEB22395) | human gut metagenome | reverse complement strand
TTCTAACAGCTAAAGGATCCCAATGGAATGCCATTGCAGCAAGACGATCAAATCCCGTCAACATAAACATGACTGCAAATGCATCGCCTCTTCTACGTAGTGGAGAATACGTTCTCATTACGCAATAGATGATCAAGAATTCAAAGATGTTGATTCCAACACAATACCACACTGAAGGCAGTTCCAACGCTCTACCTACACGCGCAATTGTAATTGTCAATAACAATGCCGTACTAACAACATCCATCGTTCTGCGGAAGGAAAGATGATGTTTCTTGCCATAAAGCAGTATCACAAGAGATATTGCCTGTAAAGAACCAAGGATATCGATTCCACCATCACCAATCGCAAATACATACCAGGCATACATGGAATAATTCTTCATATTCTCAAGTACCCAGAAAATTCTTCCACCAACAATACCACTCACCAGAATCAGTACAAGAAGATCATCTGAAACTGCCTGTTTATACCCATGTGCTTTCATTGCCTGAGACAAATAGAGATATCCAACAATGCACCCCAAGACTAAAGTGAATGCATACCACTTGATTGTAATTCCCCCAACCGAAACAATCGTGGATAAATCAGGGAACCAAATCATGCTTTCCCCTCTCTTTCATTTGCCGCAACCATAAAATCCTTAAATCTTTCACGGATTTCATCTGCACTGTTAAATCCAGCTTCGCTCAATCTGAAATTTGATACTGCAGATTCAATCAACGCAGCAGTATTTCTACCAGCAGAGACTGGCAATACAAGTGTAGGGACAAGAACATTCAATATTCTTGTATAACGCATCGTCTCATCACCTAGTCTGTTATAGTCTGCATCTGCTTCAAATGGAACAAGCTTAATTACAAGATCCACATCTGCACTGTCAGAAATAGCCATCGCACCAAACATTTTTTCAACATCAATAATACCAATGCCACGGATTTCAAGCAGTCCTTTAATGATATCTGGTGCATGTCCTAAAATATGGTTATGAATATGAATTACATCAACTCTATCATCAGAAATCAATACATTTCCTTCACGGATCAATTCCAATGCCGTTTCACTCTTACCCATTCCAGACTCACCCGTCAATAGAACACCAACACCACGAATACTCATCAATGTTCCACTCATTGTATCTTCTGGTGCAAGTTTTTCATCAAGATATGTAATAATATCTGCCATCAGACGATATGTTTCCATGTTTGTTCTCAAAACCGGGAAATTTGTACTTTCCGCAACCTCTTTTAAAATTGGAGGTAAATCATTATTTTTGGTAATAATCACAGCAGGTGTCAAACCATCTGTAATCAAAGGAAAACGTGTTCTTTGATCTTCTTCAGACATCGTACGAATAAATTCAGATTCCCTATTTCCAATCACCACGATTCTACGTGGTTCTGTTTTTTTATATACACCACACAATTCAAATCCAGGTCTATTAACATCTGGAACAACTGTCCAGCGTTTCAAAGATTCGTCATTTCCTGTCAATCTTTCAAACTTAAAAAAATCTACAAGTTCTCGAATTGTCACTTTCTTATCATACATTTCATCGGCCATTTCATTGTACCTCCGCTGTTGCCTATTATAACATGCTCTTTAAATAACAAAAGGAAAAGAAATATTACTTCTTCCCCTCTTGATGTTCCCTAGTCCATTCTAACGCTTTTAACAAGTATTGTCCTGTCCAGGATTCTTTTACTTTTGAAATTTGTTCTGGTGTGCCTGTTGCAACAACCGTTCCACCCTGATCTCCACCTTCTGGTCCTAGATCAATGATATAGTCTGCACACTTGATCACATCCAGATTATGTTCAATGACTACTACAGTATCTCCATTATCAACAATTCTCTCTAGAACTTCAATCAAACGTTTTACATCATCTGTATGTAAACCTGTTGTTGGTTCATCCAGAATATAAACTGTTTTCCCTGTTGCTGGTTTCTGTAATTCACTCGCCAGCTTTACTCTTTGCGCTTCTCCGCCAGACAACGTTGTAGAAGATTGTCCAAGCTTCATATAACCTAAGCCTACATCACAAAGTGTCTGTAGTTTCTTCTTGATCTTAGGATGATTAGAGAAGAAAGACGCTGCTTCTTCAATCGACATTTCCAGTACATCAAAGATATTCTTTCCTTTATATGTACACTGCAATGTTTCTTCATTGTATCTCTTTCCATGACACACTTCACAAGGTACATAAACATCTGGCAGAAAATTCATACGAATCACCTTCACACCATCTCCTTGGCATGCTTCACATCTGCCACCTTTTGTATTAAATGAGAATCTGCCTTTATCATACCCTCTCATTCTTGCTTCCGGAGTTTTAGCAAACACATCACGAATATCATCAAACACACCCGTATATGTTGCTGGATTACTTCTAGGTGTTCTGCCAATTGGCTGCTGATCGATTTGTACCAGTTTATCAATGTTTTCTAATCCCTTGATTGACTTGTACTTTCCAGGATGAATTTTCGCTCTACCAAGATTAACAAGTACTGCTTTCATAAATACATCATTTACAAGCGTAGACTTTCCAGATCCACTCACACCTGTTACCACAACAAGTTTTCCTAACGGAAATTTCACATTGATTTTCTTTAAGTTATGTTCTTCCACACCTCTGAGCTCAATAAATGCACCATTGCCTTTTCTTCTCTTCTCAGGTAATGGAATCAATTTCTTACCCGCAAGATATTGTCCAGTGATAGAATCTTCCACTTTCATAACATCTTGTGGTGTCCCACTTGCCATCACATTTCCACCATGAATACCAGCACCAGGGCCAATATCTACGATCCAGTCTGCAGCCATCATTGTTTCTTCATCATGTTCCACAACAATCAAAGAGTTCCCAAGATCTCTCATGTTTTTCATTGTCTGAATGAGTTTTGCATTATCTCTCTGGTGCAAGCCGATACTTGGTTCATCCATAACATACAATACACCAGATAGCTGAGAACCAATCTGCGTTGCCAGACGGATTCTTTGTGATTCCCCACCAGATAATGTTCCTGCAAGACGATCTAATGTCAAATAATCTAAACCAACATTGCTTAAGAAATGCAATCTAGATTTAATTTCTTTCAAGACCATTTCTGCAATCTTTGTCTTTTCTTCATCCAGCTTTAATGCATCCATCCATGTATTTGCATCTTTGACTGACATCTTTGTAAATTCCGCAATGTTCTTATCCCCAACACGCACAGATAACGCCTGTTCATTCAAACGCTTTCCCTGACACGTTGGACATGCACTTTCCACCATGAAAGAATGATACCAGTCTTTATGCCAGGAGGATGTTGTCTCAACATATCTTCTTTCAATCAGATCTTTGATGCCTTCAATGAAATCATTTCTCTGATATGTATTTCCACCAGAAGAAGTAATTGTATACTTGATTGGTTTATCAGAGCCATGCAAGATCACTTCCATCTGTTTTTTTGTTAATGTAGAAACAGGGGCATCGATATCAATCTTGTATGCCTTGCATAGAATTGTAAATGTCTGCCATTCAATATTTTCTGTATCAACAATATTCTTATAATAACGAACTGCACCTTCACGGATAGACAAAGAAGGATCCGGAATCAGATTATTCACATCCACTTCTTCTGTAATTCCTAAACCATGACATGTTGGACATGCACCTAGCGGTGCATTGAATGAAAACAGTCTAGGTTCTAGCGCACTTACAGAGAAACCACAGATCGGACAGCTATAATTTTCAGAGAAAAGCTTTTCCTCTTCTCCATTTAAAACAATCACTTTACCATCTGCCAGCTTCAAAGCAGTTTCAATAGAATCATAAATTCTACTTCTAGAATCCTCTGTTTTTACAATACGATCCACAACAACATCTAAATCATGTCGTTTATTCTTTTCCAGCTCAATGTCATCTTCTAAAAGACGAATTTCACCATCCACACGAACACGGATATATCCTTCTTTCATTAATTTAGAGAACACATCCTTAAATGTTCCTTTTTTATTTTTTACAACAGGTGCAAGAATCGTTAATCTGCTTCGATCTTCATACTGCATAACCGTATCCACCATTTCCTGCACTGTTTGACCAGTAATTGGAATATTATGATTTGGACAATACGGTGTTCCACATCTTGCATATAACAATCTTAAATAGTCATAAATTTCAGTCACAGTTCCCACTGTAGAACGAGGATTGTTGCTTGTTGTTTTCTGATCAATGGAAATTGCTGGAGAAAGACCTTCAATTGCTTCTACATCCGGCTTTTCTACACCTCCTAGAAATTGTCTAGCATAAGCAGACAAAGATTCTACATATCTTCTTTGTCCCTCTGCATAGATCGTATCAAACGCTAAAGATGTCTTTCCACTTCCAGATAATCCCGTCATCACAACAAGAGAATTCTTAGGAATTTCCAGGGAAATATTTTTAAGATTATTTTCACGCGCACCACGAATAATCAATTTATCGTTTTTCATCTTTCTTTTCCTCTTCACAAAGATCATTCAGCATATTCCACGCATCACGAGGTGACATATCATCAATATCGATAGATAACAGTTTCTCTCGAATCGCATCTGATTTTGTATCTTCTCTTTCCATTTCAACAAGCTGGAAATTCTGCTGAACGACACGCTTCTTGCTTTCCAGTTCCTTCTGCAACTGTTTTGCACGAGACAATACACTTTCCGGTAAACCTGCAAGTCTAGCAACGTTAATACCGTAGGACTGTCCAGCAGGACCATCTTTGATTTTATATAAGAATGTTACTTCTTCATTGTTTTCTTTCACAACAACATGGACATTTCTAACACAATCCACATTATCCGTTAACATTGTTAATTCATGATAGTGTGTAGAAAACATTGTTTTCGCATGAATACATGTCGCAATATATTCAATCATACTTTGTGCTAACGCCATGCCATCATATGTAGATGTGCCTCTGCCAATTTCATCAAACAAAATCAATGAATGTTCACTTGCTTCCTGCAATGCACGATTTGCTTCACTCATTTCTACCATAAACGTAGACTGACCACTCAAAATATCATCACTCGCACCAATACGCGTAAAAATCTTATCAAAGACAGGCATTTTACATGATTTACAAGGAACAAAGCATCCAATCTGCGCCATAATAATAATCAAAGCTGTTTGCCTCATATATGTAGATTTACCACCCATGTTAGGACCCGTAATCAATAAAATACTTTGACTTCGATTCATCTTTACAGAGTTTGATACATATCTAGGATTCTTCATCATTTCATCCAGAATTGGATGTTTTCCATTTTCAATATCTAATTCATCATCACTAAATTCAGGTTTTACATAATGATATTTGCTGGAAACTTCACTTAACGCACAATAGCAGTCAATTTCAGCCAATACTTTAGACAGTTTCTGTAACTGAGGAAGATATCCCTTCACCTCATCTAACAATTGAGAAAACAATTCCTTTTCAATACGAATTGCATTTTCCTGTGCATGCAGGATCATCTCTTCTTTTTCTTTCAGTTCAGGAGAAATGAATCTTTCATTATTTGTTAATGTCTGTTTACGAATATAGCCCCACTCAGGTTTCACATCTTTACAGGCGCCCTTAGAAATTTCAATAAAATAACCAATAACCTTGTTAAAACCAACTTTTAATGTTTTAATTCCTGTTCTTTCTTTTTCCTGTGCTTCCAATGAAGCAATAAAATCTTTTCCACCTTTTTGAATGGAACGTGCCTCATCTAACGCAGCGTTATATCCATCACGAAATGCACCACCATCACTCAGATTCACTGGAGGATTTTCAACAAATGCATCTTTTAATTTTTCATATAATGAACTCAACGGATCAATATGACGATATTCTTTAAATTCATCACAATCCAGCTTTTGAAGAATATTTGGTACTTCCTGCAATGTTTTTGATAAACGCTGGATATCAATTGGACTGGCAGTACTTAACGCACAACGTGCAATCAATCTTTGCAGATCATAAATGTTATACAAAGACTCTCTAACACTGCTTCTAGCCATGAAATTCTTCATCAGCCATTCCACTTTTGCATAGCGATCTTCAATCAAATCCTGATCCACAAGCGGCTTTTCAATCCATTTGCGCAATTGTCTAGAACCCATTGCACTCTTGCAGACATCCAGAAAAGACCACAATGTAATTGCCTTGCCATTTTCATGCAGTGGTTTTGTCAATTCTAGATTAATTCTTGTGGAATAATCCATATACAAAGAAGATGCTTCTGTTTCCACTGTACAAGGCTGTAAATGAGAAAGCATGTGTCTTTGCGTTTCTTCCAGGTAGTGGAGCATCATACCATAGGATCTACGGTCATACTCTTTTTTGATTGCTTCACATAGTGGGAAATACTGACTGTCAATAGAGTCATCTTCACAATAAGAAATTGTTACCTGCATATTTCTTAACTGTTTGATGATCTTTTCTCTAAATCCCTTATGAACAACAATTTCTCTCGCATTGTTCTTTAAAATCAGCTGCAGCAATACAGAATCCTTATGTTCACAATTCTCCACATAGTTTTCTCCTGTAGAAACTTCTACAAAAGCAATAGAATAGCCATAGGAATAATCTGTAATCGCAGCTAAATATACACTCGATTTCTCATCCGTGATTTCTTCCATCACTGTACCTGGAGTAATGACGCGAATAACATCGCGCTGTACGATACCTTGTGCTTCTTTTGGATCCTGCATCTGTTCAACAATCGCAATCTTATAACCTCTAGCGACGAGTCGTTGAATATATGACTGTACCGCATGGTGAGGAACACCACACATAGGAATCTTTTCTTCAACACCAGCATTTTTGCCAGTTAAGATCAAATCTAATTCTTTTGATGCAATCTTTGCATCATCAAAAAACATCTCATAGAAATCCCCTATACGATAAAACACTAACGTGTCCGGATAGTTCTCTTTCGTTTTGAGATATTGCTGCATCATTGGTGAATATGTTTTTTCTTTTGCCATAATGTCATTATTATAGCACGCACATACCACCAGATAAGAAAAATGACTTGCAGTATTCCACAAGTCATTTAACGTTTCTTCTTTCTTTTTCAATTCCTTTTCTTATCATTGTACTCGTCGCACCAAAATAAATATCAAACCCTGTCACTGTTTCAACAATTTTACTTGCACCAAGTCGCTTCAGTCTGGAAGTATCCAGCTTATTTGCATCATAGATAGAAGCAGATAATACAAAGCAATTAGATTCCAGTACTTTAATATTTTCAATGCCGCCAAGACCTTTTAATACACCTGTTACCAGTCTTTCCTGATCACCTGTTCTAAACAAGTCTACTGCCAGATTCGTAAAGTAGAATCGTGTCATAAAGAAGTATACAAGCAAGATACATGCACCAATAATCAAAAGATAAACAATTGTCATCTGAAAATCTTTGTTTGTTACATACGTAATCAATTCCGGCAATGTTCCAACAAGAGCTGTCATAGAAGAAGTATCTGAAGAATTAAATCCAAGATACAAGTGTAATCCCTGTAACAAGCCAAACAAGAAACCAGTACATGCTAAATGTGCCATATATAACAAGGGTGCTAAAAAGAACAGCATCAATTCTATTGGAAGCAATGTACCAGAAATGAAAGACGTAATCGTTGCGATAATACAAATCATACGCATTCTAGGTTTATGCAAAGGATTTGTTTCTAAAGAATACATACCCCAGATCATTCCAGGAATCGCAAATATATTTAAGATATAGTATGGTGTTATAAATCTACCAGCCTGACCTTTGATAGCACCACTTAGAATCTGTGCACTCCATACCGCTACATCTCCCGTAGCAACTGTACCAGTCATACCTACCCAGCTGCCACCATTCATGTTGTACCAGAATGGAAAACGAATCAATGTACCAAGGTTCAATGTAGAAAAGAATGAATCCAGAATACCATATAATGTTAGATTCACTGGATTTGTCGTATCTACAGAAATAAAACTAATCAGTTTATTCACTGCCATAATGACAAATGGCCATCCATAGGCAAATAGAACACCCACAGCAATGGAATATAACAATACATTGATTACACATCCAACATCTCTAGAAATAAATGAAAACAAACCATATCCGATCTTTTTCTTAGAATTTGTAAACGCAACAAGTGTTCCAATCGCAACCACCGCAATTCCAATAAGCCCTGTCTGTAACGGATATAGTGTAATACCTGTGTACGAAGCAATTGATGATTTCGACAAGCTTAAGCCTAGAATTGATGAATACGCAGTTGTTGTCAGATCCGTTCTCGTTACAATCATCGTCGTACATAAGAAAGCTACATATCCAGCAAATGCACTCATGATCGTCATACTTGATCCATTTTTTCTAGTCACAATACGCAGCAAGAATAGCAACGGAAAATTAACAATGATAAATTGACCAATACGCATGAGAACTTCCGCAAACATCTTCACATAATCGTTATCTATTAAATAGACGATTCCAAATATATTATTTGTTAATAAATTTCCAATTCCACATAAAAGAAATGCTAAAAACAGCACTTCAATTGGAAATTTCACAATTTCAAACAAACCTCTCCACTTTTTCATACAGACACTATTCTACCACATTTAATACAACGTTTTTAAACGATCAAAATATGATACTTTCTTACCTCTTAACACTCTGATATGTCTAGCACCGCATATCTTGATTTCAATCTTTTTACAATCTTCTAATGGATACACATCACTATCCACACCTAACAAAGCACCTTCAAAACTCTCTGATACAAATCGAATCACACTATCACTCTTTAATACAAGCGGTGCATCCAGGCTTCTATATTTGCTATGATGAATTCCTGCAATCTCCACCATCTCAATTAAATCCAGACCTTCCTGTAAAACAGCACCGCCAAGAGAACGATTATATGCGGTGGATCCTAATTGTGTACATACACACATCCCCGTACCTCTAAACGTTTCCAGCTGAATATCATTGACATATACATCCATCACTTGTGTTCTCGCAGCATTTTCCACACGAATTTCATTCAATGCATAATAGCAGTTTCCATTCACTTCACCACGCAAAACAGACAATATCTCTTCTTTTCCTTCATGATGAATCAATACATCTAAAAACTCATCTACTTCATGATCCTGATAATCAGAATAAAATCCCAGTGTACCTGTATGCAAACCATAGAAACGTACATCTTTTAAACGATCCATAAATTGATGTACCGCATAAATAAATGTACCATCTCCACCCACAACAATCACAGTTTCTGGATTCTCATCATCTCTTATAAAATCAAATTGACACAATCTATCATCAATTTCTTTCTCTATTTTTTTTGATACTTCATCAAGTTTTGATACAACTGTATATTTTTCCATGCCTTAAGTATAAACGTATCCAAAAGAAAAAAGAAGTTGCTCTACAGATTCTATACATGCAAAAATGCAAATATAAAAGGTTGCAGACAATTGCAACTCCCATTCATCTAAATTATAAAAAAAATACTAGATAGAAAAAAGACTGTTCCTTCAATGAAAATTAATTATATTGTAAGTACAGAAAGGAGATGTTATGAAAAAATTATTCATTATTTCTTCTCTACTTATTTTCATGTTTGGCTGTTCAGCTAACACATATTCTACACTGAAGGTATACCCATGCGATGCTGAAATATATGCATATATTACTCAAACAGATGACAATTCCTATGTTTCTATCTTGTACTTGTCAAACGGAACAGATTTTCAATTAGATAACGATGAAGAATATGAAAAAGGAATCTATAGCATTGTAGCTGAAGACAAAAATACTACGGATGGATCACTTCCAATTCCAAATTCTTTGCAAGAAAAAGTAAAAAAATATCGTAGCAGTTTCCGCACCACTTTATACATTAAAGGATCGGATCAGCAATTGAATGAACTGCAGAATTTCCTGGAAACTTTTGATTTTCATATCGTTGTGATTGGAAATACAAGTTTTGACATCCTAGGAAGAATTGATAAAAAAGTAGTTGTCCTTCCAATTCAAAAAATCTAGATTACAATTCATCAAATAAGCAATAAAGAGAACAATAAAACAACAGGTTCTCTTTATTCATATTATTCATATATTCAAAAAAGAAGTTACTCTCAGTATTCTGATTTCACTTCTCCATTACTTTAGCTAATTTTTGTACCAGCAGAAAGTCCGTTCACTTCAACAACAGCGATCTGACCATTTTCCTTGCCAGCAAGCAGCATACCATTGCTTTCTTCGCCACGAATTGTAGCCTTGGCAAGGTTTGCGATAACTACTACATGTTTTCCAATCATCTGACCAGGTGTATAAGAAGCAGCTAAACCAGAAACGATCTGTCTAGGTTTACCTTCCCCTAAGTCTACTGTCAAAATCAGCAGCTTATCAGCATCAGGATGCTTTTCACAAGATAATACCTTACCAACTCTCAAATCAAGTTTCGCAAAGTCATCAATTGTAACTTCACCCTTTACTTCCTTCTTGGCTTCTTTTACTTCTTTCTTGATTCGATTCTGAATCTCTTCTACCTTAGCCATTACTTCTTCTTCCTTGAGTCTAGCAAATAAGATTTCTGGCTTATCTGTAATCTTACTTCCATTTTCAAGCAAGCCGAATGTCAAATCATCTTCACTTGTCTTTTCAGTATTCAAAGACTGCAGAATCTTTTCAGCTGTCTCAGGTAGATATGGCTTCAATAGAATTGCGCCAATACGTACAGATTCTAATAGGTTGTAAAGTACTGTAGCAAGTCTGCCAATCTTTTCAGGATCCTTAGCGAGTTTCCAAGGTTCTGTTTCATCAATGTACTTATTACATCTAGAGAACAAATCAAGAATATGATCAATGGCATCCGCAACATGTAATGTATCCATAGATTCATCAACAAGTTTCACAGTATTCATTGCAACACTCTTCAGATCAGCATCAACATCTTCAACTTCATTTGGATTTGCAACAACACCATTGAAGTATTTGTTTTCCATAGATAATGTACGATTGACTAAGTTACCTAGGTTATTCGCAAGATCACTGTTGATTCTTTCAATCATGAGATCATATGTGATATGACCATCCTGTGCAAATGGCATTTCGTGAAGCATAATATATCTCACTGCATCTGTACCAAATAAAGATACAAGATCATCCGCATAGATGACATTACCTTTAGACTTACTCATCTTAGAATCACCAGTGAGTAACCATGGGTGACCAAAGATCTGCTTAGGCAGTGGAACATCCAATGCCATCAACATAATTGGCCAGTAAATTGTATGGAATCTAACAATGTCCTTACCAATCAAATGAAGGTCAGCTGGCCAGTACTTATCAAATAATGGATCACTGTTTCCATCAACATCATAACCAAGACCAGTAATATAGTTTGTCAATGCATCAATCCAGACATAAACAACATGCTTAGGATCAAAATCAACTGGAATACCCCACTTAAAGGATGTTCTAGAAACACAAAGATCCTGAAGACCTGGTTTCAAGAAGTTATTAATCATTTCATTCTTTCTACTTTCAGGCTGAATAAAATGAGGATGATCTTCAATATACTTAATCAAACGATCAGAATACTTACTCATCTTAAAGAAATATGCTTCTTCCTGCATTTCCTTTAATTCACCACCACAGACAGGACATTTACCATCTTCTGTGATCTGAGATTTTGTATAGAATGCTTCACATTCCTGACAATACAAGCCATCATAATGGCCCTTATAGATATCACCCTTGTCATAGAGCTTCTTAAAGATCTTCTGAACCTGCTTCTCATGATATGGATCTGTTGTTCTCATGAATTTATCATAAGAAACATTCATAACATCAAACTGATTCTTGATTTCCTTAGATACTTCATCAACAAATGCCTTAGGAGAAACACCAGCCTTTGTTGCCTTTTCTTCTACCTTTTGACCATGTTCATCTGTTCCTGTCTGGAAACGAACATCATAGCCTACCTGTCTTTTATAGCGAGCAATTGCATCCGCTAATACGATTTCATATACGTTACCAATATGTGGCTTTCCTGAAGTATACGCAATCGCTGTTGTTAAATAATATGGTCCTTTGTTTTCCATGTTTTACCTCCTTAAAAATGAAAAAGACATCCCTAATGAAAGGACGTCTTGCACGCGTTACCACCTTTATCTTCCTCTACATATTCTATAGAGACACTCATTTGTTTTAACGGAGTTCTTCCGGGATATTCTATTTGAATATCCAGCTCCAGATCCATGTTCATTTCCTTCATTCACAGATTTTCACCATCCATCCGCTCTCTAAAGAATGATTCAGAAACTACTCTTTCCTTCAAAGCTTTTAAGTCCTTATATTATACGGTTTATTGCACATTTTGAAAAGAGAAAAGAAAACAGGATTAATTTCGAAAAGAAATGTTGATGCTTATTTCTTGAAAATATACACTTTTGCCCAGGAAAACGTTTACACAAATCCTTGATTTTTGACCAAAATAATTCTATGATTGTACTTACATACAGGTATCTAGTTTTAATTTATTTTACAATTAGTTATTGGGATATGTAGAAATGGAGACTTAAAAATGGCAACAGGAAAAGTTAAATGGTTCAACGCTGAAAAGGGTTATGGATTCATTACTGCTGAAGATGGAAAAGATGTATTCGTACATTATTCTGCAATCCAGTCTGATGGATACAAAACACTCGATGAAGGAGCTTCTGTTCAATTTGATGTAACTGAAAGTGATCGTGGACCACAAGCTTCCAACGTCGTAAAGCTCTAATTTGATTCATATCGAATTATTTGAAAGCAAGCGTCGCAAAAAGAGACGAAAGTCTCTTTTTACTTTACCCAAAAGACTCTATAATATTTGCATGTTCAATTTATTCAATCAAAAAGAAAAAACAAATGACATCAACGAAAAACTAAAGTATCGTTATACAAAAACAAAGCAAGATCTAAAAGATTTAGAAGAAGTAACAGATGCAACTCTGCATTCTCAATACGATGCACTTGCAAAAGGCACACAACAAGGCATCTCAACAATGCCGCGTTTAAAAAATGCCATGCTTGAAGAAGCAGAATTATTAACAGATGCATCCGAAAACTATGCACGTCTGTCATTAAAAGCAAGAAAGCAGTCCGATGAATTAAAAACACGTGTTAAAGAAGCAGAACGCTTCGAAAGAAAAAGCAATAAGAAAGTTAAGCTCTTGCCCGTCAAGCCAACAAATGCAGAAATTGACTACGAAGAAAAAATCACCAAGCATTTTGCAGCCGGTGATACTTTCTATAAACTGTTCTGGGTTTTCTTTATTGGATGCTTTGGGGGTGTTGTCATTGAAACAATCTGGTGCCTTATCACAAGAGGACACTACGAATCAAGAGTTGGCTTAATTTATGGGCCATTCAATCTCGTCTATGGATTTGGTGCTCTTGTATTGACATATAGTTTATACAAATATAGAAACAGAAGCAGTATCTATTCCTTTATTGGTGGATTTATCAGTGGTTCTGTTGTGGAATATGCATGTAGTTTCTTCCAGGAAATGGCATTTGGATCCACTTCATGGGATTATTCCAGTATGCCATATAACTTGAATGGTAGAATCTGCCTGGAATATTCCATCTTCTGGGGTATTTTAGGAATCCTCTGGATCAAAACTATTTATCCAATCATGGCAACATGGATTTTAAAGATTCCAAATAAAACAGGCAAACCACTCACTACAATATTATTAGTCTTTATGCTTTTCAACTCTTTCATGTCTGGTGCTACGGTATTCAGATGGTATGAAAGAACACAGAATATTCAGGCAGATAATGCATTTGAAATCTATCTGGACAATCATTATCCAGATCAGAAAATGCAGAAAATCTATGCAAATCTCGAATTTAAATGATGCTGATCAAATGATCAGCATTATTTCTTTAATACAATTGTCTGCCAAGGAGAGAGTTGGTATTTATGATCCTTATAATTAACATCTGCATTGGATAAGAGTACTTCATACGTATCATCAATGCTTACTTCATGTTCCTCTCCACTCATATTATTGATACAAATGATTTCTTCACTATCATTATCATTTGCTCTACGATACGCAACAACTTCATCACATGTATCTAACGCTTCAAAAGAACCATCCACAATTAAATCAACGTTCTTTTGTCGTAATGCAATTGCTTTCTTATGAACTACCACACCTGATACGTAGTTCCGATGTGGTATCCCTGTGATGTACTCT
>OIEN01000999.1_pt1 | contig 14278 bp, 12 predicted proteins | sample 1581741 | NCBI WGS metagenome assembly OIEN01 (sample SAMN01760944, study PRJEB22395) | human gut metagenome | reverse complement strand
CGCGATCCACTACCGGCTTGCCGTCGTAGTGCATCTCCATCTTGCCCGCCCTTGAGCCTGAACCCATGCCGAGGTTCTTAAGCGCGCCGCCGAAGCCCGCCTCCTCGTGGCCCTTAAAGTGGTTGAGGCTTATTATTATATCCGCGTCTGCTATGGCGCGGCCTATCTTTGCGGTCTTGACCTCCTCGCAGCCTATGGGTATATACGCCTCGTCTGTGCCGCGCACGCCGTCTGCTATTATCACCTGGCAGCCGGTAGCGTATGGAGTATAGCCGTTTATGTACGCCGTCTCGATATGCTCGAGCGCGTTCTTGCGGGAGCCGACATAGAGCGTGTTGCAGTCGGTAAGGAAGGGCAGCCCGCCCCGCTCCTTTATGTATGCAGCGAGAGCCCTTGCGTACTGCGGCCTGAGGTATGCAAGGTTCCCCATCTCGCCGAAGTGTATCTTGATGGCGACGAACTTATGGTCGAAGTCTATTGTGCCCAGGCCGGCCCTGTCTATAAGGCGGGTCAGCTTCTTTGGCAGGTTCTCCGTGAAGGATGTGCGCATATCCGTAAAGTAGACCTTTGACATATCCGTTTCTCCTTATGTTTATTTTATCAGCTAAAGCAGCAGCTCACGGAGCGCCGCTACGCTTTCGACTATGTATGCGGCCCCGGCATGCTCCAGCTCCTCACGGCTGCCGTAGCCGTAGAGCACACCGGCGCAGTCCAATCCGAAGGCCCTTGCCCCCTCCGCGTCGTATTTCCGGTCCCCTATCATCAGTGTGTTTTCCGGCGCTGCATCGGGACAGGAGCGAAGCACATGGGCTATCACGTCCGCCTTTGTGGGTCTGCCCTCGTCCATGGTGTTGCCGCCTACAAAGTCAAAATAACGGGCTATATCGAAGTGCTCCAGTATCCTGTGGGTGAAGTCCTCCGGCTTTGAGGTGGCTACCATCACGCGCCTGCCCGCGGCCTTCAGGTCGCTTAAAAGCTCAGGTATGCCGGGATATATCTGGTTTTCAAATATGCCCTTTTCGGAAAAGTATTCCCGATAGTGCTTCAGCGCCTCCAGCGCCTGAAGGTTGGTCATGCCAAAGCCCTCCTCAAAGGAGCCTATGAGCGGCGGCCCTATCAGCCATGTAAGCGTTGTCCTGTCCGTTACTTCTATGCCCATCTTGCCGAGAGCGTACTGGGCGGCGGAGGTGATGCCCAATGCGGGGTCCGTGAGCGTACCGTCAAGATCGAACAAAAGGTTCTTGAATACCGCGTTTTTATCCATTTGCTTCCCGCTCCTGGCGCCTGAGGTATTCCGCCGCCTTGAACAGGCCGAATACCGTCTTGCCGTCGGAAATCCGGTCATTCATTATCATATCTATAAGCTGGCACAGCGGCGTTTCCCGGTAGTCCAGAAACTCGTCCTCATCCGGGTGGGCATTGCCATAGCTCAGGCCTCTGGCAAGGTACACGTATATACGCTCCGAAAGTATGGCGGGGGAGGGTATGTATATGCCCAAAGGGATAAACTCCTTTGCCGTTACGCCTATTTCTTCTTTAAGCTCCCGCTTCGCCGCATCGAGAGGGTCTGTGTCGAAGGCCTCCAGCTTGCCTGCGGGTATCTCGGTCATCACCCGCTGCTGCGGGTAGCGGAACTGGCGCTCTATTATCACGCCGCCATTATCCGTGAGCGGCACCACGGCCACCGCGCCCCGGTGTTTAAGATAATCCCTCCGGGCGGTCTTTTTGTTGCAAAGCTCAACGGTATCGCTGTACACGTCGAATACCGGGCCGGAATACTGTATGGCGGAGGAAACCGTCCTTTCAAAAAGCCTGCTGTCGTCCATGTGACAACCCTCCTGCAATTCTCAGCAAAATTAATTATAGCATATCACGGCGGCGCCATAAAAGCAAATAACGGCACACTTTTTAACCTTTGGACAAAACCGGACAATAATTGTATCCGAGGAGGCAAATGCCTGCAAAAACAGCCAAATTTATTCCCTATCGCCGCGAAAATGGCGGTGCTAAAATCACAGCATACAGAAAACCGCATATACCGCAGGATAACCAAAAAATTACATTATTACGGAGGCACTATATGGCTAAATACCGCATACTTTTGGCAGACAGCAACAACCAGTTCCAGACCACCGTCAGGGATTACCTTACGGCCCAGGAAGGAATAGAAAGGGTGGACACCGTGAACGACGGTCAGTCCGCCCTGGACGCAATGAACAACAACCGCTACGATGTACTCCTGTGCGATCTCATCATGCCGGGCATGGACGGCTTTGAGCTCCTTGAGAGGCTTAACAGCGGCCTCGTGAAGGACGTGCCTGCCGTCATAGTGATAAGCGCCCTGCGTCAGGAGGAGATGGTACGGCAGGCCTGCACACTTGGCGCAAAGTATTACATGGTCAAGCCCATCGACCCCGATACGCTGTACAAGCGCATAATGGACATGATGGAGAGCACCTACGCACAGCGCTCGCAGGTCTGTGCCATAAGCCCCAAACCCCAGACTTTGGACGAGAAAATCGCTTCTGTATTCCTCATGATAGGTATACCCGCCCACATAAAGGGCTACCATTACCTGCGGGAGGCGGTGCGCATGGTATACTTTGAGCCCGCCCTCTGCGGCCGCATAACCAAGGAGCTTTACCCCGGCATCGCTAAGAGGTTCCAGACCTCTGCCTCTAAAGTTGAGCGCGCCATACGCCACGCCATAGAGGTGGCCTGGACCCGCGGGAAAATAGAGAACATCAACCAGATATTTGGCTACAATATCTACAGCAAAAACGACAAGCCCACCAACGGTGAATTCATAGCCCTGGTTGCTGACAAGCTCATCATGGAGCGTGCGAGGGAAAAAAGCGGCAAGGCGGAGATCCAAAACGTCATATAATCAGGCAAAAATTGAAGGTTGGGGACTTCGGGACCTGTTCGCTCTCACGCCCACCAACACAGCAAACTCCAACTGAAAATGAGGGATGAATGCGATAAATAATTTTTTCCTGATGCGACCAACTCCTTCTGTTTATTGGGTGAAAATTATGCCTATGAACAGGAGGAGTTTTTGCAATGAACATGGAGTTCAACCAACACATTATCGAGTACATGACCCATTGCTATTCGAGACAATTAAGGCCTAAAACAATGCATAGTTATGAAAGTACTCTGAGGTTATTCGAGAGGTGGTGCAAAGAGGAATTGGGTATTGAAACTGTAGATGCGGTTACTGAAAGCACCATTCGCCATTACATTTCAGACATTCAACAAAGAGGAAAGTACACCTTTTATTCAAACGATTTAACCAAGGTCACAAATGCTCCAGAGCACAGGCGCGACTACACTCTCGTAATGGATAGAACTTTCGCTAAGGCTGCCTCCTTTGTCGGCTCCAACGAATACAACCTCCTTCAGGATGCACGCAGAGACTACCCCTCCTACCAGGTAACCCTTCGCTCCATCAAAAAGAAGGAAGACAAGGAAAGCTATCGTGGCCTTACCTACCAGTACATGGAGAACTACATCGCCACTCATGCCAACGCAGCAAGAATTATGGAAGAATACAAGGAACTTCGTTTGCAGGCAGAATGTCACTCCATTCGCTATGCAAACATCAAGAAATGGTTCCTCGCAATGTATCCCGAAGTGGCCCAGTTCGGTGTAACGGAAATCCCTGAAAGGAAAGTTGAAAATACACTTTCAATCGTGAAGGGTGAAACCGCTCTTCAGGCGGCCTAGTGAAAATGAAATATGGAAAGATAAAAGACCTTCCGGATGTCGGGAAGGTCTTTTTCCTATTCTATTTCTATTGTTCTTACTCCATGTTCCAAAATGGTATTTATCAGTTCATTTCGCGAATAATTGACCTCTTTGGCAATTCTGTCTATCTCGGAAAGCGTTTCTTCTTTAATACGTACAGTAATCACCCTGTTTCCGTCTTCCCCACGTTTTTTCAGCTTTAATACATCGCCTTTTACTTCGCTCATATTATGTCTCCTTGTCTAATTACTATCAGTTTATGTTGACAGGAGATTTCTTAATATACTATAATGTGATATGTATTATGATATCTATAATGATATCAAAATGTTTGTGAGGTATAGGTATGCGAAAAGTTCTCTGCTTAATGCTGATCGCCATCATGCTCCTTTCCGTTGGCTGCTCCGCAGCGGTTTCCGTTGTTGGTGCCAACATCAACGATGACGGTAACCTTATTCTTTCCATGAGCGACGGCAGCACCATAGATGCAGGTTACGCTAAAGGTGATAAAGGCGACCAAGGCGAAAAAGGTATTGACGGCAAGGATGGTCGTGACGGTATAGACGGCGTTGATGGCGTAGGCATCAAAAAGGCCGCAGTCAATGACAGCGGTCATCTTATGATACGCCTTACTGACGATACCTTGATGGATACCGGTTATGTAATAGGTGCAGACGGCAAGGACGGACGTGACGGCGTTGACGGCAGAGACGGTCGTGATGGTGCAGATGGAAAAGACGGTACCGACGGCAAGGACGGTGAAGATGGAGCTGACGGAATAGACGGCGTTGACGGCCAAACTCCCTATATCGGTGAGAATGGTAACTGGTGGATTGGTAATGAGGATACAGGCGTAAAAGCGGAGAGCACTGATTTTATTTATGACGATCGGGGCGAAGGCACATTTTTGATTGCATATGTGGGAAATGATTACGATGTAGTAATTCCTGAGAAAACCACGGCTATAGGTAAAGGTGCTTTTGCAGGCAATAAGATAATTAATACTGTAAAAATCCCTCAAAATGTTAAGTTTATTGGTGATAGTGCTTTTGAAAATTGCATTAACCTGTGTACAATTAGTTTGCCAAACAACTTGCTCGCAATAGGCGATTCAGCTTTTGCTGGATGTACACAATTAGAGGGCACTTCGGATAAAGGTTTTTCTGAACTTCTTGCCTTGCCTGAAAGCCTTATACTTCTTGGCGATAGTGCTTTTGCTGAATGTAGAAGCTTATACAGTGTATATATTCCATTCAGCCTTGTAACAAGCGGTGAATGGGGTGAGTCAACATTTGAACATTGTACTTTCTTGCACTCTATCAATTGGGGGGCCGCAACAGATGCAAATAAAACAGGAGACATTCCGTCTTGTACGTTTTATGAATGTTCCACTCTTGATGTAGATTCTTTACCCAATTATATTGATAACGTTTTCAATTATGCATTTGCCTATACAGGTATTAGCGGGAAATTGGAATTAACCAGTTCTATAAGAGAGTATGCATTTTCGTACTGTGATAAGATCACAGATATCACACTAACTATGTATGATAGTAATTTGCGTACTGGTGCTTTTTTAGGTTGCTATAATTTGAAAAAAGTAGAATTTATTATTCCCGATGTTGTCCAAAGTGGAACATACTCTAACGATAGTTTTAGTTTTGTGATTTGGGAAAAGGCATTTGAAGGCTGCCTAAACCTTGAAACTGTTATTTTCCCAGAGACCGCTACCGTTGTATGCGAGGGAAAAACTTATAATGTTCGCTGGTATATTTCCAGTAAAGCATTTTCGACTACCGGTTTTTCCGAATTTACTCTGCCTGCAAATATAGGATGGATTGAAGCAGGAATCTTAGACTGGTGCGATAATCTTAAATCAGTGTATGTAAAAGCGACTACTCCCCCGTTAATATTTTCAGATGGTATAAACTTATTTGAAACCTGCTATAATTTAGAGGCTATCTATGTTCCCGCCGACTCCGTCGATGCCTACAAAGCCGCCGACGGTTGGAAGGATTACGCAGACAAGATTCGAGCAATGTCCTAAACGAAAACAACATTATACAAAGGCAGTAATCAAATCAGATTGCTGCCTTTTTCCTTGTTCAAAACTTGACACCACCCAAAATTCGATTTTTCCCTGAATTTTTGGTATAATATTTATAGAAAGTAAGGGAAATAAGCGTTTTTCTCCTGATACTTTCTCAACATATCAAATAAATATAATTATCATGCCGCCTCCACCGAAACGAACTTTGCAGAGCCGCCGTCAGAGAAGTTCTACATATGCTTGCCTTTGCAGAATATGAAAGAGGAATGATTGCAGAGCGCACTCAGACAGGGAAAATAGCAGCTCGTCAGAATCCCAACTTCAAGGACGGCAGACCCAAGAAGTTCACCCAGGAGCAGATTGAGCTTGCGCTGGGGCTACTGAGGGATGGGAAGACGTATAGGGAAGTTGAAAGGATGACAGGGATAAGTAAGAGTACGATGGTGAGGGCGAGAAAAATATATAAATAATAAATTATAGCTCACTGCAAACTTACATTCATTAATTGATGCAAGTTTGCGTTTTTTATTATAAAATTATCTCAACGAACTTATAAAAAATACATTTTTGAAGGATAAGAAAATGGTATTGAACAATATATGGAATAAAGATATTTTGCAGCATAACCTTTCTTTCCTCGCTTTGTTTATAGGTATGTACGAACAATTCGAAGATAAGGTTATCGAAAACGTAGATTGTTTCTTAAATCTAGGCTGTTCAGCCAACGATGATACGCATTGCAAAAAAAGTGAGTATTACAGACAGAATATACTCAATCGAAAAGTTGATGAGAATGGCAATAAAAACAAATTAAAAGCAACCATGTTATGGTTCGTTGACGTAGGTGCAATTACTCCGGAAGATTATTCGTTATTCCTTAATATCAAAGAAGCACGAAATATTTATGTACACCAATTAACCAAATGTGTAGTAAATGGCATTTCTGATAAAGATATAGACATGCTGGTGCAACTACTCAACTTGTTTTACAAAATCGATAACTGGTGGATTAATGAAATTGAAATACCTACTTCAGGAATATCTGCATCTGATGATTATCCTACCGAAGAATCTTATAGCATGATTTACACGATATACCGAGATATGATAAATATACTTTTCCTAGGAAAAGCAGATGATTATCAGGCATATTTGAATAATTTGCATTTACCTACAGACGAGCATTCCAAATAACGAACCGCTTTTATGGAGAATATTATGCCAAAATCAGAAAACGAAAAGCCCCTCGGCGGCAAACGTGAAAACCAAAAGTATAAAGCCCTGCTCGTGGCAAAATACCTCATGGAATTCACTGACGAAAACCATTCTTGTACCGCAAACGAACTTATAGATTATCTTAAATATGAGCACGGTATTGAAGCGGAGCGGCGTTCTATATATCGTGACATTGCAATTCTGCGTGATGAATTCGGCATGGATATTGACGGTGGACAAGGCGGCAAATATCGTCTGATGTCACGCCAATTTGAGCAGGATGACCTTCGCATTCTTGCCGAATGCGTACACGCTGCAAGGTTTATTTCTGCTTCCAAGGCAAAGGAACTTGTTGAAACCATAGGTGAATTGGGCAGTATTTATCAGTCTGAATCCTTGCAGCATGAGGTTTTTCTGATTGATAGAGTTAAGAGTACCCAGAAAGGAACCCTTAACATTATCAGCACGATAAATTCTGCAATGGCAAAAAAGTTGGATGGCAAACTCCACGCGCCACAGAAGATCAGTTTTAAGTATATGAAACACACCATTGATGATGTTAATTCAATGGTTGAAAAGTACCATGGCAAGATTTACAAAGTCAGCCCTTATCGCTTGTTAATTAACGATGGCAATTATTATCTTCTTGCTTTTGATGATAAGGCACAGGATATGCGAACCTATCGTATCGATAGAATGAAAGATGTTAAGTTGCTGCCAGATCCGCAGGAAGGCAAAGAAGCCTTTGAAGCAATTGACCTCCAATCCTACACACAGCGTGTCTTCTCCATGTTCGGCGACGAAAAACAACTCGTTTCAATGCAGTTTGAGAACCATCTGTTGGATTCTGTAATAGACCGCTTTGGCACAAAGAATGCCTCATATTCAAAGATTGACGATGACCACTTTTCCGTTTCCGTTGAAGTGGAGTTGAGCAATCAGTTTTATTCCTGGCTGCTTCAGTTTGGCGAAAAGGCAAAGATTACTCATCCGAAAGCAGTGGTTAATAAGATGAGGAAGTTTTTGGAAAATATGGTTTCGCAGTATATCTAACGATAGGTCCGTTATTGTTCCATTGATTTTTCTTGTAATGTTCCGTAATTTCACTATCACATATGGTAAAATAGTGTAAGAGATTATACAAGTCAGCGCAGAAGGTTTTCGATGGAGAGGATATATGCAAACTCATCAATTTGCAGTTTCTGCTAAAGAAGGCGCAGATAACTATCTGAATTATTTAGAAGAAACAGGGCGTGGACATGAAGAGATTAAAGTAGACCGTATTGAACGAGAAGATACGGTTTATTTGCTTTACTTGAGTAAAAATCCATTCTCAACGGAAACTGTGCATATTGTTATCGGCACACAAGAATACACCCAAAAAGAGATTGAAGTTATCGAGCAAGATCGCGACAAACGTATTATTTATGTAAAGCCATCCAAAGAACTACCTGATCCTTTTTATCAGAGATATGTACGCGATATCCGCGTAGTATCGGACTTAAAATTCCTGGTACAGCGCATACACGACTGGTATAAAGCTAATGACACTTATTTGGCATTCCATAACCATTATTCTCAAGCAATACCTGAACATATTTACCAGCAGGATATGTCTGCAGGACAGCTAACCGCTGTAAAAGATATTTTTACCTATCCTAAATCCTATGTGTGGGGAGCTCCAGGTACCGGAAAAACTAGATATGTCCTTGCAGAGTGTCTTCTGCAGTGTATCAAGCAAGGAAAAAAGGTTGCCGTTCTAGCTCCTACAAATAATGCTATTGAGCAAGTGCTATATGGCGTACTTCCCAAGCTGCAAGAGTATAATATTTCTTTTGATAGTGTAATCAGACTAGGAACACCCACCTCAAAGTTTACTGAAAAGTATCCGGAAATATGTGAAGTGCAGGGAATTGAAAAACAATTAAAAAGCCTGCAAGAGCAAATAGATTTTTTAAAGCGAGTTCTCAGCCACAGGAGGTTCCTTACACGTCTTAAATTTGCGAAGGAAAAGATACTCCCTGCGTTTGATAAAGCAGTAGATTTATTAGCCGACTTGCGTTATGCAAACCTCAACTGCAAAGATGCAGATGCGGCATGCAAAGTCGCTGACCGAAAAGAACGTGAAGCAACTGTAGATTATATACGTGCGATTCATAGCATGCAAGTGCAAGAAAAACATATGCAGTCTGTTGGTTATCGCCTTAAGAGTGGTTTATCCGAAAAAACAGCCAGAGAAGGGAAAGAACAAATAAGAGAATTAACAGAGCATGTCAAGCAAGCAAATTCAGCCTGCGAATCAGCCAGACGAGAACTGACTATCGCAACAGAAAATGCTAAAAAGACCAAGGAATTTGCCGTTCAGATTGATTCTCGTATAGATCAAGCAATAAAAGAATTAAAGAAAAACCTTAGTAGTATTGAGCGGTTTCGTGAAATAAGCCAAAGCTTAAATAGAATAAATTTAGCATCTTCTAAAGAAAAGATTGCAGATTTTATTAATACAGGCATAAAAGTTCAACTGGAAGGTATTGAACGATACTCGGAATACTCCCAAGTAGATGATGAATCAATAACGGAACGGATTGCAGAAATTGAGTATTCGAAAAAATTTCTGGCCGAGCAATCTACACAAAAAAGATTAGAGAAGGCACAAATTGTTGCCGCAACCATTGACACGTTCTTGTTTAGAAATCAGCCCTGCGATACTGATCACTATACCCAGTATGACCATATATTCCTGGATGAAGCCGGTTATTGCAGCCTTATAAAAGGAATGGCTTTGTTAGGTTACCAATGTCCGGTTACGCTGCTTGGAGATCACATGCAATTACCGCCTGTATGCGAATTGGATGACGCAGAGTTGAGCAAACCGCAATATTCCGGTGTATTTTTATTTGCCCAATCTGCAATTTACCTAGAGGAAGCAATAATCAGCGATGACACACAGCAACTGTTAAGTCAATATTTATCACACGAAGCGCCTTCCTTTAGACTACTTCATCGAAGCAATCTGAATGAAACGCACAGATTTGGCATAGGTCTTTCTGATATATTGGAAAGACATGTTTACAAAAACGGCTTTACAAGCGCAGATACCAGGCAAGAATTTGTTATAGAGGTACTGGATGCAAAGCGAGTTCCAGGTGCCCTAAAACGGCAAAACAGCGCAGAAATTGAAGCTATAAGCGAGCGTATAGCCTATTTGGCAACGGATGATTACGCAATTTTGACGCCTTATCGTAACCAGGTTGCGCTTATCGGTCAGATGCTTCAGGAAGAGCGGAAAGCGGAAAGGATTATGACCGTACATGCATCACAAGGTAGGGAGTGGGATACTGTTTTCCTAAGTATTGTAGACACTTCTGATATGTATTTTACCAACTCAAAACGGACAGAGCTTGGTGGATTACAGATCATAAATACTGCGGTCAGTCGAGCAAAACGCAGACTCATTATTGCATGCGATAAGCAATTCTGGACACAGCAGAGAGGTCAGCTTATTCGCGAACTGGTGCTTATATCAGACTCATTGACTACTTAGCACATATGGATTCACAAAAGCCGCAATATGTATTCCACTGACTAGGAAACCATATTGCGGCATTATTTATACTTTTTTATATTTCCCACTTCAAATCAATCCTTTAATTCTTTTGAAACTTCACTTTCAAACTTGTATCAATCCATTACCAACCTTGTTCCCATCTTCTTCCGAACTTGTTCTCAACTTGCTCCAAAGTTGATACCTCACCCCCGCCAACACACAAATTTCTGATGTTAGTCGCCCTAAAAGTTGCTTTATTTTTTTAAGTCTGCTATTATCTGAAAAACGCCAAGAAACAGAAGGTAACGGATTCGACTAACTCCCCTATAAATCAGTCTCAGGCTTCAGATGCGGCATGTGGCAAAAACGTAGACTATCAGCCTATTGCTGCGCAGCAGCACTAGGATGAGCAGCCCACCAACGGTGAATTCATAGCCCTGGTTGCTGACAAGCTCATCATGGAGACTGCCCGGGAGAAAAACGGAAGAAGCGAGATTCAGAATGTGATATAGGTGTGCTATAATGAAGAAAAACCTCCGGAGGCGCCCATGCATACCCTCAAGCTTATCCGCCCGACTCAGGAATACGCAGATCAGGTAATGGCATACCGGCAGGAGATGCTGGACAACGGCGACAGTCTGGATGGATGTGCCGCTCTGGAGGATACCAACAGCTACGCCGAATGGGCGGATTTTGAGGGGCGGCTCAGAGAGCGCTACGGCGAAGGCTATGTGCCATCCGATGTGTACCTGGCGGTGCGCAAAAGCGATGACAGGCTGGTTGGCATGATTGACTTCAGGCGGCCGTTGACTGAATTTCTGCTGCGCTTCGGGGGGAATATCGGCTACAGCGTGCGTCCTTCCGAGCGGGGAAAGGGCTACGCAGGCGAGATGCTTTCGCTGTTGCTGCCCAAGTGCCGAGAGGCGGGGGAGCACAGGGTGCTGCTCACATGCGACGCGGACAACGAGGCGTCCCGCCGGACTATAATAAAAAACGGCGGCGTGTTGGAAAACCGGGTTGAGTGTGATGCAGCTCTTAGCCGTTGCGGGATGATACAGAGGTACTGGATAACATTGAAGCCTTAAATCAAGGTGAAAAGGGGAAGCCGGCCGGCTCCCCTTTTTTGTACCCAAAAGGGAAACACGGAATTCGTCTTTATGTGTAAAATAGTATCATTTTACTGCCGGCGGCAAAGGGCAGGGCAATAATAAATATACGTCAAGGTTTTATTCTTAACTTGTTGTTAACACTGAAACTGTCTTAAACGCGTTGAAATGTGGATAACTATGTTGATAATGTTAGCAACTCATGTTATTAACGCCCACGCATACTCATTTTTTTATGCAGTATCTTCGTACAAGCGGCCGGAGTAAGAAACATTAAATATTATCACCCGTGTGTTTTTTACCTTCGTTTTTCGGGTGAATGGCCACATAAGCGGCCCTTTTGCATAATTGGCATACTACCCTCGTATGATTATATAACGATAATCTGTGCGAGAGGAGCAGGCATATGGAACTGATCTGGAAAGAGCTTCCGGGGGAGCGGATAATATATACAGGAGTATCTCAGGGAACCGTCGAGGGCGGCATACCGCTGCCGGAGGGCCGCAGCGCAAAGGAGATACTCTCGTATACCGGCGAGGTGGCTATATCTTCATCCAGCGCCAGGGAGGGCGAAATAGCCATAGAGGGAGTTGTGAGAATTGACCTCATCTGCATGGATGACAAGGTGTTTGCCTTCACTTCAAGCGCCCCCTTCACCCACCGCATAGCCGCGGATGGCGTGCGGGAGGGCATGAGGGCCGAGGTGCGCCCGGCGCTGCAATCCCTGGAAATAAACAAGGGGGAGGGCGGAATTACCCTCAACGCGGTAGCGGATATAAACGCAATGGTGACAGCATCAGGCGGGGCAAAGGTACTGGATGGAATAAGCGGCATAGAGGATGGGGAGCAGCAGCGGCAGGAGATGACACTCTACGAGCGGGCGGGGGAGAGCCGGGGCAGCTTCCGCCTGCGGGAGGAGATAGAGGCGCCCTTCGCCACAGAGGTGCTGTACAGCGAGGTACATGGGGCGCTGAGGGACGTATCTCCCGGCAAAGACGGAATATGCCTGGAGGGTACGCTGTACATATCGGCGCTGGTACAGAGCCGCACAGGGGCGATGAGCCAGTTAAGCCAGGCCATACCCTTCACTCAGACCGTGGACGGAGAGGCGCTGACTCCCATGTGGGGCGAGGTGAGGGTATCCGGCTGTCAGGTGCGGGGGGCTGAGGATTTTGGCGTAGTGATAGCGGATGTGGAGCTCACATACCGCACATGGGGCCGTGCCGGCGGCCGTTCCGATGCTGTGACGGACACATTTTCCCCTACGGTGCCGTTCGAATGCACACATGGGCTTATACGCACCTCGTCATACTGCGGGCTGAGCACACAGCGGCAGTCCATAAGCGAGAACGTGATGATACCCGATGGTATGCCCGAGGCGGCCAGGGTGGTATACGCCACCGCACGGCCCATGGTGACGTCCTACGGCATAGAAAACGGGGTGCTCACCGCTGAGGGGCTGCTGTTCACCCGCATATTATACACCGCCGAAAGCGGCTGCATATTCGCTTTCAATGAGGATATACCCTTCTCTGTGAACATGGAGGCCCAAGGCGCCACAGATGCCATGATATACGGAGTGGCGGCGGCCTCGGCGGCGGGAGGAGGCAGGAGCGTGGAACTGAACTGTACGCTCATACTCATTGCGGATCTGTACTGCACCGGCGGCTTTGAGGCGGTGACGGGCATTGAGGAGTGCTCCCAAAGACCCCCGCATCAGGGCATAACCGTGTACTTTGCCAGCGCCGGAGATACGCTGTACTCCATAGCCCGGGAGTACAATACCAGCCGGGCCAACCTGCTGCGCATGAACGACCTGCCCGAGGTATTACAGGGCGGCGAACGGGTGGCGTTTATGGGGTAAAAGAGTAAATTCTTCTTCTTTCTCTTTTCTTTTCATGAGAAAAGAAAAGCAGAAAGAAGCAAAGACTATCGAAAAAGTGGCTGAACGCCACTTTTTCGAGTTTTCTCATTCGGTGCTTGCGCCTATGGCGCGGTCAGCACCTCATGCAGGGAACGAAAACCTCTGGGTTTTCATCCGTTCTGACGCACGTGTCGTCAGAGCCGGATTGAACATAAGGGGCTGTGGCCCCTTATCAACCCCGGGATTTTTCGGCAGACTGAGAAAAGCAAATGGGAAATATATATAATAAATAAGACATAGGATTATGCGTATTATATAAGAACAGCCCTGCCGTATTGTGTACGGCAGGGCTGAGCGCTGTTTTATGTTTTGTTTTCGTTGGTTTTCCTTTGCTTACTTTCCTTTTTTAAAAGGAAAGTAAGAGAAAAAACACTACTTATTCTTGAGATACTCGTCTATAGCCGCGGCGGCCTTCTTGCCCGCGCCCATTGCCAGTATTACGGTAGCTGCGCCGGTAACGGCGTCGCCGCCCGCGAATACGCCGGGCTTGGAGGTAGCGCCGGTCTCGGGGTCTGCGGTTATCTCGCCCTTGCGGCCCACGGTGAGGCCGGGGGTGGTGTTCTTGATGAGGGGGTTGGGGCTGTTGCCTATGGCCACGATGACGGTGTCAACGTCCAGAGTGAACTCGCTGCCTTCCTTGGCAATGGGCCTGCGGCGGCCGGAAGCATCGGGCTCGCCCAGCTCCA
>OIEN01000993.1_pt1 | contig 14378 bp, 14 predicted proteins | sample 1581741 | NCBI WGS metagenome assembly OIEN01 (sample SAMN01760944, study PRJEB22395) | human gut metagenome | reverse complement strand
GGTGCTGTGGCGCAAGGTTTCCGGCAGCAATATTTCAGATAGTCACGAGTACGACAGGGACAAGGAAACGGCCACGGCGCAATTCCTCGGCCATCTCTATGACTGCTACCCCGAAATCCGGGACAGGAGCTTTGCCAGAGCCCTGTATGCCTATATAAAATGTATACTTTCCGTTTCGCTCGGCAGAAGATGCTCCAAGGAGGGATTTTCCGAAATCAGTTCGGCCCTCGCAAGATTTTCTGCACTGCAGGCGGCCAAGATAAGAATCAAATACGGACTGCGCTTGTCTTTCGGACTTGCCGGATATAAGTTTCGCCCATGAAAATTCTGATGATCATACCCTTCATCCCCTATCCGCTGGATTCGGGTGGAAACCAGGCCTTTTTCTCGATGGTGAATTACCTGAAAGACACTCATGACATATCCCTGCTGTTTCCGGCCGTAGGCCGCGACAAAGATAAGGTAAGGAATCTGGAACAGGCTTTGGACGGCAAGGTAAGGATTTATACGCACTCCGCTCCAGGGAGGGTTGCGGGCTCCCTGGTGGGGCTTGGCACCTATATGAACGTCCTCTCGTATGTCCATGCCTCATCAGGGAGGAAGATGCAACGCTGGATAGGACGCAATTTCGACAGAATAGTAGATAAGCCGGAACAGTTCAAAATGGCATCCCAGCTTTACATGGACATGCCCGATTTCTCCGACGACTTCATGCAGTTCATATATGAACTCTGCGAGCGGGAGCGCTTCGACTGCATTCAGGTGGAATTCTTCACTTGCTTCCCCTTCAAGATGCTGTTCCCGCCCAAGGTCAAGACGGTATTCGTAGAACACGAGATACAATTCGTGCGCATTGCAAACGAGATGTCGCTTTTCGGTGAAGTGACATGGCACGACAGGGTCCTGTCTGAACGGAAGAAGAACGAGGAGCTTGCGGAACTCGCCTCGTTCGACAAGATCATCACCCTTACCGAAACCGACAGGAAAATACTCTCGGAATACCTGCCTGCAGACAGGATAAGCGTGTCACCCGCCGTAATCAGCAAAAAAGACAGGGTCCTGCCATTCAAGGAATGCGGCGTCGAGTTCGTATATGTAGGCGGAGCCCAGCACACGCCCAATCTCGACGCGATGATCTGGTTCTGCAACGAAATAATCCCCGTGCTCCGTGAAAGGAATTTCACATTCAGACTCTATGTCGTGGGACAGTGGGGAGCCCGTCTCGTCAAGGCCTTCAAGAAGAAATGCCCGGAAGTCGAATTCACTGGATACATCGGAGACCTGGAAGCCTTCCTTAACGGCAGGATTTCCCTCGTGCCCGTAAGAATCGGAAGCGGAATGAGGATAAAGATATTGGAAGCCATACATTCCATGTCCCCTTTCATAACGACTACGAAAGGCGTGGAGGGCCAGGATTTCAGGGACGGAGAAGAATGTCTTGTCTGCGATACTGCGGAGACCTTCGCCTCTGCCATGATGTCGCTCGCGGCTGACAAAGGGCTTCAGGAGAAACTTGCAGGACAGGCTCTCGCCAAGCTGCATGGCTCATACGATAACAGCGAACTTCTGCAGAGAAGGGCCAGGTTTTACCAGGAACTCGCAGAAGAGCTGCCGGTCCGGGAATAGTTCCGGCCACGAGATTGCTCTGGCCGGCAAGGTACTCTATCCCCTCTCCATCAGTTCCGCTTCTTTCCTGTAAATCTTGTTCCTGATTTGGAGCAATGTTTCATTTATGGACTTGGCTGTCACACTTGTGCCTTTGACCCTTTGCCTGGAATTGTCCCATTCTTCGGGACGTACATACTTTCCTGTTGAAAATGAAGACCTTTCGCCATTCAATGTAATTGTGGCATTGATTGGAGCAAGTCCATTTTTCCTCACCTTGCTTGGACTTACCCAGAAATTGGTTGTGAATGTATGGGCCGGTAGAGTCTGGAAGCATACATTCCTTTGATAATCTTCAACTTATAGAGAAAAGTGCGGCCATTTCTTAATTTTGGAAAAATGGCCGCGGATAAGAAGCACTTTGAGCCCGGGACAAGCCTTTTCCAGCCTGTTTTACAGCATTGGTTCCTTCTTCATGGAGACTCTTCGGAACTTGGATTTCAGAGCAGATTGCCTGGCCTGTCAAGCCTGCACCGGACAGCTCTTCACTGTTGAAAACCTGCTCCCGCATACATTGCCTATAGTGCCCAGGTCTTTCCGAAGCCACGGGCCAAGGCAAACTAAAAGTCCTTGTAATTATCAAACTACAAGGACTTTAGGAAGTGTATAATCTACAAGACTACTTGCTGAGAGCCTGCTCAACGGCAACGGCTACTGCAACGGTGGCTCCCACCATGGGGTTGTTGCCCATTCCGAGGAAGCCCATCATCTCCACGTGCGCGGGAACTGACGAGGAGCCTGCGAACTGCGCGTCGGAGTGCATACGGCCCATCGTGTCGGTCATACCCCCGTAACTTTGTGGAAGCCTTGCTATTATTCCTGTAATTAACTATAAATCAACCAGATAAAAGAAGTGAAAATTCACAGTTTTCTCGCTCTGGTTAATATGTTTGTGAATAGTATGTGTTTTGAAAATTGTTACTCCTGTAAATCAATAAATTGAGTTGTCTTAATCTCGTTGTTTCCTACTCATCCTCCAGCCTACGCCATATTTTCCCGTTTTTTCATTTTATATACCCCTCACGGAATTAGTGCGCCAGTAATAGAATGATATATAATGAAATAGAAATATCTTCAAAGCATGACAACTTTTTCTAAATCTTCTTTTATATCCCCTTTGAAAATCTTGTCATTTGATATAAGACAGCGGAAGTATCTGTTTCTTCTGGAGTTTATATACAATATCATTGAGGTAGATATGCTTCTGCATAAGTGCATTTACCCTTGCATCCTGTAAAAGCCGTTCCAATAAATGTCCGAACTGGCTGTAAAATTCTTTCAGGCTGATTTCTCCTGTTTTGCACATTATTGCCGCTATTTCCAGAGCGCAGATATAACTGTTCAACTGAATCTCCGTAAGGTCTGTAACATCTCCGTATGATTCAAGTTTCCCTTGTAACTCCATTACAGTTTTCATCGTTCTTTGAGACAGATACCGCTCATATCCGAAACTCAACAGCAGAATCAATGAGGTTATCAAGTCAAGGGTGGCAATCCAAAGCAAATATTTGTAAGTGAAACTGATGTCCAGCCAAACACCGATAAAATATACCGTCTGGCAAAGCAATGCAATTAGAAGAATGCCCAATCCTGCTTGGATAATTTGTACTATTCTCTTTTTCATGACAACTTTTTGATAATCCCTTTTTATATACATTTTGGAAACTTTGGCTTTCCGTTTATTGCTCTAATAAACCTCCATTTTCTTGTGCTGATAATCCTATACATGCAACAAGTACAGACAGCAATATCAGATACTTTTTCATGGTGGTATTATCTATAAGTGCTATGATTATAGTATTCTTGTTCTGTTACCTGTTCTTGTCCAATGATATGGCCATTAGCTACCTTGAAAATAAGATACTTGGATTCTTCTTTGGAAGCATTTTCATTGTGAATAGGCAAATTTCCAGAGTACCAGTCCGCGAATACTTTTGATTGGTTTGGAAATAAATAATCCATACCCACTGCTTCGTCTGAAAGTAAACTTTGAATTGTGCTCTCATTCCCTTTAAGATGTCCTTTAACATCTGTTACATTTGCGTATATCTCTATCAGATAAAGCATACCACTCTCTATCTTCCATGTGGCAATATATCCTCTCCACAGTGCTGAACATTCCGCAAACAATTCAATGTGATGCTTTTCAAGATACGGCTTGAGTAAATCGGCACAATATGCTCCAGTCTCATATATTGCATCATTATAAATGACAGTGTCTGGAATCTGCATTGTCATATCATTGTCCTTTATTTATCTATACCTGTTCCCTTATAATGTAAACCGGATGACAAGATTTTGAAAAGTTAGTTTTTTATAGCCTTTGAAATTTTTGTCACTCTGTTATCAAGCCTATTCTTTTCATCTCAAAGAAACATTTTTTCGTTGCCCTAATATCAGCCATTGCATCGTGTGCATCTTCAAATTCATATCCAAATAGTTTCTTATGAAGTTCCTGTAATTTTGGCCATTTATACTTATCTCCATAAGACAATCCGCTTGGAATAGCACAGTAATTTATACTCTTAAGCATCGTATCTATACTAGCTTTATTAGCAATACTATAATCAGATTTTATCCTCAACAATTCAGCCCCTACAACATTTATATCAAAAGATACATTATGACCGACAAGATATTTTGCTTGTTTTGACACCGAAATGAATTTATTTAGCACAGTACTCAAATCCGCACCTGTCTCAATAGCATAAATTGTCGTTATTTGATGAATTCTCGATGCAGCCTCTGGAATAATGAAACCGTCTGGTTTTACTATATCATTTCCTGTTTCTATATCATTTCCTTGTTGGTCGCATAATATCCAACTTAATTGAACAAGTCTTGGCCAATTTTGCAAATCTGATATTGGTGCGTCATAGTTTTGTGGTACACCTGTCGTTTCTGTATCAAAGAACAGATATTGGTTGAATTGAAAATCTATATCTTTTTTTGTTATATGCAGATTTTCTATATCAGCGAGTCGATGAAAAGCATATTTTTTATTTTTTTTTAATACGACAACCCCAGCATATTCAGCCCAATCGATATAATCAAAGACATAATCTACAATTAAAGTATTATTTTTTAAATTTATTATACCATATTGATTATTGTGTTTTACTATCTTATAATGTTTATATGTTTCTGTTTCTTCCCATTTCATATTACTTATTATTATTTTGCTGTTCCATCTTTTGTAAATACAATGATAACCATTTCATCGTATCCGTTTTATGACCTGCTGCTAGTCTCGCACTGTCAGCTGTAGTATATATACAATCAGTAAGAGAATGTCTGGCATTATCATAACACCCATAAAAGCCATTCTTTTCAATCAAAAAATATGAAGAATTCCAACCCTCATTCTCTACAATTATTTTATCATATATACACTCTGTTATAACATTATATATTCTGTTATAGCATCCGTAATACTTACCTCTCTTAAGTATATAATATATGCCACAATTAGATTTCTCCCATTCAATCTCGTCATATACAAAATCAAGAATAATTTTTCCATTATCATCCAACAATCCATATTTCCCTTTTAATTTTGATGGGCGCTCGTTTAGACTTAAATAATCATATATACATTTCGTCGTATCTACGCCATTATAAATTCCCCATAAATTATTCTTTTTTACAATAAATTTCCGTTTTTCTTTTTTAATTTTTTCATATACACATGGCACTATTTCATTGCCATATTTATCTATCGCGCCATGTTTATTATTAATTTTTACGTCTCGATAATCACTCATTGTGTCATACTCACTCACATAATCATAAATACAAGGCACCATTATCTCCCCACTAATAACATTTATAATCCCTAACTTACCGCCTTTGCACACTCTTGCTACAACACAATCAGAGACGTCCTCAATTTCGTGTATATAATCAAATTCAAAATCTGTTAATAATGTTAATGTTTTTCCATCTAGTATTGCCGATTTTTCATTTTTTTCAACTATTAAAAAGACCGAATCCTTTATGCGATAAGCTCGATAATTGTCATAAAAAATCAAATGCGAGTGAGGATAAGTATCAGATTGTGTATTAAAAACCTGTTTCCCACAATATGAACAGAAGTTAGCATCGTTTGGAAGTTCTTTGCCACAATTTGTACAATACATATCTATGGTATAAATTAGGGTTTAACTTTATCACATATTTCTCTTACGAGACTTAAATGAGTTAATAGGAAACCTATTTGCTGTTTCTTTGTAAGTCCTTTGAATTGGTCTGATTTGAAAGTCAGTAATTGTAATGCTTCATTTCCTGTTACTCCTATGCAACTAAACAAAATAGATTTGTCAGATGTCATAAGAAAACATGAATCATCTGGATAAATATCATACTGATAAGCAATTTGACTTGCAATTTTAATCTGCGCCCATGCAGGGAGATTAATTCCATGTGCTTTTGCTAAATCCTCTAATTCTTGGCAGATTTCATCAAAAGAATTACAAGTGGACAGTGTCCCTAAATTATCTCTCACAATGTCCATTAAGATTTTCCACACAGTATGAGACGGATGTCCTTTCCATTTCGGCCTTTCAAGAAAACTCAATCTGCATTCTCCGCTTTGATATGCAGAAATCGCAGCATCCAATTTATCCATACTAATAAATGGCTCCACCCAACTCCAGAATGGAATCTATATTCTACAACGAAAGTGTGGAGTTATTAGTCTATTGCTTCGAGGTTCTCGCAAAACCTTGCACAAATAATACCCCACACAAGCATTATATACTTTGGAACAGTATATGACAATGCAAGTGATGAATGGCAGTTGCTTACCCTTGTGCTATAATGAATTTGCGAGATTCCGAAGCAAGGAAAGCTAAAACACTTTCATCTAATATGTCCGCTACCTTACGGTAACAACACAAAGATAGAAAAGATTTCCATTCTTTGGGGTATTGCAGCTTCAAATTTCGGCCTTATTTACTTGAATGTCAAGATTGACGCGTAACTTTGTTATCAGTATATTGCTTTAGTCTTAATCCAGTGTTTCTTCCGCAGCGATTTCGGCCATGATGTACTCATATTCCGCCTTGCACATATAGAACTCCGCGCAGGTGTTGAAGTACCTTATGCCAGTAGTCAGCATGGAGTATTCAACCTCCCAGAACATGTTGTCTCTCGGCTTCTTCTCCAGTTCGGCCAGTTCGCGTTTCAACTGTTCCCTCTGTCTGACACTTTCCCGAAGTCTCATCTCGAACTCTCTGATTTCCCTTGTCGGAACGAATGCGTCCCAGTTCATCTTCTTGCTCATAATCTGCATATTTAATGATTGATTTTTAGTTGGTTATAGATAAAGAATCCAACCCAATCCCCGGTTTGTCTGGAAATCAAGTTGGAAACCATGTAAAGTCCAATGACAAAATTTTCAGAATCTTCCATTATATAGCCCTTAAAAATCTTGTCACTCTATGTAAGTGTTTACAGTTAAATAGTCCCAGATAATCCAACCCAGTTTCCAAAAAGTTCAGAAACCGAGTTGGATATTCCCGTAAAAGTTCTCCTTATCTCTCCGTCTGTCGGGCTATTTCCTGTATCACATAGTCCATTGAGAGACCTTGACCGGAAGTCTGTCTGCCCCACCAATAGCAGTCGTATGCAGCAAGTATCACTTCACCGTTGTCTTTCAGCATATCAGCCAAGTAAGGTGTGACGAGCCACCATTCGAGGACATCTGTATCTTCGTTGAAGTTCTCCAGTTCATCCCAGAGACATTCATCGTGTTTCATGAGTTCTTCTATGACGAGATTCTGGTTGTCGAGAATCAAGTCGTCCACAATCTGTTGTGCTGTCATATCATATAAACGAAAAATGCCGCCCCTCGTGGGAACGGCTGGTTAAACATAAGTGCTGACCGATATCCGGAGTGTCGGTCGCTTATCGAACGGTTTGCAAACTGCTGTTTCGTATGAGAGTAAGTCTTAATCCGATTATATCTAATCCAGTATCTTATCGGAGTACCCTGCATGGGTTGTCACTTGAAGTGGCTTCTGTTTCCCATTGAAGTCTGTGCCGGGGTGCTTTGGATAGATACTCTGGGCGCGTGCTTGACCTCCGTTGATTTTGGATGTGGGTAGGAATATCTAATGACATATTCCGACTCTATTTCCATTTTTATTTGGAAGTCAATAGGATATAGGTAAAGACAAACTCCGTTTTCAACTCTATCCGCCTGCTTAAATGGAATGAGCCCCAATATATTTAATGGATTATCGGTATAGTTAATAGGGTGTTATCTCTAAATCCATTCTGAACTTTATTGGAGTAAACCACATAGGTATATCTAATGAAGTGTAGGTATAGTTAAAGGCATAATATCCAAGCAAATTTCCTTTTATTTGGAACGATTTTCAGTTATCTATAATTTGGAAAATCAAGATATTACGAGAGTGACAAAAATTTCAGAGGGGTTATATATGAGATTTTCAAAAATTTGTCATTCACTTCCATATAACATAGTTTTTTTTGATTATTTTTATATGCTTTAATATATGGGCTTTATGAAGCATGATTTTTCTACTATTACTATTGCAGAATTAAGGGAAAGACTTTTCCATAACAATTTTCCTTCAAAAGATTTCTGGATATTTCATTTATATGAAGGAATAGATGTTGACGCAGACAGGGAAGGTCCAGAATTCTATCCTTACGGACCAAGAATCTCTTGCGTTTCAGATGGTATGTATAAAGGAGAAAGAATAATTGATTTAACATATGGCATAAATAGCAATAATCAATATATTGGATTTAGAGATGTTATGGAAGTAGCGAAAGAGCATAATTTCCCAGATACCACAAAAATATATTTAAGGAAATTTAGAAGTTTTGAGTTTCAACCGATTAAAAACATCTACTCTTGTTTTGATTTAATTTTCTTTGAGCCATATTAGAACTAATTTTTTAAGTCAAAATACTGATATTCCGACTCAATTCCAGATTATTTTAGAAACACCTGTTATCTATATCTCCATATAACGGTCTATTAAATGGAAATGCCAACTCAACTTTGAAGATTTCCAAAATCAAATCGGCAAATCCTGTCATTTATATGGAAGCATACTTACTGTCCTTTATCAATACCTGCTATATGTATCCATAAAATACAGACTGTATGCTATCAATTGTCTCTATGTAATTTAACATATTGATACTCAATGTGACATTTTTTCAAGGGGTATATATATGGATTTTTCAAAATTTTGTCACTCCTCTTTTCACAGTTTCTTCCCCAACAGCCACCCTCTTGCCTTGCCGTTGCGTTTTTCCGTGGCTTCGAAATACTGGCATATGTCCTGTCCTTGCGGATGCCTGTGAAGTTCAAGACCTGCATTATCGTAGATTTCTTTCAATTTTGACTTTATCTCGGAAGTCGTATACATAGTTTTCTCTGTAAAGGCATTATATACCGCTTTCTTGATTTCTTCCTTTGTGGTGTCTCTCCTGTACTTGAAATTGTTTACTGCTGTGGTTATATCGGAATCCACATAATTGAGTTCCTTCACCTTGGCATATCCGATTGTCGCAAAGGCTTCCATATAAAGAGGAAAGTCATGTTTAAGTTCATCGATATACTGGTTGAAATAAAGCCAATCCGTATATTCATCCGTATCAGTCATTCGCTTGTAACAGTCGAACAGATTTGCTATCCTTTCTGCCTTTGATATGCTGGTGTCATTTAATATCTTCCTTTCTTCATCTGATATGATTGCATATTCTGATTCGGATGCCACTATAAATGCACCTGTCCTCTGGTATGCCTTGTATAGCGGTGCCTTGGTATATCATCTTCAGGCGTTCATCCAGATATGCGTTGTTGTACCGGAAGTAGTTTATATCCCCATTGTCATTCACGAATCCCTGTTCATAATAATTAATCCTTGTCCTTGCCTGTTCAAGTGCCAGTTTTTCGCCTGTTGTTTCTGCATCCTTGCATAACTGGAGAAGTTTGAGATAACCTTGATGTTCCCCTTGCAGCCTTTCTTCGAGTATCTCTTTGCCTACATAGTCCAGATTGTTGCTTGTGTCTGTTATATGGATATACCTGCTGATACCGTTTCTGAATCTTCCCTTTATCTGTATGGCTTCTGTTTCGGGGTCAATAAGGGAGTATGGTGTCTTACCTTTGACGGTCTTGTGTACCTGTGAAATCATTATGACCACCGGTTTTTCGTCAAGGACTATATCTACTGCCGAATAGAATCTGCTTGTAAAGAAATTGTATCTGTTCAGTTTGTCCGTAATGGAATCATAGACATTATATCCGCTCTTTTTCAATTCCTTATAGGATTCCGTGCTGCAATATATGTTGGTCTTGTCAAGTATGCCGAGGTATTCTATGAAGTCCTTTATGCCCTTGACAGAATTGAAGAAGATACATTTCATAGGCTCTTCTCCTATTCTTTCAAGTGTCTTACGGAGCATAGCATTGACATTGTTAGTCGGTTTCAGTTCTATTATCTGCTTGTGGTCATACTCCGGTCTTATCTTGATTATCTTGAATCCCTGTGAAGTGAATCTCGGGTCGTTTACGACTATCGGAGTTGCTGATACCATTGCCTTGTCGGTGTACTGGAAGAAATCGTCTATCGGCAGTGCCATATTGGGTCGGTAATCTATATCCGATACCAGTTTCTCGCACTCGTCAAACAAAAGGAAATATCTGCTCTTGAAGTCCATGCAGACAGATTTAAGTGCTGTCGCCACTTTTTTGTAGCTGTCCGGAGTGGTCATTATCTTTATTCTCCCTTGCGTATTATTGACTTTTTCGGCAATGTCTTTCTGTTTTATCTTGTCCCCGAACACTCCGATTATTTGGCCATGTTGCTGCATCTTGCCTATTATTACCGGAACATTCGGCTCAATTATAATGGAATCACGGTCAGTATTGATTTCCAGATAAGTAGCACCTATACCGCATACCGTCTTGTCTATGATAGTGTTTGTTGGAATGCCCTCCGGAAATATGTCACTCAAGCGCTGTCCCTCCTTAACTGATACCTGCTCCGTTACAAGTTCCGTGTTGTTCAGTTCCGGTATGTCATTTGGCTCGCAGATAAATTTGAACGGCTCTGTCTGTTCAAGTTTTTGTTCCAGCGCTTCCATTGAGTATGGCAGAAACCCATAGTCTATGCTTCCATACGGATAGTTTGCCTTGAAATGGATTCCGGGGACCCCCTCCTGTTCTTCCTCATCACAGGTAAAATCATTCCTTTCAATTTCTCTCCTTATGTGCCTGTATATGTAATCATCGCCGATATATCTGTTTGCTGGCACTTCTCCGTTTGACGGATATTTTGGGAAATCGGTATTGATTCCTGTATACAGATAACGAAGTATGAAATGTTCAATCTCTGGAAACATAGGAATAAAATGCCTGCTGTTATCTACCTTTATTCTTATGGCCGGAATAGTATCCCTGTTTTCCATTGTGCAGTTAATCGGTGCTCCGTCCAGTGTCATCTGTTTAAGGAAGCTGTAATGCTTCTCATTGTCTGACAGTCGAAGTTCATTCCTGTCCGTGACGACTTTTGCATTTGGCAAATATGGTAAATCTTCAAGTTTCATTTCTTTGTTGTTGTCTATTGTCTTGTAAAGATAGCAAAAAGGAATCTCCGTTTTATCTGGAAATCCCTTTTCTGCCGTGTGACAAGTTTTTCAAGGTGGTTATATGAAACGGTTTTCAAAATTTTGTCACTTCCGTTACATGCTTATCGAGGCTCTGTCGAGAACACATCCTTGATTTCCTGCGAGTAGACTATGCTTCCGTGGGGGAATGTCAGTTTGCGGTTCTGGAATGTCCTGCCGTTCGAGGTTCTGATGAAGTCCCTTACGGTCTGGGCGTATTCGATGTGTCGGTACTGGTGGCACTGGAGCCAGTCGATTCCCCTTGTCATGTCGGGGTCTGGATTGCAGTTGCCGATGTCCACGAGACCCTGCGAACCTCCGATGAGGAACGAGAGTACGAAGCCCTCTATCTCCCTGTTCAGAAGAAGCGCGAAGTCGAGTTCTATTGTCCCTCCGTAGCGGAGTCCAGTCCAGTAGTAGGCTTGTCCGCTCTGGTCTATTCTCGGGGTGAGGATGAGCGAGGTGTCGGGAAAGTTCCCTGCCGCCGTTCTGATGAGGGAGACGAGTTGCGCGTTGGTCATTCCCTTGAGTTCGTTGCGCTGATAGGGTGTGAATGCTGTGCTGTTCATGGTGATTGTGTTTAATGGTTGTCGGGTATAAAGGAAAGGACAGGATATTGCACCTGCCCTTTGCCGTTGATTGGATTTGAGTTGGGTTGTATTTGAGTTGGAGATTCAGAAGTTCTCAATATTTGCATAACTGTCAGCCAGTTTATCCATTTCCTCTCCAATGTACTTGTCAACTATCTTGGCATAATGTGAGGTCATTCTTGTGTTAGTGTGCCCCATCATCTTGCTGACAACTTCAAGGGAGATTCTGTTGGTAATGGTGACAGTGGTTGCAAATGTGAATCTTGCCGTATGGAAACTTATTCTCTTGTTGATTCCACACAGGTCTGCAATCTCTTTCAGATAAGCATCTGTGGAAGAAAGGTCAATAACTGGCAACAAATGTTCTCCACCCTTGTATTTCTCCAAAATGAGTTTCGGGATTGGAAGTAATGGCACTCTGAACAGAACACCAGTCTTTACCCTGTGTTTCTTTATCCATGTCCTGCCTGCTTCATCTGTTTCAAAATGGCTCTTGTCCAATGTCTTGACATCTGAATATGAGAGGCCAGTGAAACAACAGAATATGAATATGTCCCTTACTCTCTCTAATCTCTTGATTGGGAAATCCTTGTTGATGATTGCTCGGAGTTCTTCTTCTGTCAGAAACACCGTATCTACAACTTCCCTCTGCACCTTGAAGTTCAGAAACGGGTCGAATTTCAAGTATCTGTTGGCTATCGCTACATTGATAACCCGTTTCAGACATCTTAAATACTTGACTGCCGTGTTCTTTCTCTGTTTATAGTCCTTGCGCAGGAATGTATCGAAATCGGAGATAAACGAATAGTTCAGTTCCTGCAAAGCCATATCATTTCGCCTGTACTTTTTGGAGATATATTCCTTTACCAATACCAATGTCCGCTGGTAATTGTAGTAGGTATCATCCGATATGTTCGTCCCTACGGCTTTCGACAGACTTTCAAGATATTCATCATAGAGTTGGCAGAGGGTCTTGTTCTGTATCGCATCTATCTTGTCCAGATACGCATCTTTCAGCAGGTCGGCAGTCAGAACATAGCCCCTGTCGAGAAGTTCGGATTCCTTGTCGTATATCCTGTTCCTTATCTGCCGGAGGGATTCGTTGATTGACTTGGCGGTATCATTCGACCCTCGGACTTTCTGCTTACCTGCATCCCAATCCTGCGGAGACACCTGTTTGTTGGAAGAAAATGTTGCACGAGAGCCATTCAAGGTTATCGTCACATTGATAGAAGTTACTCCGCTCTTGTTTACCCTGCTCGGAGAAATCCAGAAGTTGATTGAAAATGTATGTCTTTCCATACTCAAAATGGGGTTTTATGAGCCGGAAAACCACAAATTTCCCCTCAATCATCTTGTTGATACATAGTTTATTACAAGGATTGCCACAAACATGTCCGAAAATTGCCGATATGTTTGTGAATTGTTTGTGATTACTCCCCCAAAATCCCCCTTTTCAGCCCCAGTCAGCAACCCCGTGACAGAGACCCGACAGACAGAATTTTCAGCACTTCCCACCCGAAATCACAGCGAATCTTCACCGAAATCCAGCCAGCCATTCACCGGAAATCCGTGAAAATTCGCTATAAAAACACTGCAGGTTTCGGACACGTCCACACACGATAAATCCCCGTAACTTCATCGGTTACAGGGATTTGTCAGAGTATGTAAGCTTGTCTTACTTGTTCAGTGCCTGCTCAACGGCAACTGCTACTGCAACGGTGGCGCCTACCATAGGGTTGTTGCCCATTCCGAGGAAGCCCATCATCTCAACATGGGCGGGAACTGATGAAGAACCTGCGAACTGGGCATCGCTGTGCATGCGGCCCATGGTGTCGGTCATGCCGTAGGATGCAGGGCCGGCTGCCATGTTGTCGGGGTGCAGGGTGCGTCCGGTGCCGCCGCCTGATGCCACTGAGAAGTACTTCTTGCCCTGGAGGGTGCGCTCCTTCTTGTAGGTTCCTGCAACGGGGTGCTGGAAGCGGGTGGGGTTGGTGGAGTTTCCGGTGATGGAGATGTCCACTCCCTCGAGGTGCATGATTGCCACGCCCTCGCGTACGTCGTCGGCGCCGTAGCAGCGAACCGCTCCGCGGACTCCGTCGGAGTACTTGGTCTCATTGAGGATGTTCACCTTGCCGGTGGCGTAGTCGAACTGGGTCTGCACGTAGGTGAAGCCGTTGATGCGGGAGATGATCTTGGCGGCGTCCTTTCCAAGTCCGTTGAGGATCACGCGGAGGGGCTTCTTGCGCACCTTGTTGGCCATCTCGGCAATCTTGATGGCGCCTTCGGCGGCAGCGTAGGACTCATGTCCGGCGAGGAAGGCGAAGCACTCGGTCTCCTCGCTGAGCAGACGTGCGGCGAGGTTGCCGTGTCCGAGACCCACCTTGCGGTCATCGGCTACGGAGCCGGAAATAGAGGCAATGGCTTCTACTTCCGTACAGAAAGTTAAATTTCGTGTGAAGGATACTG
>OIEN01000991.1_pt1 | contig 14387 bp, 28 predicted proteins | sample 1581741 | NCBI WGS metagenome assembly OIEN01 (sample SAMN01760944, study PRJEB22395) | human gut metagenome | reverse complement strand
ATTCGTACGACTGTTTTCGACACAAAATCAATTATACATGCTTTATTTTATATATAAATTGAAAAAACTCTTTTTTGAATTTCGACATGTCGTTCTTTGTCGGAGCTCCTAACAGACTCCTCAAAAAGCCAACTTCCAGTCTTGTTCTAAAAAAAAAGAGTTTCTTCAACTTTCTAATCAGAACAATTTATATTAAAAAAACATATAATATATCATACAAATTGTTTATCAAAGGAGGCAATTTATGGTAAATTTTATAATGACCTCTTTATTATGGACATTCGCTTTATATGGTTTATTCGAAATCTGTAAAACCATTATTCATATACATAAATATCCTAAAGTATCTTTTAACGGTAGTTCTTTTATAATTACAGTACATAATCAAGAAAATAATATTGAATATTTTTTACGAGTATTTATTTATAAAATGCTATATTATAACTTAAATATTTCAGAGATAATAATTGTGGATTTAGATTCAACTGATAATACTCTGAATATTTTAAAAACTTTTTCTAATGATTTTGATTTTATTAAAGTTTTAACATTAAACGAATATAAGGAGCTTTTAGCATAAATTGCTTCAAGCTCCTGTTATCATTAATCTTTTTATAATTTTATCTTTTGGTGTAAACACCATGTATTTTATGAAATATTTTTGTAAAGGATTAAAAAATGCGTCCAACAACAATATATCTTTTATTCTAAATTTTACACCCTTCTTTTCTAAGTAATCACAAGTAAAAAGCTTACACGATATACACTTTGCTCCACAGGTATAATCATCTTTTAAATGTTCACATGGAACTAGTTTTGTAAAAGGTCCTAGCCACTTTACTCTAAAGTGATGGCAACATCCTATTCTAGAAGCTGTGCCCTTTTTTTCACCACATTGGTTATCTTTGAAATCGCAAAGATTTTTACCATAAAAATATCCATCCAAATAATTACATACAGTATCGTAAATGTAGTTATACCTTTCTTTTTTAGTATTAAAAAATATTGCATTTATTGCCTGTATAAATTCTTGATGATATTGATTATTCTCATCATAATTGTTTATATAACCTATTTTTATTTTTGAATCTTGATTTACTCCTATATTTATCTTAAGGAACTTTACCATCTTTTTTATATGAAGTAGTTTTCTTAGTATCGTTTTGTATCTGTCTTTATCAAATTCTCTAAAATCTATATATAATAATAAACAGCCTTTATTTCTACTTTCTCTCAATTTTACTGTTTGAATGTTTTGAATTCGATCATCTTTGCATTTTCCATCTTCAATTAATTCTATGTAATAATTATTATATAATTTAATTTTAGCCATATTACTTCACCCAGTACAATTATACCATATAGTAACTATAAATCAACCATTTTATGGTAATTCTTATTCATTACAATTGTTGACATATACAAAAAACGATGCATTTTATTGCACCGTTTTACGTTACTATATTAATTCTAATATAACTGTTTCTGCAGCGTCTCCTCTACGTTGACCCTTCTTTATTATTCTTGTATATCCACCTTTTACATCTTTGTATTTTGGTGCTATTTCATCGAATAATTTTGTTGGTATATCAACATTTTTTCCGTCTGCATCTTTTACTTTGTTTACATTTCTCATTATTTTTCTTCTTGCATTTAATTTTGATGGCATGTCTTTCTTTCTTTTTTCTGTAGTTGTTTCTCTAACTACTTTTAAGTATTCATTGCCATTTTTGCTCTTTGCAAGTTCTGTAACTTTATTTCCTTTTTCGTCTAATTTAGCTCTTGAAACTTTAACTTCAACTTCTTCAAAATTTCCAGCTTCTTTTACAGCTAATGCTATTAAAGAATCAGCTATTGCTTTTGTCTCTTTTGCTCTTGTTTCAGTTGTTTCAATTTTTCCGTGCCATAATAAATCTGTTACTTGAGTTTTAAGCATTGATAAACGAATATCAGTTGTTCTTCCTAATTTTCTATTTGTTGCCACTTTTTTCACCTTCCTTTATTCTTCATTGCTAGCGAAGTCTAATCCTAATGAATGTAATTTGTTAGTTACTTCATCTAATGATTTTTTACCCAAATTTCTTACTTTCATCATGTCAGCTTCTGTCTTATTTGTTAAGTCTTCTACTGTAGATATTCCTGCTCTCTTTAGGCAGTTGAATGATCTAGCAGATAATTCTAAATCTTCTATTGAAGTTTCTAATACTTTCTCTTTCTTAGATTCTTCTTTTTCTACCATAACTTGAGTATTTTTGCTTATTTCTGATAAGTCAATAAATAATTCTAAGTGTTCAGTCATAATTTTTGCAGCTAAACTTAATGCTTCATATGGTTTTAAACTTCCATCTGTCCATACTTCTATTGTAAGCTTATCTAAATCAACCATTTGACCAACTCTAGTATTCTCTACTGCATAATTTACTTTCTTTACAGGTGTATATATAGAATCTATTGGAATAACTCCTATTGGCATATCTGGTGTTTTGTTCTTTTCTGCATTGTTATATCCTCTGCCACGATTTGCTGTCATTTCCATTGTTAGATGTCCACCTTCAGCAACAGTTGCAATATGTAAGTCTGGGTTTAATATTTCTACTGAACCATCAGTTTCAATATTTGCAGCTGTAACTTCGCCTTCTCCTTGGAAGTTTATTCTTAGAGTCTTAGGCTCGTCATCAACTATTTTTATTCTTACCATTTTTAAGTTTACTATTATTTCTGGTACATCTTCAACTACGTTTGGTATTGTAGTAAATTCATGAGCTGCTCCATCTATTTTTACAGATGTTATTGCTGCTCCTGGAAGTGAAGAAAGTAGTATTCTTCTTAATGAATTTCCTATTGTAATACCATATCCACGTTCAAGTGGTTCACATGTAAATTTAGCATAATTTGTATTGTTATCCATTTCTAAGCATTTAATATTTGGCTTTTCAAATTCTATCATTTTTACCTCCTAATATAAATATACTGGATTCATATATTTACAACTTTTATATTAAAATAACCTATTATTTAGAGTAAAGCTCTACTATTAAATGTTCCTCAACAGGTAGGTCAATATCTTCTCTTGTTGCTAATGTTACAACCTTTCCACTTAATTTTTCTTGGTCTTTTTCTAGCCAAGCTGGAACTGGTCTACTTCCATTTTCTTCTACAGCAATTTTTATTGCTCCATTATCTTTTCTTATTTCTCTTACGGCGATTACATCTCCGGCTTTTACTAAGTATGATGGTATATCAACTTTGTGTCCGTTTACTTCAAAAGCACCATGTGTTACAAGCATTCTTGCTTGAGCTCTTGAGCTTGCGAATCCTAATCTGTATACTACATTATCTAATCTGCTTTCAAGTATTTGAAGTAATACTTCACCTGTTTTTCCCTTGCTAGTTGAAGCCATATCGAAGTATCTTCTGAATTGTTTTTCTCCTACTCCATAGAAAGCTTTTGTTTTTTGTTTTTCTCTTAACTGAGTACCATATTCAGAAATTTTGCTCTTCTTTTGACCATTTTGTCCTGGTGCATAATTTCTTCTTGTTATGCTACATTTGTCAGAATAGCATCTTGAGCCTTTTAAGAACAATTTTTGTCCTTCTCTACGGCAAATACGGCATTGTTCGTCTTTATATCTTGACATTTTCTTTCCTCCTATCTTTATTTTCTCCAACTTCTAATTTCTAATCTCTAATTATTATCAACTATACTCTTCTTCTTTTTGGTGGTCTACAACCATTGTGTGGAATTGGTGTTACATCTTTAATCATGCTTATTTCCAATCCAGCTGTTTGAAGTGATCTTATTGCAGCTTCTCTTCCTGAACCTGGTCCTTTTACATAAACTGCTACTGATTTTAAACCATGTTCCATACCAGCTTTAGCTGCTGTAAGTGCTGCTTCTCCTGCTGCAAATGGTGTGCTTTTTCTAGAACCTTTAAATCCTAATTCTCCAGCACTTGCCCAAGATATAACATTTCCTCTTTCATCTGTTATTGTAACTATTGTGTTGTTAAAGCTAGAATGTATATGAGCTGCACCTTTTTCAATATTTTTTCTATCTCTTCTTCTTGTTACTTTTTTTACTGTTGGTTTTGCCATTGTCTATTATTCCCTCCTTTTAGATTTTGAATCTATTCGTAGGGGTCGTTTTTTCGACCCAAGGCTATATAAGCTTTTATTAGCCTATTTTTTATTTACTACTTTTGCTTACTAATTTTCTTGGACCTTTTCTTGTACGAGCATTTGTTTTTGTTCTTTGTCCTCTTACAGGTAGTCCTCTTCTATGTCTTATTCCTCTAAAACATCCAATTTCTGTAAGTCTTTTAATGTTAAGTGCTACTTCACGTCTTAAGTCACCTTCAACTTTGTAACCTTCCATAGCCTTTCTTATGCTATTAACTTGATCATCTGTTAAATCCTTAACTCTTGTGTCTGGATTAACTCCTGCTTCAGCTAATATTTTGTTAGAACTTGTTCTTCCTATTCCATAAACATATGTTAGTCCTATTTCAACTCTTTTTTCTTTAGGTAAATCTACTCCTGCTATACGAGCCATAAATCTTTCACCTCTTTATCTTAATTTTCTTAAATTAATGTTTAATTAGTGTGGTTTGAAATGTAATTAAACATTTGGATTGTATATATAATAAATAAAATAGATATTTTTCCCAAATTTCTTTGGCAGCCGCTACTCTATTCATTAACTGCTGCCTCTATTTATATTATTAGCAAAAATTTTACCCTTGTCTTTGTTTGTGTTTAGGGTTTTCACATATTACTCTTATTTTACCTTTTCTTTTGATTACTTTACATTTGTCACATATTGGTTTTACTGATGGTCTTACTTTCATTTCTTTCACCTCTCTAAACTTTATTGTTTGGGTTAACTTTTATTATAATTCATCCTAAAAAAGGTTTAACATATATATTTGAAATTTCTGTTTTTCAAGGCTTTTAATATAAACAAATTAAATTGTATTAACACACTCTGCTTATAACTAAGTATGGTCAAAATCAATTAAAATATATATATTAAACCTTTTTTAGAAATAAATGAATTTATGTTTTGAAATATTTTATTTAGCTCTCCAAGTAATTCTACCACGATTTAAATCATATGGTGATAACTCTAATTTTACTTTATCTCCTGGAAGAATTTTTATATAATTCATTCTAAGTTTCCCAGAAATATGAGCTAATACTTGATGTCCATTTTCTAATTCAACTTTAAAGTTTGTATTTGGAAGTGCTTCAACTACTACTCCCTCAACTTCTATAACATCTTCTTTCAATAGATTATTTCCCTCCTATTTGGCAAATTTTGAAATTTACCCGAAATAACTTATATATTATACCTTTTTTCTATTAAATTGTCAATATCTCTGGCTCTTTTTCTGTAATTAAAATTGTATTTTCATAGTGAGCTGCGTTAGTTCCATCTTCTGTTATTATTGTCCAGCCATCATCCAATTCCAAAATTCCTGGTTTTCCTGCAATTACCATAGGTTCTATTGCAAGTGTCATTCCTGGTTCTAGTTTTATTCCATGACCAGCTTTACCATAGTTTGGTATTCCTGGATCTTCATGCATTTCTCTTCCAATTCCATGTCCTTGAAATTCTCTTACAACTGAGTAACCATTTTTTTCTATAAATTCTCCTATTGCGTGTGATACATCTCCGAAGTCTATTTCCTTGTTTTGCAAATTTTATTCCTTCAAAAAATGCTTGTTTTGTAATTTCTACTAATCTTTCATCTTCACTGCTTGCTTTACCTACAATATAAGTCCTAGCGCAATCCCCATTAAATCCATTTTTATATACGACTAAATCTATACTTACAATGTCTCCTTCTTTTAGAACTGCTCTTTTCGAAGGTATTCCATGTATTACTTCATCATTTACAGATGCACATATTGAGGCTGGGAAATCTGGAATTCCTTTTTCTCCACTTGGATATCCTTTTTCTGCTGGAATTCCCCCATGCTCTCTTATTGTTTTTTCTGCTATTTGGTCTAGTTCATATGTGGTTATTCCTGGTTTTATTGCTTTTTCCACAGCTTTTTGTGCTAAACTTGCAATTTTACAGGCTTCTTTCATAATTTCTATTTCTCTTTTTGATTTTATATATACCATTGTTTTACCTCTATTAATTTAGGTTTGCGGGGTGCCCTCGGGTGTGACCCCTACATATCTATTTTTTTAGTGTTTCTTCGATTTCTCTAGCTACGTCGTATGATGTTTTTCCTGCTTTGTCTCCTGCTTTTTTAGATACTAATACATTTGCTTTTTCGTAATATTTAGTTAATTCTTCTGCTGTTTTACTATATACTTCTAGTCTATTTTGTACTATTTCTGGTTTTTGGTCTTCTCTTTGATATAGTTCTCCACCGCATTTATCGCAAACACCTTCTACTCTTGAAGGGCTAAATACTACATTGTATATTTCATTACATCCTCTACAACTTCTTCTATTTGCGATTCTTTCTACTATTTCATCAAAAGGAACATCTATATTTAATGCCATATCTACTTTTGCATTCATTTTAGTTAGCATTTCATCAAGACTAACTGCTTGTGCTCCAGTTCTTGGAAAGCCATCTAATACAGCTCCATTAACTACGTCTTCAGCTTTTAGTCTTTCTCCTAACATTCCTATTGTTATTTCATCAGGTACTAATTCACCCTTGTCCATATATTCTTGGGCTTTTTTTCCTAATTCTGTTTTATTTTTTAAGTTTTCTCTAAATAAATCTCCTGTTGAAATATGTGCTAGTTTTAAGTCTTTTGCTATTATTTCTCCAACTGTTCCTTTTCCTGAACCTGGTGCGCCTAATAATACTATAAACATAATTTTCCTCCATCTGAACAAATGAAAAGTCTTATAATTTTGGCTTTTGATTTGTTCTTTTATTATAAATTTTAGTATAATTTTATTATTGCAATAAAAAAACTTCGTTTTAATTTATTCCTTATATTGGTAGAGGTCGCTACCTACAGCGACCCAAAAAATAGATAACTAAACGGGTCGCTGTGGGCAGCAACCCCTACAGTTATTAATTTATATATTTAATTTTATTCTAAGAATCCTTTGTAATGTCTCATAACAAGTCTTGATTCTAATTGTTGTACTGTTTCTAATGCAACACCTACTACGATAAGAATTGATGTTCCTCCAAATGTTACATCTAGGTTTGTAAACCTCATAAGCATTGGTAGAACTGCAATTATGCTTAAAAATAATCCACCAAATAGTGTTAATTTACCAATTATTGATGATAAATATTCTGTAGTTGGTTTTCCAGCTCTTATTCCTGGAATGAATCCACCATTTTTCTTAATATTATTTGATACTTCTGCTGGATTAAATGTAGCATAAGTATAAAAATATGTGAATCCCATAATTAATAATAAGTATACAATTGCATTTGCTATTGTGTAACCAATTCCTACACTTGATGTAGAAGTAGCTATAGAAAATTTATATATTGTAGCCCAGAATCCTGTTTCAGCTGCAATATTACTATTAAACATTGAGATTATCATTGCTGGGAATGTCATAAATGATGAAGCAAAAATTACTGGCATTACACCTGCCATAGCAAGTTTTAATGGGATATGAGTATTTTGTCCTCCATACATTTTTCTTCCAACAACTTTTTTTGCATATTGTACAGGAACTCTTCTTTCAGCCTCTTGTACAAACACAACTCCTGCTATAAGTAAGATTGCACCAATGATTAATCCTAAAGAAAGTAGTAATCCTGTAGTACTAAATCCTGATGATGTAAATATTAAATTGTATATTGTTGTAACAACTGATGGTAATGATGATACTATACCAACAAAAATTATTACTGAAATTCCATTTCCTATACCTTTATTTGTAATTTGGTCTCCAAGCCACATTAATAATGCTGTTCCTGCAACTAATGATAGAACTATTAATGCTCCTGTTCCAAATCCTGGGTTTATAAATACCCCATAAGCATTATATGTTGAGCTATATGACATATATATACCAATTGCTTCAACTAGTGCAAGCACTAATGTTAAGATTTTTGTATATTTGTTTATAGCTTTTTTTCCTTCTTCTCCACCTTCTTTAATTAGTCTTTCTAAAGAAGGTATTACCATACCTAACAATTGTATAACAATTGATGCTGTAATATATGGTGTTATTGTCATTGCAAATATTGAAAATCTTGAAAAAGCTCCACCTGAAATAATATCTATTAATCCTGTGATTGAAGTTTGTGAACCAGTTGTTAGTTTTTCAAGTGCTAAGGTGTCAACACCTGGCACTGAAATAAAACAACCTAGTCTAAATATTACTATTAATAGTAATGTGTATATCAATCTTTCTCTAATTTCTGGTGTTTTAAAGGCATTTTTTATTGTTTTAAACAAATTAAATCACCTCTACTTTTCCACCAGCTGCTTGGATTTTTTCTGCAGCTGCAGCTGTGAATCTTTTAGCGTGAACTGTTAATTTTTTGTCTAATGTTCCAGTTCCTAAAACAACTATTCCGTCACCTGCTTTGCTTATTATACCATCTTTGATTAAGCTTTCAGCTGTAACTTCTTCAGAAGTTGATTTGTTAAGCATTGTTAAAGTTACTTCTGTATAATTTTTTGCATATATATTGGTAAATCCTCTTTTAGGTAATCTTCTATATAATGGTGTTTGACCACCTTCGAATCCACGTCTTACTCCTCCACCTGATCTTGCTTTTTGTCCTTTATGACCTCTACCAGATGTTTTGCCTAATCCAGATCCTATTCCACGTCCAACTCTTCTTCTTGCTACTTTTTCACTTGATGCTTTTATATTTCCTAGTTCCATGAATTTTACCCTCCATTTCTTAATTAATTTTGTAACATTTAAATTATAATATTTCTTCTACTTTTTTTCCTCTTCTTTTAGCTATTTCTTCTGCTGTTGAGATGTTTTGTAATGCATTGATTGTTGCATATCCTACGTTTCTTGGGTTATTTGTTCCAATAACCTTAGTTTTTATATCTCTATATCCAGCAAGTTCTAGTATTGGTCTTACACTTCCACCTGCTATAAGTCCAGATCCTTCTGGTCCTGGTTTTAGTAAAACACTTGCACTACCAAATGTTCCTACGAATTCATGTGGTATTGTTGTTCCAACGATTGGAACTTCTATTAAATTCTTTTTAGCATCTTCAATTGCTTTTTTAATTGCATCTGGTACTTCTGCTGCCTTACCATTTCCTATTCCTACGTGACCGTTTTCGTCTCCTACAACTACAACAGCACTAAATCTAAAGTTTCTACCACCTTTAACAACTTTTGCAACTCTATTAATAGCAACAACTTTTTCTTTTAATTCAATTGCTTGTTCTTCCATTTATAAAGATTTCCTCCTTCTCTTAAAATTCTAATCCTGCTTCTCTTGCAGCTTCAGCTAATTCTTTTACAACACCGTGGTAAATATATCCACCTCTGTCGTAAACAACTGATTTTATATTTTTTTCTATTGCTCTTTTTGCAACTAAAGTTCCTACTTCTTTTGCAGCTTCTTTATTAGATTTTTTTGTTTTAACTTCTTTATCTAATGTAGAAGCACTTGCAAGTGTTACTCCATTTACATCATCAATTACTTGAGCATAAAGATTTGTATTACTTCTAAATACACATAGTCTTGGGCATTCTGGAGTTCCGCTAATTTTTGTACGAACTCTTTCATGTCTTCTTTCTCTTTCTAATTTTCTATTAGTTTTAGTAATCATATTTTACTCCCTTCTACTGATATTTCAGTAATTTTTATTGGATATTCAAACAAAGCAAAATTGGTATATTGTGCATTTTCTGAAACTATAAAACCGCAGGTGTACAAAAGTACATCCAGGATTTTATATGTTGATAGAAAATGTGCAAGATGCCGATTTTCATTTGTTTGTCTATTTTTTACCAGTTTTTCCTTCTTTTCTTCTAATATGTTCTTCAACATATTTAATACCTTTACCTCTATATACTTCTGGTGGTCTTTTTGTTCTTATAACTGCTGCTGTTTGACCAACAAGTTCTTTATCTATACCTTTTACAATTATTTGGTTTGGAGTTGGAACTTCAAAAGTAATTCCTTCTGGTTCTTCCATTTCTACTGGATGTGAATATCCAAGTGTTAGAACTAATTTTTTACCTTGTTTTGCTGCTCTATAACCAACACCGTTAATTTCTAGTTCTCTAGTGTATTCTGTTACAACACCTTGAACCATGTTGTTTATTAGAGTTCTTGTTAAACCATGTAAGCTTTTATTTTCAGCTTCATCATCTGGTCTTGTTACTTTAATAGTATTATTTTCAACAGATACTTTCATATTGTTATGAATTTCTCTGGTTAATGTTCCTTTTGGTCCTTTTACAGTAATTTTTTGGCCGTCTAAAGTAACATCTACTCCTTCTGGAATTGTAATTGGCTTATTTCCTATTCTTGACATTTTTTTATCTCCCTTCTTTTATAAATCTTATTACCAAATATAAGCTAGAACTTCTCCTCCAACACCTAATGCTCTTGCTTGTTTATCTGTCATAACTCCTTTTGATGTTGAAATTAATGCTATTCCTAAGCCATTTAATACTTTTGGAAGTTCATCTTTAGATGCATATATTCTTAATCCTGGTTTGCTTATTCTTTTTAAACCAGAAATAACTTTTTTACCTTTTTCTGTATATTTTAAGCTTACTCTTAGTATTCCTTGATTTTCATTTTGGATTTCTTCATAAGCTTTTATATATCCTTCATTAAATAATATCTCTGCAATATTTTTCTTCATATTTGATGCTGGGATATCTACAGTTTTGAATTTTGCTTGATTAGCATTTCTTATTCTTGTTAACATATCTGCGATTGGATCTGTAGTGTTCATTTATTCTCCTCCTTCTTTTCTTCTCTATTTGTTTTTTTACCAACTTGATTTTTTAACTCCAGGTATCTCACCTTTATGAGCCAATTCTCTAAAGCATATACGGCAAATTCCATATTTTCTTATATAAGAATGTGGTCTTCCACATAATTTACATCTATTATATTCTCTTGTCTTATATTTTTGAGCTTTTTGTTGTTTTATAATCATTGCTTTTTTAGCCATAGATTTCTTTTTCCTCCTTTTTTAGATTTATACCCTAAAAGGCATGCCAAGTAATGTTAGTAATTCCTTAGCTTCTTCGTCTGTTTTAGCTGTTGTAACAACTATAATATCCATTCCTCTTGTTTTATCTATTTTATCATATTCAATTTCAGGGAATATTAATTGTTCTTTTATTCCTAAAGAATAATTTCCTCTACCATCAAAAGAATTTTTTGAAAGGCCTCTAAAATCTCTTACTCTTGGTAATGCAACATTAAATAGTTTGTATGCGAAATCATACATTTTTCCTGATCTTAATGTTACTTTGCAACCTACGTTTGCACCTTCTCTTAATTTGAATGCTGCTATTGATTTTCTAGCTTTTGTTATAATAGGTTTTTGACCTGTAATCATAGTTAATTCTGCTACAGCATTATCTAATGATTTAGGATTTTCTTTTACATCTCCTAATCCTATATTAATAACTATTTTTTCTAATTTTGGAACTTGCATAACTGATTTATAATTGAATTTTTTCATTAATGCAGGTACCACTTCTTTTTCATATTGTTCTCTTAATAATTCCATGTTTTTTTATTCCTCCTTCCACTTATTTTATTGTTGCTCCACATTTTTTACAAACACGCACTTTTTCTTTTCCATCTTTCTTTGTAGCTATTCTTGTAGGTTTGTTACATTTTGGACAAACTACATTGACTTTACAGCTATGCATACTGCATTCAACTGATATTATTCCGCCTTCTTCACCTTGTTTTCTAGGTTTAACGTGTTTTTTTCTTATATTAACACCTTTAACAATTACTCTACTTGTTTTTGGTATTACTTCTAGGACTTCTCCTGTTTTACCTTTATCATTTCCTGATAAAACTTGAACTGTATCACCTTTTTTTATATTCATTTAGGATTTCCTCCTTCTTTTAAATTTTAATTTTTAATTGTTTCATTTATTATTTATTCGTTTTTTATAAAACTTCTGGAGCTAAAGATAGTATTTTCATATAATCTTTATCTCTTAATTCTCTAGCTATAGGTCCAAATATACGTGTTCCTTTTGGTGTTCCATCATCACGTATTATAACTGCTGCATTTTCATCAAATCTTACATAAGATCCATCTGCTCTTCTAATAGGTTTTTTAGTTCTAACTATAACTGCTTTAACTACATCACCTTTTTTTACAACTCCGTTTGGTATAGCACTTTTTACAGATGCTATTATAACATCTCCTACACCAGCAAATTTTCTATAAGATCCACCTAGACATCTAATGCACATAAGTTCTTTTGCACCAGTATTATCTGCAACTTTTAATTTTGTTTGTTGTTGTATCATTCTAGTGTTCCTCCTTTTATTTTATATTACATTTCTTAGATTTTCGTAAAATAAATCAAAAAGCGAAGTTTTTCATTTATTTTATAATAGCTTTTTCCATAATTTCAACAACTCTCCATCTTTTATCTTTAGATAAAGGTCTTGTTTCCATTACTTTAACTTTGTCTCCTATTTGGCAAGCATTTTCTTCGTCATGAGCTTTTAATTTATATGTTCTTTTTACTATTTTTCCATATTTAGGATGTTTTACGTTTGTTCCTACTGATACAACTACTGTTTTATCCATTTTGTTAGATGTAACTGTACCAATCATAACTTTACGAAGATTTCTTTCTTCCATATTACGAAATTCCTCCTTTTCTTTTTTTACGGATGGCTAATAGCCTCCTCTTGCTTCTATTCAGCTAGTTCTCTTTCTTTTAAAATAGTTTTTACTCTAGCTATATCTTTTTTTGTTTCTTTTATTTTCATAGGATTGTCTAATCCATTTGTTGCTAATCCAAATCTTAGTTTGAATAGCTCAGTTTTTAATTCACCTAGTTCCTTTTCTAATTCTGGTGAAGACATTTCTCTTAATTTATTAATCTTCATCAACATCACCGCCTTGGTTTTCTTCTCTTTTTACGAATTTAGTTTTAATTGGTAATTTGTGTGCAGCAAGTCTTAATGCTTCTCTTGCAACATCTTCAGCAACTCCTGCAATTTCAAATAAAACTCTTTCTGGTTTTACTACTGCTACCCAATATTCTGTAGCACCTTTACCTTTACCCATACGAGTATCAGCTGGTTTTTTACTTATTGGTTTGTTTGGGAATATTTTAATCCAAACTTTACCCCCTCTTTTAATGTAACGTGTCATGGCAATACGAGCTGCTTCTATTTGGTTTGCTGTAATTAATCCTGCTTCTAATGCTTGTAAACCATATTCTCCCTCATTTACCACATTACCTCTTGATGCTTTTCCTCTATTTCTACCTTTTTGGCATTTTCTATATTTTGTTCTTTTTGGCATTACTGGCATTATGCTTCTCCTCCTTCAGTTTTTATTTTTTTTGATGGAAGAACCTCTCCTTTATAAATCCAAACTTTTACACCTATTTTTCCATAAGTTGTATCTGCTTCAGCAAATCCATAATCTATATCTGCTCTTAAAGTTTGTAGTGGAATAGTACCTTCTTTGTAGAATTCTGTTCTTGCCATATCTGCTCCACCTAATCTTCCTGATACAGCTGTTTTTATTCCTAATGCTCCAGCTTTCATTGCTTTTTGCATACATTGTTTCATTGCTCTTCTAAAAGAAATTCTTCTTTCTAGTTGACCCGCTATATTTTCTGCAACTAATTGTGCGTCAGTATCAACATCTTTAACTTCAACTATGTTTAAGTTTACTTCTTTGTTTATCATTTTTGATAATTCTGCTTTTAGGCTTTCTGCTAAGTTTCCACCTTTTCCTATTACTAGTCCTGGTTTAGCAGTATAAACATTTACTTTAACGAATTTAGCAGTTCTTTCTATTTCTATTTTAGAAATTCCGCTAACATATAATTTTTTCTTTACATATTCACGAATTTTTTGGTCTTCTACTAAGTAATCTGCAAAGTTTTTAGAGTCTGCATACCATTTTGAACTCCAGTCTTTGATTACACCAACTCTTAATCCGTGTGGATGCATTTTTTGTCCCATTCTAAATTTCCCTCCTTATAATTGTTGGGGTTATTTCCCCTTCATACTAAAGCTTTTATTTTGCTTCAGTTAACTTTATAGTTACATGACTTGTTCTTTTTCTAATTCTAACAGCAGAACCTTTTGCTGCTGGTCTAATTCTTTTTAATGTTGGTCCTTGGTTTGCGTAGATTTCACTAACTATTAAGTTTCCTCTATTCATACCATGGTTGTTTTCAGCATTTGCTATAGCTGATTTTAATAATTTTTCTAATACT
>OIEN01000985.1_pt1 | contig 14438 bp, 16 predicted proteins | sample 1581741 | NCBI WGS metagenome assembly OIEN01 (sample SAMN01760944, study PRJEB22395) | human gut metagenome | reverse complement strand
GAACAGTCTTCTTCTGCCGGAGTTCTTGCGCGGGTGGCTTTTCTTCTGCGGGCTCGTTTGTTATGCTGCGGTATGGGACGACGACGGAAACTCGGTGCGTTCCTCCGATGACGGCGAACCGTCAGGCACTGCGGGGATGCCGATTTTGGCAGTGATAAACGGAAGAAATCTCAGACGAGTTACAGTGACGGTAGTAAGGTATTTCGGCGGAACAAAATTGGGTACCGGCGGCTTGACGAGGGCGTACGCTGCCGCAGCGGCAGCCGTTTTGGATAAGGCGGGATGTCAGGAATACGTTCTATGTGACAAGTACTCTTGCAAAACCGATTTTGTTTCCTTTCGAAAGATTTCAGCATTCGGCGGAATAAAAGACGTTTTGTACGAAAACTGCGTAAAATTTTCTTTGTTCGTTCCGTCCGGAGAAAGCATTGCGAATTTTGTCGACAAAACGTGCGGCAGACTCGAGGCGCAAAAAATCGGCGAAGAGTATATTATTATTTAGTTAAAAATTGCCAATCGGCAAATATAAGGAGATATAAAAATGGAAACTGTTAAAGTTATCAAAACTACCGAACCTAAAGCAAAGCCTACCGGACCGCTCGGCTTCGGAAAGTACTTTACCGACCACATGTTTATTATGGAATACGAAGACGGCGAATGGAAAAACGCTCGTATTCAGCCGTATCAGAACCTTTCGCTCGCTCCGAGCGCATCCGTTTTGCATTACGCACAGGGCATATTCGAAGGCGCTAAAGCTTATAAAAACGCTCAGGGCGAGATAAGATTGTTCCGTCTTATGGACAATCTCGACCGTATGTGCGATTCGGCAGAAAGACTTTGCATGCCCGTATTTGACAAGAAGTTTGTATTTAACGCAATCAAGAAGCTCATTCTTTTGGAGCAAGATTGGATTCCGACAGATCCTGGCACCGCTCTTTACATCCGTCCTTCGATGATTGCTACCGAACCCGCTCTCGGCGTTCACGCATCCAAGACTTATACGATGTTCGTTATTCTCAGCCCCGTAGGCGCATATTACGCAAAGGGACTTGCACCCGTATCGCTCTTTGTAGAAGAAAATTATACGAGAGCAGCTAAAGGCGGCACCGGCGGACACAAAGTTATCGGTAACTACGCAGCCAGCATGAAGGCGGGCGAGCTTGCAAGAGCAAAGGGTTACGAGCAAGCTTTGTGGCTTGACGCTAAATATCATCGCTATGTGGAAGAAGTCGGCGCAATGAACATTTTCTTCGTTATCGACCACGTGGTTTATACTCCGGCGCTTAAAGGTTCCATTCTTCCCGGTATCACTCGTAGAAGCGTTATAAAGTTACTTAAGAGCCACGGCTACAAAGTTAAGGAAGGCAACGTAGATATCCGCAAAGTGGTAGAAGCTGCTAAGAACGGTACTCTTAACGAAGTATTCGGTACCGGCACCGCAGCTGTTATTTCTCCCGTAGGTTCCTTCAATTATCAGGGAACGGATTACGTCGTAAACGGCGGCGAGATGGGCGAAATAAGCAAGAGCTTGTACGACGAGCTCACCGGAATCCAGTGCGGCAAATATCCCGATAAGTTTAGATGGGTTAAGATTATTCAAAAGTAATCGGCAAAAGAAAAGGGCGTTTGACGAGAGTCAAGCGCCTTTACCGATAAGCGAATTTTTAATACTGTAGGTTTTATTATGGATTACAAGCAAATCGCTTTACAAAAGCACGAAGAGTGGAACGGCAAATTGGAAGTGGTTTCGAGAGTTCCTCTCCAAACAAAAGAAGATTTGTCTACTGCGTATACTCCAGGGGTGGCTGCTCCTTGTCTGGAAATAGCCAAAGACCCGGAGAAGGCGTATGTTTATACGAGAAAGAACAATCTTGTAGCCGTGGTTTCGGACGGCAGCGCAGTGCTTGGCTTGGGTAATATAGGAGGCTTGGCAGGTATGCCCGTTATGGAAGGAAAGAGCATACTGTTTAAGAAATTCGGAGGTGTAGACGCCTTCCCTATATGCCTGGATACGCAAGATACTCAAGAGATAATCGATACCGTGACAAACATTGCTCCGTGCTTCGGCGGCATAAATCTCGAAGATATATCTGCTCCGAGATGTTTCGAGATCGAAAAAGCGTTGATAGAGAGATTAAATATCCCGGTTTTTCACGACGACCAACACGGCACAGCAATAGTTGTATTGGCTGCGGTAGTCAATTCGCTTAAAATCGTGGGCAAGGAACTGGCAAAAGTAAGGATTTGCATATCCGGCGCAGGAGCGGCAGGCTCGGCTATATGTCGCTTGCTTTTGGCAGCAGGCGCCGAGGATATAGTAGTAACGTGCAGCAAAGGCGTTATTTATAACGGCATGGAAGGACTCGATCCGTTTAAAAAAGAACTTTCGACGCTTATTAACCATAGAGGGGTAAAGGGTGGTTTAAAAGAAGCAATACAAGGTTGCGACGTGTTTATCGGCGTAAGTAAAGCCGGTTTACTTACCGGTGAAATGGTTGAGAGTATGGCAAAAGATGCTATAATATTTGCCATGGCTAATCCAACCCCGGAAATTTTCCCGGACGAAGCAAAAAAACACGGAGCTAAGGTAGTCGGCACAGGGCGAAGCGATTATCCCAATCAAATAAATAACGTTTTGGTGTTCCCGGGATTCTTTAGAGGCGTTCTGGATGCCAGAGTAACCAAGATTACAGAGCGGATGAAAATTAACGCAGCGTATGCGCTTGCCGCTTTGGTAAAAGACGACGAACTTTCTTCCGACTACGTTTTGCCGGGCGCATTCGATAAACGAGTGGCAAGCGCAATAGCGCAAAGCGTCATGCAGACGGCTAAAAAAAGTTAGGAATAAAACTTAGTAAGCATACCCAATATTTCGTTGGAAGCAAAGCTCTCTATGGCAGAAAATCCCGTCACGGAGGGCTTTTTTTCTGCCATTTTCATGAGCGATACCAGTTGTTCCGTTTTTTCGTTCTTCGGCATAATGCTTTCTATAGCCTTGCTTTTGTCACCGCACTTAAGCGCCGTAACGATTTTCAGCATATCGGAGTTGCCGCCTTTGAGGATAAGCGGCAACAGCGTTTCAATATTCATGTGATTCCTCCATACAAAGTATTCACTATTTAATATATTCGAGCATAAAGATTACAGACACAGTTTTTGTGGAGGGATATATGAAAGATTTAAAAAGTTTTAAGAATACGGCGCAAAGTCCGGAGGAAACGTTAAACAAATACAAGGATCTGACCGACGACGAGCTCATCGGTTTGCTGATTTCTCAAGTCAAAAAAGCAAAGGAAAACGGCGAACTCGACGCCGAACAGACGAAACGTTTCGTGGAGATTGTTTCGCCCAGGTTGACCGAAGAACAACGGCAAAAACTTGATGCGGTTATGAAAATGGCCGACATGTAGCCGTTATATTTGTTTTATTGTCTCTACCAGATAATCGATATCTTTAAAGTCATTGTCCGGTCCGACCGAAGCTCTGACCATTCCTCTGTCTATAGTGCCGTACGCTTTGTGGAGCAGCGGAGCGCAATGAAGTCCGCAACGCAAACATAAGCCCTTTTCGCCGAGAGCGTCGCAGGTAAACGCCGAATCATAGTTTTTTACATTAAATGCAATTATTCCGGCGACAGGATCTTTTGTGTATACCGTGGCGCAACGTTTAAGTTTTACAAACGCATATCTGCCCAATGTTTCTACTTTTTTTCGCCACTTTTCACAGCTGCGTTTGTATACGGTAATGGCGGCATTAAGTCCCATTATGGCAGGCAACGGCAAAGTGCCGCTTTCCAGACCTTCGGGCAAGTCGTTAGGCTGCGTAAGGTTAGCGGACATTGTTCCAGTACCGCCTTTACGCAACGGCATAAGTTCGACTTTTTCGTTAAACATCAGCAGACCTACTCCTTGCGGCGCATGCAGACCTTTGTGCGGCGCAACGGCTATTATGTCACCGCAAATTTCGCTCGGCATAATGCTGCCTACGGCTTGAGCTGCGTCTGTAAGCATTATAATTCCGGTGCCTTGTAGCCGGCGATACACTTCTTTATAAGGCAAAACCGTGCCGGTAACGTTGCTTACCGCATTTATAACTACAAGTTTCGTGCGCCTGTCTATTGCATCGAGGACGGCTTGTTCCGTTATAATGCCTTCACTGTCGGGATTTACTATCGTAAGAGATATTTTGCCGCTGTTTTTTAGATCGTATAGCGGGCGCAATACGCTGTTATGCTCGAAGGCTGTCGTTACGACGTTACCTCTGATGTTTAAACCGTATATGGCCAGATTCAGCGAATCGGTGCAACCGTAAGTAAATATTGTGCGTTGCGGCTCGAATCCGAACAAATTCGCTGCCTTCACTCTGGTGTCGTTGAGCGCAAACGCCGCTTTTTTAGCATAATAATGTCCGGCTCTGCCTGCATTAGCCGACAAATTTTTTAAAGTAGCGCTTACCGAAGATATGACTTCGTGCGGTTTATAAAAAGATGTGGAAGAATTATCGAGATATATCATGTCAAGTTCTCCGTGCCTCAAATATAATGGAGTATAATATATTACATTATACGAAGCGCAACTGCGATTGCGTACTCGTGGCGGAGGAAAAACAAATGAAATATTTATTCGTATTTAAGTCGAGAACAAGTGCTTTTTCTTTTATAACGGCTCTTCGTAAGGCGGGAATTGCTGCTGAGATAGTGTCGACTCCGGCGTCGAAGGGCGGCGGCTGCGGATTGAGCGTAAAAGTGAGCGATCTGTCTAAAGCAAAAAAAGTATTCGGACTGGGCAATTTTCCGTCTTTAACGGGAATATACGTACAAAAACAGTAATATAACCGACTTATAAAGATTGCATTCTGTTTGCGTTTGTGCTATACTTAGCGTGGCGGCGATGCGAACGCTTTTTCGGCTTGCCATTAACAAAAGGAGCAAAATGCGATGGAAGACAACGGCAAAATTAAGCTAAAACTTAATGTAAAGAAAACGATTACCGTAGGACTTGCCTTTATGGCGATATGTATGTTTTGGCAGGTTTACGATAATCTTATGCCATTGATGCTCAGAGAATTGGGATTTAAGGAAACTTTGCGAGGCGTGGTTATGTGTTTGGATAACGTGCTTGCATTGGTTCTTTTGCCGTTTATGGGACAATGGTCAGACAACCTTACCGGAAAAATAAGAAACAAATACGGTAGACGAATGCCGTTTATAGTGGTAGGTTCGATACTTGCGGCGTTCTTTTTCATTTTGGTTAATTTTTCGTTTAATATGGCAAAAGGCGAAACCGTCAACAGCGTATGGCTTGCGATAATGATGGTAACCACTGCCTTTTTGCTGATATCGATGAGTTTGTATCGTACGCCTGCGGTTGCGCTTATGCCGGACGTTACGCCCAAAGAGATTCGCAGTCAGGGTAACACGATAATCAATATTATGGGTACGATAGGCGGCGTAATTCCTACCGCTCTTATGTCTTTTAACGTATTTTTGAAAACTTACGAAACTGTGGAGGACGGAGTCACCGTCAAACATATGGAAGGTAACAACTGGTTGCTTGTCGGCGTGATAAGCGCACTGATGATTCTTGCTACAATTGTTTTGATGGTTAAGGTTAACGAAAACAAAATGGTAGAAGAAAAACGCAAACTTTTAGAGAGTATCGGGATAAGCGAAGACAGCGATGTCGAAGTTAAAAAAGACAAGATTTCCATAAAGGAAGGTTTGACGCTCCTGGACAAAGGTCAACGCAAGAGTTTGCTGTTTATTTTGATTTCGGTTTCCATGTGGTATTTTGCGTACAACGGAGTAACTTCTCATTTTTCGGCGTTTGCTTTGGACGTACTCGGATTGGACAAGTTTTCTACCGCATTGCTTGTCGGACAAGCGTCGGCGTTTGTATTTTACATTCCGGCAAGTAAGTTAGGCGAAAAAATAGGCAGAAAAAAGACTATTATGCTGGGTGTAATTCTGATGATTTTGGGATTCGGATTGGGCAGTGTGCTTATTTATACGGTAAAAGACCTCGACTTCCTAAAATATGTTATGTACCCCGTATTCGTCTTGGTTGGTGCAGGCTGGGCGACTATAAACGTTCATTCGTTTGTCATGAGCGTAGAAATGGCTACCGAAAAAACGACCGGAGTATTTACCGGATTGTATTATTCGTTCTCCATGGCGGCGCAAATAGTTACGCCGATACTTGCGGGTTTTTGTATGGAGAAGATAGAACCGAGATGCTTGCTCTTATACGCAACGCTGTTTTCCGTACTTGCTCTCGTAGCGATGAGCTTCGTAAAACACGGTAACGCCGGCGACACCGTGAGAAAACTCGATTTGGCAGATGACCCCGTTGCTTATGAAAGAGATGAGTAACTTAGTCGAAGAGATACTGCAAAGACTCGACGGAAAATATCCTAACGCAGAGTGCGAACTCGACTATAAAACGCCGTTTACGTTATTGATAGCGGTAATACTATCTGCGCAGTGCACGGATAAAAGAGTTAACGAAGTTACAAAAGATTTGTTTGTTAAGTACGATACCCCCGCCGAATTTGCTTCGTTAAAAGTTGAGCAGCTAGAAAAATTAATATATAAGTGCGGATTTTATCATAGTAAAGCAAAAAATATAATAGGAGCGGCAAAAAAGATATGCAGCGATTTTGGCGGTGAGGTTCCGTCTACGATGGAAGAATTGCTTTCCTTGCCGGGCGTAGGGCGTAAAACGGCAAACGTAGTGCTTGCCGAGGCGTTTAAGCAGCAAACCGCACCGGTGGATACTCACGTTTTCAGAGTCAGTCACAGATTAGGGCTTTCGGACGGAAAAACGCCGGAAGAAGTAGAAAAGGATTTGTTGCGCATTATACCTACCGAAAAACTCATTAAGACGCATCATCTTTTGATATTTCACGGAAGGTATACATGCAAAGCAATAAAACCGCAATGCAATGATTGTCCGCTAATCGATTTATGTAATTTTTATAAGGAAAAATAGCAGATGTTTATAGACAAAGTCAAGATTTATATTCAGGCAGGCAAAGGCGGCGACGGCTGCACTTCCTTCTATACCGAAAAGTATGTTGCTAACGGAGGCCCTGACGGTGGCGACGGGGGAAAGGGCGGCGATATCGAATTTAGAGTAGACGATCGAAAAAGCTCGCTTGCTGATTACAGGTATTCGCAACATTTTAAAGCGGCGGACGGACAAAACGGTTCGCCAAAGTTTTGCCACGGTAAAAAGGGCGAAAACCTTGTTATTTACGTGCCTAGAGGTACTGTAATAAGAGACGAAGAAAGCGGAAAAATAGTGGCAGACATGTTTGACGACGGTCAATCGGCAATTGTTCTGACGGGAGGTTTGGGCGGCAAAGGCAACGCAAGATTTAAAACTTCTCGTAGACAGGCTCCTCATTATTCGCAAAAAGGGCAGGCGACCGAAGAGCATGCCGTAATAATGGAATTGATGACGATAGCGGACGTAGGACTTGTCGGATATCCGAACGTCGGCAAAAGCACTTTGCTGTCGGTTATATCCAACGCAAAACCCAAAATAGCAAATTATCACTTTACAACGCTTAGCCCCAATCTCGGAGTCGTGTCTTGCTTCGATAGGAATTTTGTCGTTGCGGACATTCCCGGGTTGATAGAAGGCGCAAGTGAGGGCGTCGGGTTAGGTCATGATTTTTTAAGGCATATCGACCGAACCAGACTTATCGTCCATGTGGTGGACGTGTCGGGAATCGAAGGCAGAAATCCGTACGAAGATTACGTCAGAATAAATCAAGAATTGAAAAAGTACGGCAGCAGCGTGGCGAAGTTACCCGTAATAATCGCTCTTAACAAATGCGATATTGCGCCCAAGGAAAATATTGCCGAATTTCGCCGCAAAGTAAGAGGGAAACGCATCGTAGAAATAAGCGGAGTTACACATAAAGGAATAGACCAGTTGATAAGAACGATTGCCGAAAAGTTGGAAAAGTTGCCGCCGGTAGAGCCGATTAAATACGAGCCTTTCGAATACGGAAAAATTTCTACCGATGACTTTTACATCGAAAGATGCGATGATGGAAGCTTTGAAGTTTACGGCGGCTTGATAGACGAAATCGCTCGAGGTATAGTCCTTGACGACTACGACAGTTTCAATTTCTTCCAAAAAATTCTTAAAGAGAAGGGAATTATAAAAGAGCTTGTAAAGAGAGGAGCGAAAGACGGAGATACCATACACATTCTCGACTTCGATTTCGACTTTGTAGAGTAAATGAAAAGAACTGTTATATTCGGAGGCAGCTTCGATCCGTTGCACATAGGACACGAGAACATAATTCGTAATTTAGCCGACAGATTCGATGAAGTTATTGTTGTGCCGACGTATGTATCGCCCTTTAAACAAGCGGAAAAAGCGGCGTCGCCGGAGTTAAGACTGGCGATGCTCAGGAGTGCGAATTTTCCGGACAACGTTATCATATCTGATTACGAAATAGGTAATAGCGGATGCAGTTATTCGATAAACACGGTGATGAATTTTGCGTCGGAAGATCGCAAATTATATTTTGCCGTCGGAGGCGAAGCGGTTCGTACACTGGATAAGTGGTATCAAGCGGAAAAGTTAAAACGCATGTGCGTTTTTTATGCAATACTCAGACCAGGATACGACAAAAGACGTGACGTAGAAAACGTAGAATGGGCTGATTTTTGCGGAGACGATATTTCTTCGAGCGAGGTAAAAGCGGCTCTCGGTATAGGATACGGAAAATCGCTCGTTTCGCCGGGCGTATACAAGATAATAGAGGAAAACGGACTGTACGACGGTTATAATTTCGTAGGCAAAGCATACGAGCGTTTCGGCATGAAGCCGCAAAGGATAGAACATAGTTTTAACGCCACCATAGAGGGAATAAAACTTGCAAAGCGTTACGACGCAAATATAAAAGACGTGACGGTAGCGTTGCTTATGCACGATATCGGCAAGTACGTAACGGTGGACATGCTCAAGGATATGAAAATCCCTGTGCCCGATTGCGGAAATCTCCCCGAGGAGTGTCGCCATGCCGAGTACGGCGCAGCTATATGTAAGTACGTTTATAATCTTAGCGACGAAATAGTCAATGCGGTAAAATATCATACTACATGTTGTCCGTCAATGGACAAACTTACCAAAATCGTTGCGCTTGCCGATTTTATTGAGCCCGGCAGAAAATTTGACGGAGTGGAAAAGATCAGAGAAGCGGCTAAAAACAATCTTGACGAAGCTGTCGTTATGATGCTTAAAAGTACAATCGATTATTTGCGGGCGCAGAATAAATATGTTGCGCCTATTACGATAGAAACCTATCGGAAATTAGGAGGAAAACTATAATGGAGATTAAAAAGAAGTGTTTAAGCGGCGAACTTCAATATTCGCCGAGTGAATTTGCGGTAAAGATAGCCACGTTACTTGACGAAAAGAAGGGTAAAAATATTACCCTTATAGATCTCAATGGCAAGACGCTGATAGCCGATTTCTTCGTAATATGTTCGGCTAAGTCTACCACTGCGGTACGTGCGCTTGCGGATTACGTGGATGAAAAACTCAGTGCCGAAGGAATAGAACCGAGAGGCAGAGATATCGATCCTAAATGGGCTGCAGTGGATTACGGTTGCGTCATTCTGCACGTAATGCACGAAGAAACGAGAGAATTTTATAATCTCGAAAGATTGTGGGACGACGGCGATAACGTAGAGGTACTTTATCGATGATTTGGGAGTTGGAATTTATAAAAGCTCTTCAAAGCGGCAGTAATAGGTTTTTTGATTATGTAATGTACTTTTTTACACAAGCCGGTACCGAAATATTCTTTATGGCGGTAGCGTTGCTCTTTTATTGGTGTATAAACAAACGAGAAGGCTATAAGTACATGAACTTGTTTTTTGCGTCTCAACTTATCGTAGGAGCCGTTAAAATTCTCGTTGCCCGTCCTCGTCCGTACCTAAGAGAATACGTCGGCGTGGACGCAATAATGGAGCGTACGGGCGGTTATTCTTTCCCGAGCGGACACAGTAATAACGTTTCGGTCGCTACAGTGTTTTGCAGCGATTACGCAAGGCGCAACGGCAGCAAAAGAGCATTTTCGATAACTACGGCATGTTTTATAGTTTTGACGATTTTGACAATGTTTTCCAGAGTATATCTCGGTCAGCATTATCCCACAGACGTATTATGCGGAATGTGCTTCGGAGTAGGACTTTCGCTGCTGGGTATATATTTATTCGATTTGTTCGGTGCAAAAGAAGAACAGTCGGCCTATTTTATAGTGCCGATATGTTTTGTGCTAACCGTGTTCGGGGTTTTGTGGTATATATTCGAAGGCGATTCTGCAGACGCCATACTCAAAGTGGCAGGAATCTACATGGCAATAGGCATGGGATACTTTTTGGAAAAACGTAATGTTAAGTACGAAGTAAAGGCTGACAAGTTTTACAAATACGTATTACGTATGATTTTGGGCGTTGCGATATTGTTCGGACTCAGGACCGGGTTAAAGTATTTGTTCGGACTTTGTGACGGAGTAATCGGATATTTTCTGTCCGAGTTCGTTCGTTATTTTATCTTGGGTATATTTGTTTCGTTGCTTGCGCCCATGCTGTTTAAAAAGTTAAAAATATAATTTTTGCTTTACGTAAAAAGAATTGTTTATTACAAAGATAAAAAGCCGCATAGATTAAAAATCGGCGGTTTTTATATGCAAACCGGACAATATTATACAAAAAATAAATTATATACGGCTTTATCTAAAAAACGCTTGACTTGTAGCGACCTCGGATATATAATTTGTCAGTCTGCAATTTACGGAAGGAAGGTATATTTATGTTGATGAGTACAGACATTTTAGCTGTTTTGGAAGAATCGTTGAATTCCGATTTACTTTGCCTCGCTATAACGCTTATAGCGGGACTTGCCATGTCGAGATTAGTAAAGCTGCTTAAGTTGCCGGCTGTTACCGGATACTTAATCGCAGGCATTTTAATAGGACCTTATTGCCTCGGCGCATTGGGCAGACTCATAGGCTTGGACGGACTTGGATTTGTTTCGAGCGAAGCGGTAGAGTCTTTTGACGTAATTTCGCAGGTAGCTTTGGGCTTTATAGCGTTTTCGATAGGTACCGAGTTTAGATTGGAAGAAATTAAACATATAGGTAAGCAAGCTACCGTTATAGCGATACTCCAGGCGTTAGCGGCTACGTTGCTTGTTGACATAGTGCTTATAGGACTTAGTTTTATTTTGGATGAGCTTAGCTTGGAAGCCGCTATAGTTTTGGGAGCGGTAGCAGCTGCGACAGCTCCGGCAGCTACTTTGATGGTGGTAAAGCAGTACAAAGCAAAAGGTCCTGTTACAGACATACTTTTGCCGGTTGTCGCATTGGATGACGCCGTAGGATTGGTCGTATTTTCGGTTTCGTACGGAGTTGCTAAAACGTTGGCGTCCGGACAGTTCGACATGGTTTCCGTAATTTGCAATCCGATTATCGAGGTTGTTCTTTCGGTAGGGGTGGGTGCACTGCTCGGATATCTGTTTAACCTTATCGAAAAGTGCTTTAAATCCAATTCGAAACGACTTTGTCTTGCAATAACTTTCGTGCTGTTTGCAGTTGCAATATCTATGCTGGAAGTAAAAATAGGCAAGATTACGATAGGATTTTCTTCGCTGCTTGTATGTATGATGCTCGGTACGATATTCTGCAATACCTGCAAAGAACAGGCGGAAATAATGGAAAAAACGGACAAATGGACAGCTCCGCTCTTTGTGTTGTTCTTTGTAATTTCGGGCGCCGGACTTGAACTCAGCGTGTTCAAAAATTGGGTTATCGTGTTGATCGGCGTGGTGTACGTATTAGTCAGAGCTTTGGGCAAGTGCTTCGGAGCCACTGCAAGTTCTAAGATGATGAAGTGCGAACCCGTTATTCAAAAGTATCTCGGAATAACGCTTTTACCGCAAGCCGGCGTTGCGCTTGGTATGTCCCTTACCGTAATTAACGACGGAGTGTTGGGCGGCGACGGTGAACTTGTTCGAAACATAACTCTTTTTGCAGTGCTTGTTTACGAACTTGTAGGTCCCATGCTCACTAAAATTGCGCTTACAAAAGCCGGCGAAATTGTACCAAAAGCGGAAGCCGCTGCGGTAGCCTCGACCGAAGAAGACGACGATTAGATTCGGAACCGGTCACAATATCGTCGCTATTCAAAACATGATTGGATTAAAAGTCGTTGTAACGTGCTTGTAGTTTGTTACAGCGACTTTTTGTATTGACATTTACAAATCGAAATGGTATAATCTGCGTATGAAAGAAAATAAATTTTTTAGAATAATTGCTATTATAGCTTTAGCGCTTATGGGGATATTTACCGTAGCGTTAATTCTCTATCTTTTCGATAAGACATTGTTAAACGGTGCGATCGGAGCGCTTGCGGCGTGGACTCCGGCAGAAGAAAAGCCAATTACCCCTTATGCTGCCGAACAGTACGGCAGACTTTTCAAGCAAGCGAGCACCGAGATATTGACCGTATTGCCGAAACGCACATTTTGGGAAAAGGTTACGATTCTTCACCGTGAGGCGTACCGTCCTGAAAACAGTACAGTACCCACAAGGTATTCCAGACATTATTATGATCTTTATTGTATGGCAAATTCGCCTGTAAAGGCTGAGGCTTTCGCCGACTTAGACCTGCTCGATAAAGTTGTGCGTTTTAAGGATAAATTCTACCGTTGTTCGTGGGCAAGATACGACGAAGCCAAACCCGGTACAATGAAATTGATACCAAGCGAGAAAAATATCAAAGTCCTCAAAGACGACTATGAGCATATGAAGAATATGATTTACGGCGAAAAACCGGATTTTGATGTGATCTTGGAAGCGGTAAAACATCTTGAAAATGAAATAAATACACTGTAACTACTATTTTAGAATAAAAATCATGAAAAATATTTGAGGAGACCTGAAAATGACGGAAGAACAGATTAAATTGTTGTGTAAATTAGCTATTGAAAACAGTAGAAAACAACTTACTAATGCGCAAAAAGAAACATTAAAGCAAGCAATCGACGAGTCAAAAACCGTAGAAGACCTGTTTACAGTTGCAATGACAAAGCTTTTGATAATCTTTTGAAGTGCAAACAAGGTATTCTTCATTATTTGTTCTTTAGTTTTACAAGTTATGATTTCTAAGGAGGCAGTTATATGGCGAACAAAATCAAATTCACGCCGGAGCAATTAGACGAATTACAATCATTCTTTCAGAACAATGATTTTACGGCAAATATGACGCTGAAACGTGAATGTAATTTAAAAGGCGAACAGGCTGAAATATTTGTTCGCATCAAAAAGATTTTCGGGGAATACTGGCTCGGGAATTTGCGTCCGCTCGGTGTTAATCGTAAAATGAAGAACTTTTCAAAAGACTATCCGGTAAACCTTTTGGAGAATGCCGACGCGGACTATTTCTCCGAGCAAATTTCTGAAATCTACACGGATCCGGACAAGCTGAGCGAATATATTGACCGATTTTTTGAGATGTACGAGGAACCGGTTATGCTCGGCCTTGATTGCTATGCGAAATCGATCAGTAAAGAAGTTGACGATCTTACCGATGACGAGATACATACGGTTGTTGAAAAAGTTGCCGGAGTAATTGACGAGACTCTGATTGAAACGGTTATGCAAGGTCAACAGGTTTCGGAAATTTTCGGCATCTCAAAAAAGATTCCGCAGCACGAGGATTTTTCGGAACAGTTAAACCAAGATAAAATTAACTTTTACAACAAGTGGACCCATTGCAAAACCAAGCTCGGCGCTCCGCTCCTTTTCAGCGAGTTGTCGGAGGACGAAACTACAAACATTGAGGGGATAAAAAACTTTTTTGCAAATAATCCCGCTGAGGAACAACGGTATATTTTCCTGCGTGATGAGTTTGCAAAAACCTTAAACAGCACCGATAAAGAGATATATTATCTTTCGGAAAAAGGACTTACTCAAAAAGAAATTGCCGATCGGCTCGGTTACAAAACCCACAGTGCGGTCAGCAAGCGGATGAAAATAATGAATAAGGATTTTAAAAAATTCATAGGCTTTGAAAACTGAATAAGTAAAAATCTACGGCGGTGTTCCAAAAAAGGAGCACCGCCGTTTTTTATATCCGAAAATATTTTTTAAAAACCTAAAAAATATTTTCAAAATTCAGGAACATTTTTCGTTTTTCGCTTTGTACTGTATATGGATGGGGATAAAGCTGCAATCATTTTTTCAAATGTCATTGAAAGAGAGAAACAACAATATTTCCATATCCGGCATACCGTCTTCTTCCGACGTGCGGTCTTTCTTTGCTTCTGCAAGTGAGCGCGAAGAAAGCCCGGTTTCCCATTCCGGCAGCGCGTCACATCCACGGTATTGCCGATGGCGGCGGCGTAAATAAT
>OIEN01000975.1_pt1 | contig 14523 bp, 9 predicted proteins | sample 1581741 | NCBI WGS metagenome assembly OIEN01 (sample SAMN01760944, study PRJEB22395) | human gut metagenome | reverse complement strand
CGAGATTTCATAGAAAAAAATGCAAAGTATGTACAAAATCTCGATGTCTGATATATTACGATAAACTAAAATTTTAAAAACGGGGTGATTTTATGCACGCAAGAACAAAAGTTACAGTTCGTTACGCAGAAACGGATAGAATGGGAATTGTACACCACTCAAATTATCCGATTTGGTACGAAATAGCAAGAAATGACTATATCAAAATGTTCGGAATCAGCTACACAGACATGGAAAATGCAGGTGTAATGACTCCCCTTTTGAACCTGAGTTGTCATTTCGGAATCCCTGCTCTTTATGAGGACGAGCTGATTATCCGCACTTGGGTGCAGACTATCACAGCCGCAAGAATTATTTTTACATACACGGTAAAGCGTATTGAAAAGGACGGTTCGGAAACCGAACTTGGCTACGGTACAACCGAACACGGTTTTGTAGATTCCAAAACATTCCGTCCCACAAGCATCAAAAAACGCTTTCCGAAACTCTACGAAGATATTTCAGCCGCAGTAAAACACTTTTGATATTAAATTTTTTAAATTTATTTATCAGTGAAATTCGTTTTAACGGGTTAGTAGGGGTAGCCTTGCGACCGCCGCCGGTGGCGGAAAAAGGGAGCAAAGCGCTGTCTGAAATAACGAGCAAAAGGCGGCACGTTTATGTGCAACGCATTGCGACTATATTTCAGACGGGAAGATATCATCCGCACGCTTGATGAATGAATTTGTTTACACATATGTTTTGAAGTGATTTAATCTGTGTATTAAATTTTTACGCATTGAGTGAAATCGTGTGCAACACACACGAACGGGAAAACAAGGTTCTCCACTACAGATAAAAAATAACATTGCTATATAAAAATACAATTTACTTTAAGTAAAAACAAAATCACACACTAAACCACCCAAAAAACGCAAAATAACATTATTATAAATTATTGAACAGACAGTAACAAGAGCTTGAAAAGCGAGGAAAGAATATGGATAACGAACAGAATCAGAACAAGAATTCGAGAATTATTGATGTCGATCTGCAAAATGAAATGAGAAAAAGCTTTTTGGACTACTCCATGAGCGTTATTGTTTCCCGTGCGTTGCCCGATGTCAGAGACGGTTTGAAACCTGTTCACAGAAGAATACTCTATACAATGAATCAAATCGGTCTTGATCCATCAAAGCCGTACCACAAGTGCGCCGACACGGTAGGTCAGGTGCTTGGTTCGTATCACCCTCACGGTGACGCCTCGGTTTATGACGCAATGGTTCGTCTTGCACAGGATTGTTCCATGAGATATATGCTTGTTGACGGTCACGGTAACTTCGGTTCGGTGGACGGTGACCCGCCTGCCGCTTACCGTTATACAGAGGCAAGAATGAGTAAAATTTCTCTTGAAATGCTCACGGATATCGAGAAAAATACGGTTGACTTTATGTCGAACTACGATGACCGTCTTAAAGAACCGACTGTTCTTCCAAGCCGTTTTCCAAACCTTCTTGTAAACGGTTCAAGCGGTATTGCCGTTGGTATGGCAACCGAAATTCCTCCGCATAACCTCGGTGAAACAATTGATGCAGTTTGCACTCTCATTGACAATCCCGATGCCGAGCTTGCAGAGATTATGGAGTGTATGCCCGGACCCGACTTCCCGACAGGCGGTATTATCATGGGCAGAAGCGGTATTCGTGCCGCCTATGCAACAGGTCGAGGAAAAATCACCGTAAGAGCCAAGACCGAAATTATCGAAGCTAAAAACGGCAGATATAAAATTATCGTTACGGAGCTTCCGTACAAGGTCAACAAAGCAAGACTTATTGAAAACATTGCCGACCTCGTAAAGGATAAGAGAATTGAGGGTATTTCAAATATCGAGGATCATTCCGACCGTAAGGGTATGCACATTGAAATTGACATCAAGAGAGATGCCTCACCTCAGATTGTTCTTAACCAGCTGTTCTCATACACACAGTTGCAGACAACCTTCGGTGCAATTATGCTTTCTATCGTTGACGGCGAGCCTAAAATTCTTTCACTCAAGGAAATGCTCCAATGCTATATTGAATTTCAGGCTGAGGTTATTCGCCGCCGTACTGATTTTGACCTCAAAAAAGCCCGTGACAGAGCTCATATTCTTGAGGGCTTGAAGATTGCTCTTGACTTCATTGACGAGGTAATCAAAATTATCAGAAACAGCAAGGATACTGCAAGCGCAAAAGCAGGTCTTATGGAGCGTTTCGGTCTTGATGATGTTCAGGCTCAGGCTATCGTTCAGATGCGTCTCGGACAGCTCACAAATATGGAGCAGACTAAGATTGAGGATGAAATTGCAGCCCTCCACGCAAAGATTGAAGAATATCTCGAAATTCTTGCAAGCGAGCCAAGACAGCTTGAAATCGTAAAAGAAGAAATTATGCAGATTCGTAATAAATATGCCGATCCGAGAAGAACAGAAATTTGTTCTGTCAGCGGTGAGGTTGATATTGAGGATCTTATTCCGCAGGAGGAGTGCGTTCTTACACTTACACAGTTTGGATATGTAAAGCGTCTTTCTGCCGATACCTACAAAATTCAGCGCAGAGGAGGTCGCGGTGTATCGGGTATGTCACGCCGTGAAGAAGATATTGCGGCTGAAATGTTCGTAATCAATTCACACGATTATGTTCTGTTCTTTACCGACAAGGGCAGAGTTTATCGCCTTAAATGCTATGAAGTTCCCGAGGGAAGCCGTCAGTCAAAGGGTGTGAATATTGCAAATCTGATTCCGATTTCACCCGACGAAAAGGTAACCTCAATGATAAGAGTGCCTGAATTTGACGAGGAAAAATACCTTGTTATGGTCACCCGTCAGGGCATTATCAAGCGTATTGAACTCAATGCATACAATACCTCAAGAAAGGGCGGTCTTATCGCTCTTGAACTCAACGAGGGTGACGAACTTGCGTGGGTAAGAATGACCGACGGCAACAGTCAGGTTATTATCGCCACCAAGAAAGGCATGGCTATTCGCTTTAACGAAACCGACATTCGTGCAATGGGCAGACAGGCTCGAGGTGTTAAGGCAATGGCTCTCAAAGAGGGCGACTGCGTAGTCGGAATGAGTGTTGTCCGTGAGGGCGGTCTTGTTCTCACAGTTTCCGAAACAGGCTACGGCAGACTTTCAAGTCCCGATGATTACCGTGTTCAGAGCCGTGGCGGTAAAGGTCTTACCAACTACCACACGGAAAAATACGGCGATGTTGCCGCTATCAAGGTGGTTAACCTTGACGATGATATTATTATCATCTCGGAAGAAGGCATTATTATCAGAATTGCCGCCGAATCAATTCGTGTTTGCGCCCGTCCTTCAAAGGGTGTAACCGTAATGAAAGTAAACGGTGACGACAGGGTTGTAACAATCGCCCGTGTTCCTCACATTGACGGTGAAGATGATGAATCAGCCGAGAGCGAAGATAACGCAGAAAACGGCGAACCGTCAGAAGCGGTTGCAGAAGAAGTTTCCGAAAATAACGAGGGTGAAACTTCTGATTCAACCGAAGAAAATACGGAAGAATAATTGATGAAAATAAGAAAACTCCACTTTTTTAAGTGGAGTTTTTGACACATATGAAAATCTGGTGATTTGATGAAAAAATCTTTAGTTCTGATTGTAGCGGCAATCCTCATGCTTTCACTTTTCGGCTGTTCTGACAAGAAGAATGCCGATGTTTCCGGTGTAGTAGATGCGCCCGATAAATTTTCTACTCTCGATGAGGCAAAGGTAACAGAAAATCCGAACATTCGCAAAGAAAGTGAAAATGTAAACGGAATGTGCTACGCAATCACTCTTGAAGAATTTACGTATAATTACAACGAAATGCTCAAAGAGGCGGGTAATCTTGATATGATTAATCCAAAGGGTTGGAAAATGCTCGGCAGTCCTCAGAATGACGCAAACGGAACGGAGTATCAGTATTATTACTACAATGCCGATAAAATCAACTTCACAGCCTCTGTTGAAACAAAGACAAATTATATTATGAATATCGGTCTCGGAACAACAATGAGCAACTTTGTTTCGATTGAAAACGAGAAAAATAACAGCGATACAATCCTGATGAAAAGTGCCGTAATGGCTGCCGCAGTAAGCGGAATGGGCATTAATAAGGTTGATACAATTCAGGATATTTTCTATCTTACAACCTTTGAAAATACAAATGAGCTGTGGTACAACGGCAATGTCTATGCTCTCAGCACCAATGAGGATAAGGCAGACAGTGAACGCAGTACAATGCTGTTTCGCACCTTTCCTATCTCTGATGAAGTAAAAGAAAACTGGGGCATTGACGAGTATGAAAGCTATGTGGCAAACGCAACTCAGGTAACAACAAACGCAAATTAAAAATGAATTTTGCAAAAAGACAAGGCGACTATCGTTTTCGATAGCCGCCTTATAGTTTAATCTCTTCTGTTATTTGTTTTACTTTTTCTTTCTGTCAACAGCCGTTGCGGTAATGAATGCACCGCCGCCGATAACCAGCAGGACAATCCACAAAATCATATTATCGGTATTACCTGTTTTCGGTGAGGCTGTATTTATCGGTTTGTTTGTTTGGTCAGCAGAACTGCTTTCGGAAGAGGCAGTATTTGTAGGCTTATTCGGTTGGTCGTCCGAACTGTTTCTAAAATCTGTCACAGGAATGTCAACGGCAGCTTTTTTGTACCCGCAGACGGTGCATTCATCATGCTTGGAGCCTTTTTCGGTAGCCGTGGCTTCCTTGTCAATAATCTGCTTAAAGGTGTGAGCCGTTATGTCAGCCTTGTTGCCGCATTCACATTCGTACCAATGATTTGTTTCATCATGCTTCCATTCCGTACCGTAGTTGTGGTTGTGAGAATCAATTTTCGGAATGTCAACGGTAGCTTTTTTGTAACCGCAGACGGTGCATTCTTCATGCTTTGAGCCTTTTTCAGTAGCCGTGGCTTCCTTGTCAATAATCTGCTTAAAGGTGTGAGCCGTTATATCAGCCTTGTTGCCGCACTCACATTCGTGCCAATGATTCGTTTCATCATACTTCCATTCCGTACCGTACTTGTGTGTATGTCCGTCTGCGGCAGGAGTCATAGTAAGGTCGGTTTCAACCCAGAAACTCTGGGTGTCACTTTCATCGCCTATGCGAGTGTATTTCACTTCCCGACCGTTAATCTTTAGTTTGGCATCGGGAGAGATGTCGGCAGTATATGCAGTTACATATACGCCGTAGTGATAGGTCTTTCCTGCCTCAAAAGCGGTGATCTTGTTTTTATAAATGTCGCCGCCCCACTCCGGCTCTGTGGAAACTATGCCGGTATTCTCGTCTAAGCTCCACCACTCGCAACGGAATGCATACTGATCGTTTTCAGGCACCGTTCCGGTAAAGACAGGTTTATCGCCGTCCTTAAAGGTCAAGGTTGCGTTATTGATTTCAATCACGGAGATTTTCTTGGTTGCTTCCGGGCGAATTGTTTCAACATTCATAACAAACAAGCCATCCACGGTTTTAACTGCATTGGCGGTTGCCGATATCGGGTTCCCGTTTATCGTAACGGAGCAATTATCCGCAAAGGTATATCCGTTTTTCTCTCTCAACTCGATGGAGTACATATAGGTTTTACCCTCTTCAAACTGAGTAATCTTTTTCAAGGAAGGCGTATATTTGCTTTCATCGGAATACCAGAACGCAACCGGCTCTCCGTTCTCCATTTCCTGCCAGCATTCATAAGCGATTTCATATTTATCGGCATCAGCATTATATACCTCGGCGGTTGCCTGCGGAGCGTCACCCGAACGATAAGCGAATTTTACATTCTCAATGCAGACATTATTTATAGTCGCTTCGTCCTGAGAACCTCCATCAATAGTTTGCACAATCAGGTCATAGGTTGTCTGATACACTTGATATTCATGAACAACAATATTCCGATTCACACTTCCGGAAGCTGCTTTTTCGAGAGCATCCTGATCGCCGACGAGTATATCGCCATCTGGTGCAATTATATTACCACTCTCAAAATGATCAAACATAAATGTGCTATTACGGTTTTCAGTGGTAATATTTCCTCGCGAAGAAAATTGTGCAATGATTTCATCATCAATTCTTTTGATTTCTGCCTGCACCGCATCACTGTTAAAATTGCCTTCAACGAAATCCCCTGATTTGGTCACTTCTGTTGTTTCTGCCACATTGCCGTCTGCATCTTTAATGGTGACCTGCGCAGTTGTTTCAACCTTTGTGTGATAGAAATGGCTATAGGGTTTAGTGGTATTGTCTCCGATCACATCTGTTACACCGGCATATGCTGTAATCGGTACAATGGATAGTGCCAAGTACAAGGTCAGCAGAACAGTCAACAGCTTTTTTGGTTTTGTTTTTTTCATATTCATCTTCTCCTTTCAACGGCTAACGCCGCATAAAATATTTTTTGGCTGTATCCGTTTGGTATTATTACCGTCCGTTACCGCCATATTGGCAGGTTGGCTGTGATGAACACAACCCCGTATACCTGTCAAAGATTTCACCATTATTTTAGCATATTTTACGCACAATTTTACCATAATTCCAAAAAAGTCAATTGACTATTTTGGAATTATTCTGTAATATACTCTTATAACATTGTTAAAAACAAACTCGTTTGGAGTGATATCTATGAAATTTTCTGAAAAATTAAACGATTATATTGAGCAGTTGTCCTGTACGGGAAAAGATATCTGTAATTTATCCGGCATTTCTGCGGCATCTCTCAGCCGATACAGAAACGGCGAACGAGTACCCGAATTTGGAACAAAGCCTTTTGAGGATTTATGCTGTGCGCTGGCACAGATTTCCGCACAAAAAGGAGAACTGCAAATCACTGCTGACGCTGTGAAAAAAGCGTTTGTAAGCTGCGATGATTTTGTATCTACAGACAAGGAATTACTGCGGAAAAATTTCAACACACTCCTCTCTGCACTCAATGTCAATCTGACGCAGTTGTGTCAGTACACTAACTATGACGCGTCTGCTATTTTTCGCATTCGTAACGGCTCAAGAAAGCCCGGAGATGCCGAGCGTTTTGCCTCTGCAGTTGCTTCCTTTGTTACAAGAACAATGCAGACGCAGTCAGAAATCGGTGCCGTTGCAGAATTGATTGGCTGTGATATTGATGAAATTTATGATTTGTCGGTTCGATACGCAAAAATAAAAAGCTGGCTTTTGAAACAGCCCGTGCAAAAAGCCGAAGGCAACAGCGTTTCAAAATTTTTAAGCAAGCTGGATGATTTCGATTTGAACGAATATATCAAGGTTATCAAGTTTGATGAGCTGAAAGTTCCGTCCGTACCGTTTCAGATTCCGTCCTCCAAGACATATTTCGGTATTAAAGAAATGATGGAGAGCGAGCTTGATTTTTTAAAATCAACCGTGCTTTCAAAATCATCAGCCCCTGTGATAATGTACAGCGATATGCCGATGAAAGAAATGGCAAAGGATCCGGAGTTCCCCAAAAAATGGATGTTCGGTATGGCGATGATGCTAAAAAAAGGACTGCATCTTCATCAAATACATAATCTTGACCGTTCTTTTGATGAGATGATGCTTGGTCTTGAAAGCTGGATACCGATGTATATGACAGGGCAGATTTCTCCCTACTATTTCAAGAATGCTCCGAATGATGTCTTTCTGCATTTTTTGAAGGTGTCGGGAATCGCCGCACTTTCGGGTGAAGCTGTTGCCGGATACCATTCCGACGGCAAATACTATCTGACAAAGGTAAAGCGTGAGGTGGAATATTACCGAAAAAGAGCCGAGGAAATGCTGAAAAATGCCTATCCTTTGATGGAAATTTACCGCAGTGAACGAAAAAATGAGTTGAATGCCTTTCTTCTTGCCGATACAAAAACAGCAGGCAAACGCCGCAGTATTCTGTCCTCTTTGCCGTTGTATACAATAAGCAGTAAGCTTCTTGACCGTATTCTTACACGGAACAATATTAATGCAGAGCTAAAAGAAAAGATAAAAGAGTACGCAAAAACACAAAGACAGCGAATGAAAATAATTCTTGAAAATGAAAGAATTGAAGATGAGATACCTGATTTTGTACAGGAAAATTTTACGAAAAGTCCTCCTATGCTGGAACTTTCGGGTATATTTTGTGAAGAGGATATTCCGTATAACGAAGAGGAATATACTGCCCATTTGAAAGAATCAATGGCCTTTGCAGAGCATAACCCGAATTACACATTAAAGTGCAGTACGGCGCACGCATTTCATAATCTGAAAATTATAATTCACGAGGGACAATGGGTGATGGTGTCCAAAGGAAAAACGCCTGCAATCCATTTTGTCATTCGTCACCCCAAGCTTCGCAGTGCGATAGAATGCTTTATTCCGCCGATAACGGAAGGCGAGTAAGTCGGTAAATCAAATATAACAAAACATATAAATACCGCAACAAAACAAGCGACAGTTTAATTTCTGTCGCTTGTAATTATACTTTATTCTGTTTTACATTACATATATCATGTACCGAGTTCAAGAACTACAAATTCTGCGGACATAGGCGGAATTGTGAGTATACCGTTCTCAAGTTTTGAACCGAAAACAGGTTTGCCGTCTGCATATCCGGGCGGCATTTTTGCCTCGACTTCATAATCATAGAGATTGAATGTGCAGAAAATAGCGGAATCTTTGTCGTGGCGGATGTATGAAATTCTTCTTTCCTCCGAAAGAACATTTATAAAATCACCGTCCCACAATGCCGAACAGCTTTTTCTAACATCGGCAAGTTTTTTGTGCCATTCAATGAGTTCCTTATTTTCTTTGCCCCACGGATAACAGCAACGGTTGAACGGATCACGATATCCCTCCATTCCTGCCTCGTCACCGTAATAAATACACGGAAATCCGGGGAGAGTAAACTGCATTGCGCTTGCAACCTTGAGCAGCTTTACACCGAGTTTTTTATGCTCGTCATCAAGCTTAGTGTCAGCCTGCCATTCTCTGTCCTTGCCGTCAAGCGGTTCGCCTGCCATAACTGTGATTGCTCTTTCGGTATCGTGAGTCGAAAGTGAATTCATCAGCACTCTGAGAACAGGACGGGGATAATTTTCGATTACGCTCATAATCAGATCCATTGTGTATTTGCCGTGCTGACCTTTGCAGAAGTTGAGAATTGCATCCCTGAACACATAGTTCATAACGGAGTCAAACTGTTCGCCGAGCAAGAACTTTCTTCTTGCACCGTAGCTTTCCTTGTTGCTTGCGTCCTCCCACACTTCACCTACAAGAAAGGCGTTCGGATTTTCGTCCTTAACGGCTTTGCGTAGATTTTCAACGAACACATCGGGAAGTTCATCTGCAACATCAAGTCGCCAACCCGAGTTACCGCATTTCATCCATTTTCTGACAATGCCGTCTTTGCCGTTAATATATTCGTTGAATGACGGAGTTTCCTCAATAACCTCGGGCAGAGTATCAAAGCCCCACCAGCTTTGGTAATTGTTCGGCCATTCGTTGAATTTGTACCAACTGAAATACGGTGAGTTTTTGTCATTATACGCACCGCCCTTGCCGTATTTGCCGTAACGGTTGAAGTAAACGCTGTCACTTCCCGTATGAGAGAACACACCGTCATTTATGATGTGTATTCCCCTCTTTTTAGCCTCTGCGCAAAGGTGCTTAAAATCTTCCTCCGTTCCGAGAATCGGATCAACCTTTGAGTAGTCGCCCGTATCATAGCGGTGGTTTGAGTATGCCTCGCTGATGGGATTAAGGTAAATACAGCTTACACCGAGGCTTTCAAGGTAATCAAGCTTCATCGTAATTCCCTTGAGGTCGCCCATAAAGAAATCATTGTTCTTAATCATTCCGTTTTCATCGGGTTTCCATTCAGGAAGAGCATACCAATCCTTGTTGCGTTTGAAGTCGGTACGCTTTATATTCTTTTCTTCACCACTGAAATAAAAACGGTCGGGAAAAATCTGATACATAATTCCGCCGACAAGCCAGCCGGGAGTTTTAAAGCCTTTTTTGTAGCAGGTAATCTGCCAGCTTCTGCCCATATAGTCTTCAATGGTGCTGACCTTATACGGATCGGACGGAATAACATACCTTGTTTTATCAATGGTAGTAAGCTTAAAGTTATACCAATAAAGTCCGATTTTTTTGGGGGTAAAATCGCACTCCCAAATTTCGGTATCCTCGTCAAATTTACCGCACCAGATAAGCTCGGTAAATTCCCAGTTGCAGTCATAATCATACTTTACACACAAGTGTGCTTTTTGTGTATGCTCCGCCTTAGGCAAAAGAATTCTGAAATGAATCTCAGTACCCTCTTCAACCGCACCAAACGGCGAACGATAGTAAATTTTTCGTGAATCAAACGGTACGGGCATATAATCACTTCCCATAATAATATATTCCGAAATGTCAATTTTGTTTTGGCGGTTATGCCCTGTTATTCGGAAATTAAGACAAACCCGCCAAAATGACGCAAAGATTATTTTATCATAAGAGAATAAATATTTCAACCGATATAAGTTGTAAACAGCATAAAATCGCCAAATTTGTCTACGAATGAAAAAATATTTAAACAATATTCTCTTTGCTCTTTTATTATTTCCGATTTTATATTATAATGTAAAATGATTATGTATGCAAAGAAGTCAAATGAGGACGAAAAAGCTATAAAAGGGAGATGCATTTCCTATGGAGAAAAAGAGAGTAAGCGTTCAGATTGAGGGAAGAAGTTATTCACTTATCACAACAGATGATGAAAAGTATGTTCAAAAGGTAGCAAATGAGGTGCTTTCTCACATAAGAAAAGCCGCCCAAAGCACAAAGCAGCTTGATACCCGTGATTGTGCGGTTCTTGCGGCGCTTAACTTCTGCGATGACCGCAACAAGGCTCTTAAAAAGAACAAAGATTATGTTGAAAAAGCCGACAAAATTATTCAGCAGACAAATGATCTTAACAGGCTTTGCAAGGAATACAGAGAAAAGCTTACGGAGGCCATGAACGATAACACTCGACTTATAAATAATAATAAAGAGCTTGAAAAAAGACTTGCTGTTCTCGGACACGAGGTTTCACAGCTTAAAGAAAAGCTCGAAAGTGTTGAAAAAGGCAAAGAAAAAGCCAAATCGGAAAAATCAGAGCCTGAAAAAAATTCAGTTTCAAAGGAAAAAAAGACTTCAGATGCAAAAAATAATATGACAGAGCAGTCAGATGATATACCCGTGAATGTTCTGTCAAACGAGGCTAAAAAAACAGAACAGGAATTGCGTAATGAAAAACTTCTCGGTTATGTTCCAATGACGCAGTTCTCTCTGTTTGATGAAGATAAGAAATGAAAAAGATAGAAATACTTGCTCCGGCGGGAAGCTTTGACAGTGTAATTGCCGCCGTAAGGAGCGGAGCAGACGCAGTGTATCTTGGCGAAAAGGCATTTTCCGCCCGTTCATCTGCCAAAAATTTTGATGATGAAGAACTAAAGAAAGCAACGGCATACTGTCACATTCACGGTGTAAAGGTGTATGTCACAATCAATACGATTGTGTTCGATGACGAGCTTGAAAAGCTGAAAAAAGCCATAATTTCAGCCGCAGAGGCTGATGTTGACGCACTCATTGTTCAGAATATGGGTGTAGCAAGGCTTGCACACAGGCTTGTTCCCGACCTTGCACTTCATGCGTCAACCCAGATGAGCATTCACACCGCATCAGGTGTAAAGGCACTTTATGAAATGGGTTTCAAGCGTGTTGTTCTTGCCCGTGAAATGAGCAAAAAAGAAATTGAAAAATGCTGTGAAATTCCGGTTGAACTCGAAGTTTTTGTTCACGGCGCGTTGTGTATGTGCGTTTCGGGACAATGCTACCTCAGCGCAATGATAGGCGCAAGGAGCGGAAACCGTGGTTCCTGTGCCCAGCCGTGCCGACTGCCGTTTTCCGTAAACAATCAAAAGGGCGGTCATGCTTTAAGTCTTAAAGACAACAGTATTGTAAATTACCTCGGAGAACTTCAAAATATGGGGGTTGCCTCGGCTAAAATTGAGGGCAGAATGAAACGCCCCGAGTATGTTTCAGCCGCAGTAAGAGCGTGTGTTGAACAGCGTGATTTCGGCTTTATCAGCGACAAAACTCAGAAGATGCTCAGAGGGGTTTTTTCACGAACAGGCTTTACAGACGCTTATTACATCGGCAAAACGGGAAGTCATATGTTCGGCACAAGAACAAAATCGGATGTTGTTTCTGCCGATGAAAAGCTGTTTTCGGCAATCCGTTCTTCCTACAAGGACGAAATCGGAAATGTTGAAATAACTTTTGATTTTACGGCAAAACTCGGCGAAAATCCCGTTTTAGTCGTTTCTGACGGAGTTCACACCGTCAAGAAGATTGCGGATACCGTAACCGAAAAAGCAATCAACAGACCGATTGATGCGGAAAAGTGCAGAAAACAGCTTGAAAAAACAGGCTCAACGGCATATAATCCCACAGATGTGAACATAAATATTGATGATGACATTTCTATTCCGCTTTCAATTATCAATTCCTTGCGCAGAGATGTTCTTGACGAACTCGATACGGCGAGAAGTGTTGTTCACAACTACAAAATCAACCGTGATTACGAAATAACTTTTCCAAAATTCACACCGCCTGTGGAAAAATCCACCCGTGCAAGAGTGACTCAGACAAAGCTTTCCGATGCTTTTAAAAAATGCGAGCTTGTTTTTGTTCCTCTTTTTGCCGACAAAAGAGAGCTTGTAAGGCTCAAAAACGAGGGCTTTAGCATCGGTATTGAAATTCCGAGAGGAATGTTCGGACGGGAAGATACGATTGCAAAAAAGCTTTCCGAGATGAAAGAAATCGGCATATCCGATGTGTTGTGCAACAATCTCGGAGCATTATACATTGCCAAAAATCTCGGTTTCACACTTCATTCGGGTTTCGGAATGAATTTTGTAAATACTCTCGACCTTTTGTGGGCGGAGGAATACGGAATCAAGGACGCAGAACTCAGTTTTGAACTCGATTTTAAGCGAATTAACGCACTCGGAGGCAACATCCCGAGGGGAATTATCAGCTACGGCTATCTTCCTCTTATGCTTTGCAGGAGTTGCCCTGTCAAGGGTGCAGGTATAGACTGCAAAACTTGCAAAAATCATTCAAAAATGAAAGACCGACTCGGTAAACAATTTTTACTGAAATGCGACGGAAACTGTACCGAGATTCTGAATTGTGACTTGCTTTTCGTTCCTGATAAACAAAATTTAACACTTTTAACATCTTTCAACATTTTAAGATTTAGTGTTGAAAACTATGTGGAAACCGTGGAAAGTCTTAACGAATCAAGCCTTTATTCGATGTTGAAAGATAAATTAACATATGGACTGTACCGCCGAGGTGTTAATTAGATTGTTGAAAATGTTAAAATAATCATTATTGTTTTGTGGAAAAAGTGATTTTTCCGTTTAACAGAGATTTATAATTACATTTTTGCAATAAATAATTTTTTTAGAGAAAAATAAAAACAGTAATGAATAATTCCTGCAAATTTTTGCAGGAAATGAAGGATGGTAAACTATGACTGTTAAAATAAAAAAGGTAAAAGACAATGCAAAAATCCCGAAAAGAGCCACAAACGGTTCTGCCGGTATGGATTTATATGCTTGCATTGACGAAAAAATCACAATTAATCCGGGTCAGCTTGTGCTTGTTCCGACAGGTATAGCAATTGAACTTCCCGACAACAGCGTTGCCGCATTTCTCTATGCAAGAAGCGGTCTGGGAATCAAGCACGGCATCTGCCTTTCAAACGGTGTGGGCGTTGTTGACAGCGACTACCGTGGAGAAATCTGCGCAGGTCTTTGCAATGTTTCGGACAAGCCTTATGAGATTGAGCCGTTTGAAAGAATCTGTCAGATGGTCATCGCTCCTGTTGTTCCGTGTGATGTTGAAGAGGTTACGGAGCTTGGCAACACAGAGCGTGGCGAGGGCGGTTTTGGCTCAACGGGTAAAAAATAAAAGAATTTCGACAATTTATCATTGCCCTTATTTGTGAAAAGATATATGATAAAAGTATACTGACTGAGTAAAATACATTTGGGTATTACAGCGTAAAAGGAGGCTGTGGGATGTTTTCGTTTTCAAAGGATATAGGAATTGACCTTGGAACTGCAAACACTCTTGTTTGTCTTAAAGGAAAGGGAATAATTTTGCGTGAACCGAGCGTTGTCGCAGTTGATATGCGTACCGACGAGGTTCTTGCAGTCGGCTCACAGGCAAAAGAAATGATTGGCAGAACTCCCGGTTCCATAGTTGCGGTTCGTCCGCTCAAGGACGGTGTTATTGCTGATTTTAAAATAACCGCAAAAATGCTTCAGCATTTTATCAAAAAGGCGGTGAAACCCGGAATTTTCAGCAAGCCGAGAGTTATAATCTGTATGCCTTCGGGTGTTACCGAGGTTGAGAGAAAGGCTGTTGAGGACGCCGCATATCAGGCAGGTGCAAAGCCTCCCGTTGTTCTTATCGACGA